>Ga0210059_1013316_pt1 | contig 12317 bp, 6 predicted proteins | sample Ectturendosymbi2_FD_188042 | JGI IMG/M metagenome (GOLD analysis project Ga0210059, IMG submission 188042) | Ecteinascidia turbinata endosymbiont from Florida, USA - Sample 2 (SPAdes) (version 2) | ecosystem: Host-associated > Tunicates > Ascidians > Unclassified | place: Key West, Florida...
GCAGTTGGATAACTTTCGGCCAGCAATATTTTATACGATAATTTATAACCCCTCTTGCCTGCATTCTATATTTCCCAAATGCATGATAACCTGAGTTGTTGTTTTTGAAGGTCGGGTAACTAGAGTTGTTTATGACGACACACATCAGGCTTTGCGCCGATCCTGCGTGAAATTTAGTCAGACAGTGGTCGTGGTGTTGAAAAACGCATTTTGAAACCAAGAAACAGTCACAGAAGTGGAAAAATTGATCTTTCGTACATTTCAGTGTGAGACGGAGCTGGATTATATTACTGTCAGCAGATTGTTGCTTGTTCCAGTAGCAAAGGTTTGTGAAAGCATTAAGAATTGGTTTCAGTTAATTTGTCTCAGTTTATCCAGGCTGCTGTATTGCGTTGTGCTGCCTTGTGTATACGACTTCGAAACATCTCACGTAAGTGGTGCGTGACTACAGTTTTAACTCTACCCACATGTCCTGCAACCCCATAGAATTTTGTACGGATTTTCCGCAACGATTCAGAATCAATCCTTTCGCGTATTTCAGCTCTTTGCCCCGGAGGTCAAACATTTCCATCATAAACACACTTGAAAGAATTCGCAAATCATATTCATTTAGTGAAAATTATTTAAAACGTGATATAACTTTGACAAACAATTTTCTTCGGAAGGAGTCGAAGCTGCCTATATCGCTCGAACTATTTTTTTCGTGTACAGTATATCTACTAAAAAAGCTGCGTTTGATTGTTACTGGTAGCTGCAACTTTTCCCGTCACCGGCGCTTCATGCGAGAGAAGTTTTTCAAAATTGAAGCTAGAGAAAACATTTCCCAGAAATTCCATGACCAGTGAAAGATTGGGTAAAACTGATACACTTTAAACTGAAAGGTACCAGCTGAAAAACACATTTAGATAATTTCGTTGATGAATTTGGCAGTCGACATTGATATAAGAAGGATTAAGTTACATTGAGGTGATGATATAAAATTCTAACGTAGACTGCAGGGAGCTGTGTGAGAATTATATTGCCCATTGTCTATGTGTCTGAATCTTTTCAGGTTTAGAGTTAGTGCGTGTATCGCTTATGACAAGACAGTCATACATCAACGCGGGATTGAAAAGTCAACTTTTGAGGGTCAGTCAGAAGAAAATTCAGTGTGAATAATAAAATGAACGACTTTGTTGGGAATATTCTGCAAAGTTTTACGCCTGCTGTTACATTTTGCTATGAGGTACACGCCGATGCACACCTATCTGCGGCGCTGCTATGCTACTTAGGTGCAACTGGTTCCGAAACCTCGCTGCTGTTTACTGCATACTGCATTGAATAGTCCACATCCTATCCACGCTGCTTACTCGTAATAGTAGTTGCATAACATTGTTATGGTTACACCAGGTTTTTTAAGGTGTTTTAGGGACCCGTTTCGGGTCCCTAGAATTGAAAATCAGGTCCGTAGAATCAGAAAAAATTATCATCGGGTACCTAGAATCAGATAAATCGGGTCCCTACAGGTCCATGCCGGGTATCTATCATTTTCCTTAAAAAAACCCTGGTTACACCATAATCACAAAATGGCCGTAAGCTACCACAAAAACGGGTCAGTAGTCACCAATCCGTTGGACGATGGTTTATTTTTTATGTGCGTTGTAGTAATAATATTTTGATGAAACTAGTTGCCTATCAACAGCCTACTTGACTCTGTGTCTAGATGGAATTCGTGGTAAGAACCATTTCGCTTTCATGTGAATCGTTTTCACTTTCTAAAGCTGCTTTCGTTCATGTCGGGCCGGTACAATTGTGTACGGAAAATGGTGTTTCGATTTGCACGTGCAGTGCTGTGGAAGTCGCATGGTTAGCACAGAATATTCGACATACCAGTACACGTGTGTGATTGCATCTACAGTGGCGTTTAGGTGTCTCTAGTGAATAATAACGCTAGTTCATATTTAACGATATTCACAAGCCTATGTTGGGTTTGATAGGGTTAATCATAGCAACTTAATCTTCAACACAATGAAAAACCACCTTGCAAGATACACATTTATGTTGGCCCCCCTACTTTTTACTTGGCCCTGCAGTGGCCTCCCCACTTTTTTAACTCTAGAATCGCCACTGGTCAGATACTTTCTCACCTTAGGTCAGCCAGCTTCATCCTGCTGACTTCGCCACAGCCAACTGATCTGGTACAAGTTAGTCAGTCCAATAATGATGCTATGACAAGGTGTATACTCTGATCCCAATCGATTAACGTGGAACAACAAGAAACCATACACAAAAAAGTGTTAAAAATGGGAATAATCATCAGTGAGAGGTGCACGTTAGAAGAAAACGCCTGATCAAAGTGGAAACCAATGCGCAGAAATATCGTAAAAATGCAGGTGCATTTCACAAAGCTGGGTTTTAATCACTGTTTTGAGTATCAGCCAGGCATTAATGAAAAACCGACCATAATATCACGAGATTAAATCGTTGCCAAAACAAACACGAGAAAGCCATACCACATTCTTCTAATTTTTCTCATCTGCTAAACCAAGTGGGAGAAGTTAGTGCTTTATCTGTAGTAGTCGAGTGCGAGGGGTTGTACAGCACGTCAGCTACGCTTGGCATGCCGCTTTACCCCAGTACCATTTGTCTGGGTGGCGCTTTATCAGATCAGTCAAGCCCTCTGTTTGTCAGGAAGTGGCAGTTCTAATCAGCCACGTTTCACAATCAAGTAACCACTTCCCGGCCGCCTTCTCGAAGATACCATTCGCCACCACCCCCCCACGTACACTAGCTTCTTTTCACTTCCGCAGATTTGAGGAAGTCGAGCGCTTTGAAATTGAGCCCTGCGCTATGACGACATATAGCCACCTGGTTTAGTGTAATCTACCTGCGTGCCGCCACCGACTTCAACAATCTATCAATCTGATCCTTTTAGCGCCGATTGTTATGTGAGCGGATGTGTTCACCAATAAATTACAAGCGAGTAAATGGATTATCTTGTTCAAACCAAACGTATAACTTACTTTTGAAAACATCAACAAAGGGCGATAATTTCTTGTCTAACTGCGGCAACTCAGGTTGAACACCAAAGCCGTTTTGAAATCACGACGCGAACAGTGCACTGAGCGTTGTTTTGCTTCAAAATCGTGCGCAAGCATATGAAGCAGTGTTGCCAGTTTGACTTTTTTGAGGCCAAATTTTAATTTTTTGGCTTTTTTTCAACTCCTTTGGCTTTTTTTACTTTTGAAAAAGGCCAAATACAATTTGGCTTTTTTTGGCCTTTTCTGGCCAATTAGATTTTTTATGTCGATTCGGCAGAGTTAAAGATGATATTGGCAGATTTCTGGGCACTGGCACAATTCTTGACTTTGTTTCTGGAGTCTGGACACAGAATGAAAAATTTTTGTTAGAAACTCTGCACAAGAATTTATATTTTTTGTTTTGCTCTTTCAAGCTTTTAGGTTTACAGTTTCAGGTTACAATTCAGCAAGGCAAAAAGTTTCGAAGTTTACTAATGGAGTGAGATTTATTCTTTTGATGTATAAAATATGTAAAATGTACGTATGGTCTTTTTGAAAGCACGTTTGGATGTTATAAAGGTGTCGTTTTGTATTTATCTTGAATTTGGCTGTTTTGGTGCTATTTAGCTTTTCAAGGATTGATCTGACCTTTTATGCTGATGACCACCTGGCATCCCTGAGTGAAGTGCACATAACAAGGAGCTATGAACGTGATGATGGCCAGTAGATGATGGCAAATAGCGGCCTTCGAAGCGGCGACTGCTGTTAAGGAGCGATTAATTACTGAGAGTGAAGCCCAATGCCTTGTAATACGGAACATCTTAATTGTTACCTCTGACAGCAGAGCAGACTTAATAAAACAAAAGGCTTGCCTTCACACGACACAAGCAGTATTGCAATGCCATCTAGTCTATTTTACGATTTTTCATTACTCAGCTTGATGTCTAGCTCAAACACTGCATCGAATTTAATTATACGTTGTCGTGTCACTGGTAACGTTGGAGAGTCAACCACGTATAGGCTCACTGCACTTGTCTGAAAGCTGTCTACCTTTTTCTGGATTAATGTACTGCAATCTTAGTACAAAATAAATTTCACGTAGCCTTAGCAAGCTAAATCATCATTTGGGCAGAGACCCAACATCTTATGATTTGCTCTGCTGCGGAATATCCTTTGTGCAACTACGATTTGCACCAAATTTCTCACGTGCCCGCCTATGTTAACCACCAGGTTCTGACCTAATCGCGGCTTTTTGAACACTTTCCGCCATTAACCACAAGAAACAGTAGCCTAGCTGGCTTTACAAAACCAACACGGTGGATGAGCAGCGTAATCAGTCTGCTGGTTTGATTATGCCGTCATAGACACCACAAACCAACATCCCGACGGACTGAACCCTTGTTCTTTAAGTTAAGTGACAAACTTCACCTTATCTAACACAAATCGCCTTGTTTCGTCGAGCTTTTTCCGCTGTCTATCGTCGCCGAACATTCCATGCAGCGCACGCTGTCACGACTCTCAGCAACTGACGACAATCTTACGCTGCGCCGGCGGCAAACGTCGTCGCTGGAGACGAGCGAGGTTTCGAAAGCTTGTTTGTATATTTTGGTCCTTTTTCTTATCTCGCCTCTGCAACTGTGAAAACGCACGCCGTGAAAATGTGCGACTGAAAGCTTTGCAACCATGCAGACAAAGACGCCTCATACCTTGATGGAGCTCACGGCGGGAAGGCTGGTCAACAATAACCAGACAATTTTCCGCACCCGTGGTGACATTCCTTTGTTTGCGGTTAAAACGCCAAGTTGACGGAAGAAAGATGCTTGAGCACGTAATAATGATATGAATGAGTATCGGCGCAGGACGTCGGGTTTGCCGGATTTCGCTCGACTTCGCGCCGTGCAGCCACAGGGAAAGGACAAATATCTCCCGGGAGACTGCTAATTGCTTGCTGATAGCTGACACAACCAGAAGAAGCAGCAACTGATCCAAAACTTAACGATGGCAAATGTCCACTTTGCTACTGCGCGTGCATTGGTCAAGAGAAGGCCTTTCAACTGTATGCACATGACTGACCACACTCACCCTCAGCTGTGGGCGACGGTTGAGCCTCACGTTAGCAGTAGTGTAGAACTTTAGATAAACTTGTTCGAACAGAACGAATGGTAAAATAGTTTTAAGAAAATTGCAGTCCAAATTGCTGTTTAGCTACGTGCATGTGTGTTGGCAAAACTAAATTAGACTTGACAGAGTTTTTTTTCTCGTGTAATTCCATCACATTCACAACGGCCACGAAATGCTTTGTAGCGTGCCTGCAGACAACCACCGCCATCAGCAACTTAACGTTGCAGGCTATTGGTTGGTTTATTGTTATCACCACGTAGTGAACGGAGAGCAATAATTAACAACCAGTTTTCTTTTCGTAAGAACGGCCATCGGAATTTTCACACTGCACGCATCTAAAATGCAGGCGTAATGCTTGGTACAATAAATACTTTCAAACGTTAAAACTTTATCCGATTGTGCAACGACGGTTTCAGACAACCGGCGCAGGCGAAGACGTAGTGTTGCCCTAGCACACAGTACGATGCGGAGGTCATAGGGCAGGTCTTCCCAACCTGGGTACATGTACCCATAAGGATACATTTGCCCATCTGAAGGGATACATTTACGGTTAGCAACAGAAGGGAAAATATATGTATGTGTTTCCAAATAATTATGCATATACCAATGAATACTATTTTCAAAAATCATTGCCTTTGTAGTTCTGAAAATCTAAAAGTTCTATTAAAAATTTAGTTGATTTTTATTACTTTGCTAAGCCTTTTTGTCATAAGAAATTTTAGAGGTACATGCTCATCTGTGCAAATGCTGAAGGGGTACATGACCAGAGAAAGGTTCGGGATCCCTGTGTCATAGAGGAATGTGTTACTGACAGTTTTTTTTTAAGGTTTCGTTTTGGTGACCGCAAGGAAATTTTAAGAGACCGCTTGGAGAAATTTGAGAGACCGTTCTCCATTGATGTGATCTCAGGTCACTATATTTTGAGAGACCGCTTGGAGGAATTTGAGAGACCGTTTTGGTCCCTCAAAACGCCTTAAAAAAGCACTGGTTACTGGTAAAAAAATTTTGCTCCGTTTATCACAGCGTTTTCAGCGTCACAGTTCTACCGAGGGATTAATCACAGAGACAAAACCACCAAAGAGTCGTATTTCGAAAGGATAATAAAATTCAAAATTGATTTCCTTGTGGTTAGTCGTGTGCCTGGCATTGAGGCATCGCACTGGTGCGAAACTGTATTTGCAAAAGCCTGCATCAAAATTGAAACGTCAACCGTTGCCGAAATAAATGCACAGTGCACGCAAACATTTTTCACACAGTTACTACACAGTATGCCAATTGTCAAACACGCTTAAAAACCCTCAGGATTTGTTACACAAACGATAACACGGCTTGAAGCAGGGCTGTAGAACCGGAGCCCAAGCAATTCCTGATGGCTGGAGCCGGAGCCGAAAACCTTTAGAATGTAGATAGTGGAGCCGGAGCCTGAAATTTCGATTCCAGATCCACAGCCCTAGTTTGTGGGACAAGCGAATTGTACAAATAATAGCATGGTTTTCAGCTTTCAATGGACCAAATCATTCTAGAGCCGGATTCAAGAACGTCTAGATGTTGGAATCGGGGCCGGAGTTGGATCCAAAAAGATTTAGATGTTTGGAGCTGGGGTCAGTGCCTGAAATTTGAGTTTCAGTTTCACAATCCTGCTGGTTTTATAGCGTGTGTGTGGACAAAGAGACATTCCACGAGAAAGGAAAGAGCTCATTTTAACAACAGTGGCGTAGCTAGGACAACTGTCAGCCGAGAAGATGCATATTTGCCGCAAAATTTAACGAAATATAATAAACAAAATCAGAATAGATTTGAAAATTGCGATATATGAAACAACATCCAGGCACAATCAAAATCCAGCCCCAAAATTCTGTCGCCCTGTGCAGGCTATCCCCTCTTAGGTTACGAACTGTATAACAACAACTTCAATATGTTATTACCGTGTTTGCATGAAGCTACGTACCAGAACTTAACATCAAGTCGTTCTGGTTTGTCAGTCGCATATTACGTGTGCATTTCCTTATGATCGCGAATCCTTAATTTTGTCAAAACGTTCAGCTGATTTGATTAACGACGACCGCTGTAAATGTTTGTGTTTGTTCTGCTTTGGCTGCTTTTCAATCCCATCATTTTACGACTAACGGAATTTCACGAGTTGACGATATCTTTAAAGTCAGAATCGCACGTTCCGCTATGGGCATGGACCAGTAAACTTGAAATACTCTTCTATCAAAATCTTCGTGTAAAGGATACGCAGTGACTATCTAAGGAACTTACGTCCTGTGTAGAACACACCTCCAGTTATTTTACTGAGCCTTCAAAACTGACATCCCCATTTTTAAACTTCAAAACCCCGCTGGATGTACTCACGCTTTTCAGTTATACAGACATGGATAAATTTTTCATTGGTCAACTCTGGAAACTTTTGTGTGCAGAACACGTCTGTTTTACTTTTGAACGTTTTCCTGCTCTTTGTTCAGTTTTGATCAAATTCTGACCTATTGGGGTGCACTGGTGCAATTTTTTGTTTACAAATTTTGCCACGCATCCATAGAAACGCCATTTTTCACATAAACATTTTAGGTACAGGGTGATAACGTAATAATTTAAAGTCTGTTAGGGGAAGAAGTGTGTAGTGTACTTTTTGGTGATCTTTACTGGCCAGAAAAAAATTACTTGTTCTATCGATCATTAACACCAACCAAGAACATAGGATAAATTTTTCCACTTCGTAAATAACGCAGATCCATGAATAACAACCTGGTGACTTCAATTGCACAATTGGCTCCGTGGCAATGTCAGCGACAAAACTGACGAAGTTCGTCGAAAGCGAAGAGTTTGGAATCGAAGTGTTTTTCAGGTTTCCTTGAACAGAAAGTTCTTCCAAAAAATTCAGCTCTAGGTGTTTCTATTCCTGCACAATCCATACGTGCTTGCATCGATGTCAGCAGCGCGTATTAGACTGTGCAATTCATATCAAGTCATTGCCGCAAAATGGCATTGACTCATGGTGCAGTTAAAGGTCGTGAATTGTCAGATCTGATGAAGGAGGTGGGCATCTTCAGAACGGAAGATCATCACGACCCCAGCAGACTTTTGCGATCCATGATTGATTTGGAAAAAACATTCCTTCCAACGGATGTGAGCTCAGTGGGATACTCGCGCTTTGAGTCGGAAAGCCTGGAGAGAATCCTGCTGTTTGAGATAAATCAATAATGTGCATCACATGACGTCCGTCATTTCCATTGCTGGTTATTACTTCATTACGGAGGAGAGCACTGTTTAATCAGAAAGAGTGACCGGAAGGTTTGTTAGCAAAGAGAGTGGTATCAATCACACGACACCAACAATATTGCTTTCGTATCGTTTATTGCGCTGAGAACTGCAATGTCCGGTAGTGAAATGAGCTGAACAACATCATTTCAAGAACTATCGATCATACACAGAAAGGCAAAGTAGTTCCTCCTGCTGCCCTCTTGCTTCGGTTGCGGCAAAGGTCATTACTACGTGATCAGAAAAGTACAAGCTCTTACTCAGAAAACGTGTGCGTTTTCAGTTTGAGGTTTAAACAACATATTTGCGTTCACCTGAAACTATCTGTGGTTTTAATACTACGTGGCCTGTGCTGCTTCAGCTGTAGCTTCACTCCCGTGCTGTCCCACAAGAAGCGATTTGAAACATGAAACATTCATAAAATGTTTTCAAACTGTTGCAGAGCAATAAAAACCTACAGCTTCAGTTGAGCTTCATTTTGCTTGTATCGTTTGAGAATGAATTAAAATCTTATGTTTGTGACTTTTTCCGAAAACAGCCAATGCAATAATAGAATAAAAAGCTTTATGAAGTAAAACTAGGAGAACATGTTTATTAGTCCTCAGCCAGGAGCTGCACAGGCAACATGAGATCAAATCACATGAGCTTTATCTGTGCTTACGGCAGAGTATCTTTTTTATATGCAACGCCAGGAAATAAACTTCTGGACAAAGTTGCAAAACTGATCTTACTCAGCAGTGTTTCACGATATAGATCTCTTCTTCAGTAGCGCTTCATCATATACAGTATCTTATTAAGCAGCGTTTCACGATTCTTCTTCAGGAGTGTTTCACGATATTAGAAATTTGTCATTAGTGTTGACGAAGCGCTATCATATGGATGCTGACCATATTTGACTGATGTTTATGGCTGCCATTTAGTCATTTACGTCTCCTCCCACACGACTGTGAGCTTTGAAAAACATCACTGCAATGTTTTTCATATCTGAATAAAATTTTATCTTTGAAATTTTGAATAGATCCAGCCTTTTGTCACCGACAACAAGATGCTACCAATCGTTTATCGTCTGTTATCGGCTAAAAATACATCCACGTCGGAATTGATGTTAATTGGTTGCGGCAATGGTCGCAACGTGCTGCACACTTGTTGACATATGTGACGAGCCACAGCAATGATTACGCAACAGATATCTCTCTGGTCCGACGATATGAAGCAACATTCCTTCTTTCATAAGTAGGATCAGATCGTTTCCACAACGGTTGAAGCGTTTTTCCACATACTTTAAAAAATATTGTTTCAGTCCCTGTTAAACATTTGAATTGCCTGGATGTTTGTTAAATTACAAAAATAAAGCGGCATCATATGTGCATTCTTCACAAATGCTTTAATATTCACTAAAAATCCATTTTTAGAGGCTGAGGTCTTCAACAAGCGTTATCTATACCAGGGTTTTTTATGGAAAATGTTAGGCACCTGGTACGGACGTGTAGGAACCGATTTCCGTGACTTTTGGGACCCGATTTTCTCTGATTCTAGGGACTCGATGATAAATTTCTCTGATTCTAGGGACCCAATTTTCAATTGTAGGGACCCTAATCGGGTTCCTAAAACGCCTTAAAAAAACTGTCTATACTATAGTACTAGAAAATTGAACAGAACCTGACAAGTCAAATAAACAGATTGGACAACTGTGTGGAAGGTAAAACTTGCAACTTACCGTTTAAATGTAAAAGTTACGATTCATTTTGTAATTGAAGCTGAGAATCAGTGCTTGTTTTCAAGATCAACAAGCAATAAAAGAGTAAAAATGAACCCATTCTTGAAATAACCCAGAACCGTCGCCAGAAAATTACGTTTGTGCAAGGGGCTTGACCTTATAAAATTTGGCAAAACTCCAATATTGATTTTGTTTCATACTTAGATTTGAGGGAGCTTGGAGCTTTGTTTGGGGGGGCTAAGCCCACCAAAGCCCCCGTGGTGACTGGACTGAAATAACCTCAGCAACCCGTATCACTCAGTAAAATCTGTCGTAATGAAGAACTCCGCTTTAAACATTTGGTCATGCACGCCGATAACTTTAAGGCTTGTAAGTTACAAATCTAGAATAAAATTATCATTTTTGTTGGCTCACACCACTTACAGCAGTTTGCCGATTGAACAGTGTAAGCCAAATGTATTTTGATATTTTTTCCTGGTCTGCAACCCAAATGACCCCAGGTCCTTCGCAGCCGCACACTCCCCCATGCATTTTATTAAACCAGTCTACTTCGAAATATCACAGCACCATGCAACGGTGGTGTAATATTAGCAACCGTGTTGACAACATCTATGCGTGTGATCTTTACTAGTGTCACATACAGCATCAATGCTTGTGCTTCATGAAACTAATCGTCTTCACGCCATTAAGCATGTGTTTTTCTGTTACCGTCACCCATCTATGTTAGTGTTCTTTCCATGTATCAGTGTGCAGGGGTGGATATTAGAGATGGAGAACGAGACGGTCGCCTCAGGCCCCCTATTTTGCAGAGATGCCACCATTTTGAGAGTTTCGAACGTGGCTGTTGTATCGTTTTATTAAAAAGTTTATAAACCATTCTAAAGCAACATTTAATAAGCTCTGAAGCAAGTCATATGTTTTTCAAAATAAAGCAAAAATTATGTACAAACGTGCCAAAGGGGCTCCTCAACAACTTCAGTGTGTAAAGTGAAGAATTTAAAATCAAATAACTTCAAACAATTTACAACTCAAATGGATTTTCATGCAGAAGCAAATTCTCAGAGAAAATGCAAAACTTAACTTGTTTTCAGCTAATAAATGTTCTGTATAGCATATGCAAAATGTAAGGGGCCCCTTTTTTCGATAACAAACTAAATTGCCTGGGAAAGTGAAGACGTTAAAAACTAAACAGGGATTTCTACATCATTGGAAAATGCCCTGAAGGTACAAGCAAATAAAATTGTAATTTGGGTGTCGATTACAGCCTTTGATCGTACAATCACAAGCGGTGTAGAGGATTTTTTGACGTTTCAAATGACCCTTACGCTACCGCAGTCCAAGGCAAACATGGCTTTAAGCATTTTTTCTGCCAAATAGACAAACTGAAACATGACGTGTTTGATGGTTCTTGGTTGTAGCATTTCTCGCAAATACATTACTACTTGCCAACCTATCCTTTAGACTCCAAAGTTACTAAGTCAAATCGATAGAAAGTGTTTTATCAGAGTGAACCCCATCGTGGATAAGTGCAAAAATCCTATGTCATCTGCTGGTCACAAAGGAATCAACCACATATCAAGAATTGTTGACCCTTTCATAAAATTACGAACAAAAGACCATCTTTTCTTCCAAACTTGAAACATTTAACAAATCACTCACAATCTGATGGTAGGTATTTTAAGAAAATTAACAAGTTTCTACCGTTTTTTTACTTCTGCGGAGATCTGCTAGTTTGCTGGGCACGTGAGAAATCGCCAGAATGTTTTTAAATAATGCATAATGCAAATCCATATGCAATGACACTCAAAACTGCTCTTCACTTGATTTGTTTAGTGTTACCTTGAGCAATGTTGCCGGTCAAAGTTGACCACCTCTGGTGAAATCGCGTCTGTGTGTAACAAGGAATAATTGAAAGATTTTCAAATATCGCCAAAAACATCTGTCAAGTTTTTCATATGTCACGTCGTGTGAAGACGACGAATGTGGCTGATTGACAGTCGAATCTCATTGTCGCCCACCAGCGGTCGATTTGATTCACCGCATTCAGGAAGGTCCAGCAGCAACACGCAGGTGAGCATTCCCGCTAAATACAATTCCCTGTTCGATGAAAGGAAAACATTTTCCAGCAGGTGTACCTGCCTCCCGCACAGTGGCGTGCAGAGGGGGGGGCAAACAGGGCGCCGGCCCCGGGCATCCAAGACAGGGGGGCATCCAAGACAGGG
>Ga0210059_1013317_pt1 | contig 12316 bp, 4 predicted proteins | sample Ectturendosymbi2_FD_188042 | JGI IMG/M metagenome (GOLD analysis project Ga0210059, IMG submission 188042) | Ecteinascidia turbinata endosymbiont from Florida, USA - Sample 2 (SPAdes) (version 2) | ecosystem: Host-associated > Tunicates > Ascidians > Unclassified | place: Key West, Florida...
TCACACTGAAATGCACGAAAGATCAATCTTCCCATTTCTGCGCCTGTTTCTTAGTTTCGAAATGAATTTTTCCACACCACGATCGCGGTCTGACTGCCGGTAAATTTCACGCAGGATGCAAGCATCTACTACAGCACTGGTGTGTGTCGTCATAAACACCTCTAGCTACCCGACCGTCAAAAACAACAACACAGCTTATCATGCATTTGGGAAATATCGAATGCAGGCTAGAGAGTTTCTAAATTATCGTTTGAAATATTGCTGGCCGAAAGTTATCTACTGCATATGTCTAGGGTTGTCAGATGGCCGGTATTTCACCGGCCTTGTCGGTATTTTACTGCTAATTCAGCAAAGGCCGGTATTTTGAAAATCTGTGTCTGAAGCCGGTATTTTTAAAATATAATAATTTGCCGTAACTTCAAAAGGAACTAACGCAGAATATTTCAAATCATAATGACACTTGTAGTGAATCTTGTCAGGACGGTTTCTTCAGCAAAGTTTATTTGCTGCTGTTGTCGCAATCCTTGGTGCGGTTGTCACGTCACACACACACCGAAATGTAACGAATCAGCCAAAATAGGGCAAATTTAATTGTGGCTTAACAATACTGATTGTCTCTGTTTTCCCTGTGCTGCTTACGAATTACTACACAGCTCAGATCTGTCGCTGTTGACAAAATGGCCAGTATTTTTACAAAACGCATTTGGCAACCGTGCATACGTCAACCAAACGAACTTAAACGGGAAATTAAGAAAAAAACTGGGGGGACCAAACGGGGGCCAAGCAAAAATTTGGGGTGGACATGGCCCACCCAGGCCCCCCCTTAGAATCACAACTGGACACACAACCAATGAAGGGTTCCCAACCATATAAGGGCTTTGTGATATATATGTATAAATACCGTATGAAATTTAAAATGTTGCAATTCCACGAGAATGAAATAGCACCGTGCAAATTGTCTGGATGGTACTGCGCATTAGCGTAGTTGCGCACCTTAGAGAGAACACTGCCTCTGGTCTACATGGTTGTGAAATTGCATGCGCACTGAAACAAACATTTGCTCAATGTAAAATTTTCTTGCAGGGAACACTGCTGGTGACTAACTTCACAAACTTGTGTAAACGCATTGATAAATGAAACAAGCGTTAAATTTCGGGCAACAACTCTCTATCAATTTGAGATATTGCTATTCATCTAGACGAGCCACACAAAATATGTCGGCGACCCGCAATTCGCCCACTATTGGTTTGAACCTACGTGCCTTACCGCTATCAGCAGTCACTGTCTCGCTGCATTACCTGCCAAGAAGACTGCATTCAATGGTTACATGCGGCAAAACGCCTTCCACCATAACTTGAAGTGCATCGTCGAAGATTTGTTGGCATGTTATTGTTACGCAACAAAGGCCAATGGTAGAACAATTCGCTCCCGAGTTTCGCAACCTGCCTCTGCAGGCAAGGAGCGACACGAGTGAACTGCAAGCTCATAACTACATGTTCTCAAAACAGTGAACCTGACTCTTGTGCAGTGTGAGTGTCATATCGGCAAACAGACTGTCATTGCAAAAATTAACCCAAATAATCGGATTTCAATTCCTGATTTCACGTTTTCCAGAAATTTTTGCTTCTTATTCCCAATTTCCGGGGAGGAGCAAATGCCCGTTTTGCCCCCCCTGCGGACGCCCATGGCTGTGGGGTATTACCTCGCTGGTCCAAAGTGTAAACCTAATTCGTGCCAAAAAGTCTATTACTCCAGTAGGCCGAAATACTATTTTCTTAGCGTCAACAGGGGAACAGCGAGCAAAATTTTGAAAACTTGTTTTGGACTGAGTGAGCAAGTTTAAATGGATTAAACAAATTAAAATTTTGCTTTTCAAATTTCAAAGTAGTGCTTTCGTTTTTTAAATCTCTAAATTTATCACCTCTTAATTCTGAATATTTGGAGAATTCTAAATCAATTTCTTGTCGTGTGGGGAGAAAAGAACGAGGAAAGTTGCAGCTAACGTCACAAAAATGGCAAAGATTAATTAGTCAAAATACCCGAAATATATGGCGAGGAAATTTTAGTGTCAGTTCTGAATATTAGGTTATTGCCCAGCGTTAAAATAAAAAGAATGCAGTGAAACAGGTGAGTGGCAGATAGAAAATATTTTAAAAGATTGTCACTCAACCCTAAGGATTGAAAGCAACCTTTCCTGAGGAGTTACCACTTTACTGTGCTGTTTTGATTAATGCTGCTGTATACACTCGCCTACATCGAGTGTGTTTGTTTAAAATAAAAATAAATGATCCGCCTCTTTTCCACGTTCTGAAATAACATGCTTTAGTACTTAGTAGCAGGCCAGAACATGAGAGCTTCATCAAGGCATTACGTCCTGTCCTTACACAGAATGGCTAGTAGTTTTTTTTAACGAACAAGACAATTTACAAATTTTTCTGAGCAAAACAAATTTATTGAAGCATAGCAACGCCAAACACCTTTATCTTGGTATTTGGCAACATTCCAAATATTTTTTGCAGCATTTTTCAATGAGTTAGCTTTAATTACCATCAGTGAAATCTGAGGTCTCTGTCTCGAACTTCCAGGTCTCTGCTCTGGTTTCGGCTTTTATGGCAAAGTCTCGGTCTCGAAGTTTGAGCCAGGTCTCGGTTTCAGAGGTTACGGTCTCGACAACATCACTGATATTCTGTCCTGCCGAAATCGCCACCCTGGAAACCAGTGATGGAGTCTCGAGACTTGGTCTCGGTCTCGAGACGCGTCTCGAGACCCGTTTTTGAAGACTCGGTCTCGAAGGTCTCTGGTCTCGTCTCGGTCTCGGTCTGGAAGAATTTCGGTATCGGTCGCGAGCTCTGCGTCTCGAGACTTTGCATAGGTTATTTTTTATGAAGTTTTGCATGGAGTTCCTTATATAACGGTTTTAAAAATTATTGTTCAAAATTTAGCCGTTCAACGAGGTCAGTGGCTAAGCTTTCTTTGCTGTTATGTTGTTTGCGAGATGGAGAAAACAATTTGCCCTCTACGCCGTTTAAAATTTATATTGAATTCAATAAAAAATGTACATGCACCAATGAAACCGCAGCGCGTAATCTCTGCAGCGAGAGGCTGGGAGTACTCTGCTAAGGACTATCTTTGAACTGTTTTTTCCAAGAGTTTTGTTATGAAACCCGTAGGCTTATTCAAAAGAGGTGGGAGAGTGCCAAAAAGTTTATTTTTTGAGAAGCCAAATGAAACCATGCCTTCTTTTCGAAGTGCTTTTCAAATCACTCTGTTGCAACACGCTGGTGAAGCTTTTTTTGTTCTGGGTAATGCAGACTTTGTTAAGTTCAAAAATGCCTCGGAACTCACGAGGAAAAGTTTTGCTCATAAGAGTTTTATACAGAGAGCAAATAATGCGTCATGGCTGATCTGTCACATTGACGTAGCCTACAGCTATAGGCTTTACGGCCTTTCTGCGTTTTCTAACCGGCATGCGGTGTTGCGAAAATTCTAAGTGTGTCAGCAAAAACGGAAATTTGGAACAGTTGTGAATATCAGCTTGTCGTAAAAATATGGAAATTATGAAAAACTTGAAAATATAAAAACTTGACAATAGAAAATACAAAATCTAGGGATCATGCATACAGACATAAAATCAGCGGGAAGGCGCTACACCATTTCACTGCTAGTCAACTACACCGGTAATCCCGAACTTCGCTCATTCTACTGCAGCATGCTGCATCCCAACAATGCTTGTCGAAAGCATCTAATACTAATTTCTTTTTATCAGAGAAAGAAAAAATCTTCAATACGAAGGCAATGGTTATCTGCAAAAGATCTGCCGCTATTGTAAAAAAATTGACACACTACGAGCACCTTGCCCTAAGTAAGACAAAAAAAGCAAGCCCAAGTTGCTTCTGGGCTTCATTAGCCCTGTGCACTTTGTTGTCGCCATGGAAAACACATTGAATCCACGGCGCCAACTGATTCACAAGTAATGACAAAAAATAAAACTTTCCCGCTGAACCACAGCCTAGCATGTGCCAGCTATGCTATTTATGTAGCCATACATACATGCAAATGTAAAGAAAGCCAAAAAATAGGAAAAGTAATGACGAGAAGGGTGGCTAACAAGAAGAGAAAGCAAGATCCATAATCGAGAATTAAAAACAAGACCCCTTTCAGTTTCTGAGTATTTGATTATGATGTTCAAGATGCTTATTATTCCTTATTGTTATAATAAGCATGATACATCATTTTCTCTCATTCTCTATTGTTGTAATATAAATGACAGCTACGGCCGTCGCTTCCTGTCCCTGTATTCCTGAAAAAGTATTTTGTGCTTGGTCGGGATGCATAAATAGACTGAACTGAACTGAACTCTGTTGTTGTAAGCAAATGTGAGGAGTAGAAAGAGGAAGCATTGTTGTGGTCGGTCCGGGGCTATATTAACATCGCTACGCCACTGCAGTGGAGCATGCGGTGGGATATTACCTTGCTGGTTCAAAATGTAAACCTAATTTGTGCCAAAAAGTCTATTACTCTAATAGGCCTAAAGATTTTTTTTCTTTGCGTCAACAGCAGAATCACGAGCAACATTTTTAAAACTTGTTTTCGACAGAGTGAGCAAGTTTGGATGGATGAAAATTTAGTTACAATTTTGCGTTTTGAAATTCAAAGCAGTGCTTTCGTTTTTTTAAATCTCTAAATTTATAACATCTTAATTCGAAATCTTTGGAGAATTCTTACTCAATTCTTTGTCGTGCGAGGAGAAAAGTAATTAGGAAAGGTGCAGGTAACGTTACAAAATGTGGCAAAGCTTTGTTAGCCAAAATACACGAAATATGTGACGACTAAATTTGAGTGTCAGTGCAGATGCCCAGTGTTAAAATAAAAAGAATGTAGTGAAACAAGTAAGTGGTAGATAGTAAAAAACTTAAAAATTTTGTTATTTCATTGGCAAATGATATAAACGACGAAACACCTTGGCAAAAAATTTAATGATGGAAAGCAACCTTTCCTGCGGAGTTAACGCTTTACTGTGCTGTTTTGGCCAGTGCTGCTGGGGCTGTTTACACTCGCATACATCGACTGTGCTTGTTTTAAAATAAAAAGTAATTATTCGCCTCTTCTCCACTTTCTCAAATAACATAGGTCTACTTCAATACTAGGTAGGAGACCAGAAAATGGGACCTTCACCAGGGCATCACCTCCTGTCCTTACACAGAAGGGCTGGTATTGTTTTGTAACGAACAAAACAATTAAAATGCTTCTAAGTCAAAACTAATTTATTGAAAGTATGGCAACGCCAAATACCTCGAATATTCTATTGACTTTTTTCGAGTGAAAATGCGTAGAACCTCTAAACCAGTGGATTTCAACCAACTTATTCATGCGGCGACCCATTTTGCAACCCAATTTAACCTAACGACCCCCTTCCAAAAATTTCCAGTCAGACATATGAAATGCAGTTGTGTTTGCACAATAGAAAATCACAATGACTATAAAATAACGTACGATATCACTGTGTTGAACCAAGACTCATTTGTTAAATTCATGCACATGGCAGCATCAGTGAGAGAGACCCGTGCCGTGCACAAATCACTCCACAGCACAACTCATTGAATACTAGAATAAAAACTCCCTTACCTGCCGCAATCAGATATTAAATTTACAAACACATCACATTCTTCCGTCACAAAGTTATTCGTGCGTTGCCAAATGCAACAGTATTCTGTACTGTGGTGGTCATAATCACACTTAAAACAATTTTGAATAAAAAAGTAGGCTACCATTTTTGCCAGGTGATCCTATTATTTTGGCTACGACAAAAAGTAGTTCCATAAGAAATATAAAATAGAGAAGTAAATATGAATATTTTTGTCAGAAGCTCTCACGACCCCTACAAAAAAGGCATACGACCCCAGGTTGAAAACTACTGTTCTTAACGTTGCTAATATTTTCAATGTCCATGCATTTCTTCATGGGATTTGTAAATAAGGCCACAGGTTAAATTCGTAAGTGGAAAATGAAAATGAACCTTTGCAGTATTTGGCCGTTTGCACAAATTTTGGATGATTTTTATCATCTTGATATTTGGCAATGTGCCAGATATTTTGTTACTGCATTATTCAAGGAATTAGCTTTGTGATTTCGAGACGAGACCGAGACTTTGTCATAAAAGCCGAGACCTGGAAGTTCGAGACCGAGACACGAGACCTCGCATTTCTCTGATTTAATTTTTTTCAGCTGATCCGGCGCCTCGGTGGGGAATTCCCTAGATGCGAATTTGCATGGTGTGTATATAAGCAATCCGTGAAAATCTACCAGTCCTCATTCAAGTGCCGTTCACTCATCGTACGGTGGTATTACAAGTGAAAGGCCGATACGTTCGTTTTCTCTGTGCTGTATTATAGTTTCTTTTACACTTTCCATTTCTGTACTATTTGCCCAATCATGACGTCGATAAGGTGAGAGTTGTGCCTCAATATAATTGACTTCATTGTTTGAACTGTTTATTTTATCGTTTGCATTTAGACTATTCATTTTCAATTTCATTCATAACTGGTTTTCCTGTGGGAATCTTGAAGGGGCAGCAGCTGTAGTACTAGCTAACTATCCTAATTGAGAATGTTATGTTGCGCCTGCCTGCCCCAGTTTATTGAACAAAATTTTATATTTTTTGTGCAGGTTCGGTCTTGTTAACAATTTCAAAACTCCTGATACTGATAGCCTTAGGGCATAAACTTTTTTCTCAGTCCTTAGCAGCAGCACTACTGTAGTACAAGGTAACGTTTGTACAGCTCAAGGAAGTACAGAGATTCCTATGCATGCTATCTCTTATTATGCTATGTCTAAGCTGCAATGTTCGTTCCAGTCCTGCAACTGCACATCAACATAGCCTAAACCTAGTGCGTGTATCACATTTGAAAGATACCATAGTTGCTTAAAGTTGCTATATTATGTTAAATATAGTGTAGAACTGTAGGTTATGTGCCGTTCTAATTGAACTTGGTAAAGTATTTGCTCGTTTCTTGACAAAAAATTAATTAATTGTTATAAAAATGTTCAGTACAACAAGTAAGTATAAAATATATTAGAAAAAACATTAATAAAAATCTTAGTGGGCTCATTATAATGCAGTGACAATGAAAATATACGTGAAAGGTATCAGTGGTGAGTATTTATGAAGTTATGTGCCAATTGTCACTTAATATTGTTGCAACCTCTCTGGTGGTATTGCGTTGATTGTGTGATTCACCACAAACGGGATGTGCGAGAAGAATATCACCATTATTATGTATGTAGCGCGAACAAGCTGAATAATAGAGTGATCTCGTCGGGTGATCTCTATGTTGCTTGCTGCCACGGTGTGAAGCTCTGCGCACATGCCGCTTGGGATTTCCGATCGCAACAGTATAAGGTACGCCTAACTCTACCAACCACGCACAGTTATGACCACATCATGGTGGCAGCAATGCTCATGACATGAGAACTGTTAAGTCGTTGCACTGCTCAGGTTATCCCAACTGTAATCTAACTGTAAACTCTAATCCTAAACAGTGTAACTAGGCTAAAACATTAATCCAAAGTCTTAACCCTAACCTTACTATAGCCCTAACCCTAAATACAGCCCTAACCCTACTCACTGCATCCAGCTCCACTTCCCTAACCCTATAGCCGTAACCCTAAACCGAAACATCTAAGATAAAACCTTGCATCTGCAGACATAATGACTCAGCAGTTCTTATGCAGCATTGCCACTATGGTGGATGAAGTGGTTAACACATTCAATGTGACACTGCTGGTCTTGTCTCTTAATCTGCGAAACAGTGTCACAAAGAAGTGACGTGTCTGGCCGAATTTAGTTAGGCAGTGGCTATGGAACTGCTCATGGATCTTCATATTTCAAAACTTATTCTACCGTACTGCCTTGCATGATGCGATTTGAATAAAGCGGTCATTTTGTTACTCAAGCATTGTTGTCCCGGTAGCATAGCGGATGTGTATCACTTTTTTTGTGCTGATGGTTTTTGGTTCGCCTCTGACCTTGGCAACTTACATTTTTGTAGTAGTGCCTGCTTGCCTGTTTTAGTTTGTGGGACCAGTTTTCTTTACTTTTTTCAAAACTTACCAAACTTTTGCTTTAGGAATAAGGTTTAGGGGTTAGCGTTAGCATTAGCTTAACGTTAAGGTTGTTTTAGGTATACCTTTTGCATTTACTATGTTTCTACCAAGCTTACTACTTCTCATGCGTTACTTTTACTGTCACATTACAAGAGGTAGTCGAATAAGGTTTCAAATTTAAACATCCATGGGTGGTTCTGTAGCTATTGCCAATTAGTTACGTAGCATACAAAACGGTGTCTCACCTGAAACTGCTATGTTGGTTTGGTTTTGTGTTAAAACAGTAAAACACACCCCATGGATGCACCTCCAATATGCATGGATAAACTATTTTTGCTGCTATAGTTAGCCTTTGCTATTCTTTTTTATACACTACCTAAATTGTTGGTTTAGTCATGTGAAGCTTAAGATTCTGTTACAAGATAATCTTGTTGTAGAGCTACACAACTTCACATTGAAAGATCTTGTTGAGCTCTTCATTATCCATATTGGATCGTGCAATATATTTTTAATCAAGCACACAAAATTATCTTATTACACCCATTAGCATGCACAAACTAATGATGTCATGATAATGATGCATGGCAACGTTTCTGTCTGCAAAGCAGCTTGTAATAGATAGCACAAAGAAATGTGGATAGACATGCTAAATTGTTTATTAAGGGAAATCAGCCCTAAGTAACTTGGTAATAATATTTTTGAAATCAGCTGAGATGAGTTAATCGTGTTGGTTTTGTGGTTGTGGCATGGGTTCTGTAGTGAGCTCCTCTGATGAAGAACCTTCACATGAAGTGGATCCCAATTCTTCTGATAGTAGTACAAGTAGCAGCAGTGATGATTTCTTGTTTGGAAGTGATGATAGCTCAGAAGAAGAATTTGCTGTTTCTTTTTCAAAAGTTCCTATCATAGATTAGTGAGTAGTTGTTTTTATCTACTTTAAAAGGAGTAAAATAGTCATGGGTAAAAAACTTCATTGCTTTGCAATAATTTTTATGGCTTGCAGCACATCAGCTTGTAATTGTTACACTTATTGCAGCCTATGAATGAAAAGTACAGTCAAATTTCATTTATCCGGACTATTTTGTTTCATCAAATATTGTCAGTTTAGTGAGGTTTCTGGATAATCAGAATAAAAAATATGTAGAGTGAAATTGTTTTCAAAATGTTAGCAATGTAAACAGGTGACGATGTGCAGTACAAACTCACCTAAGCGGAGGCTCTGAGGGAAACAGGAAAAAAAACTGTAAACTCGAACTGTCAACTTAAGCAAATACTATACGTAGACTGCTTATGACTGAATGAAACGGTCTTAGTTTTTTGTTTTTTAGTAGCCATGTACTTAAGGTAGTATGCCTTCAGAATGAGATCAATAGTGAAAAATAACAAAATAACTGTACAGAGACGTAACTGCATTCTGCACGTTCTGCCACTGTTTACCTTCATTGTGTGTAGAAAATTGACCTCCATTGTGATTTAATGAACAACTGAGTAACAGTTGGCGTAATCTGGTTTAGTGTTTTTTTTCCTATTGATTTGGCATATCTGTTGCTAAATTACCATGTCGGAGTCAGACAGTGATGTTTCTAGATTAAAGGAGTAAAATGCATTGGGAAAAATTCGTTTCTAACAGTTTTGTGTCAGATAGCGGGGATTCCAGTTAATCGGAGTTGGCCATTGTTTTCACATTTTTTAATTTTTGGTTTCGGTTGGCAACAGATTAATTCGCTTCTTGCTGGCATGGTTGAGGTAAATGTGTTATGAGCTAGAAACACAGATTACTCGTATCTTTAATTGAGAACACATTTTGTTGTTAAATCAATTTTTTCAAGCTCGTTTTTTTTAATCATGAGTCTTTTAGATGTAAGGCGTACACTGTTGAAGGCATTGAACATTTGCTGACTTTATTTAGTCACTCACAAGGGAGGGTCACCTTCAGCAGCTGCATGCATACATCTTTTTAACATGCAATTTTTCAAGTGAAATGAAGTTTGGTAGAAATTTTAGCCAAATGCTTAAAATCTAAATCAAATTTTTAGAAGTTTGGATATCAATATAATTTGCTTGTGTTGTCATTGCATTCTAAAAGCCAATAGAACAATGGTGTTGTATATTGTATAATATTATCAGCAACCTATACTTGTTTAAATGACCTAACATACTTTTTTCCAACAATAGGCAATGGTAATTTTTTCTTGCTACACTAGAGCATTCCTACCAATTGCTCTGAGTAAAACAAAAACTTTACAGCAGTGCTTTAATGAGCAAAGTACTTCAACCACAGAGCAATCTCAGAACAATGCATTGTTTTTCAAGAACATCATGCTTTTTTCCACGCCTTGTTAAATGCAGTAATGTTCAGTATACAATTTTCAGTAAGACACAGATAGGGCTCTGTTCAAGTAAGTAATTAATTAATTACTGTAGTTGGGTTAGAGCTGTAGTAATTGCTTAATTACTTACTTGAAAACCTTTACTAATTACTTGGTTTTCATTCGAGAATTTCTACCTAACTGCAATGCAATGAAAAAGACTTGCGCCAATGGCACATTTATGTTGGTCAATTGGGCCCTTAAAGCTTTCTGAGTTGTGCGGGCCTGCGGCCTACATTATGGGGATAGAATAACTAGAACTTTAATGGTAAAACATGAACCATTGTATATAATATGAACACTGAATACTGTTGGCACTTTTTTTTAAGTTAAAGCTGAGATTGCTTAGCTAGTCTTGTGATTAACTGTCTGGATGACAATTTTTGATCAAATACTAGGATAAAAAGTTGCAGTATTACGACAACATGTCTTGAGTTAATTTTTTGATGCACAGTGAGAAACCACAATATTTGGAGTAGTTTTGAGGTAAATGATTCGATAGAATATTTTTGTAGTGCTTCTGAAATGTTTGATACATTTATATTATGAAGTGTACCACATATTAAACCCACTAAGTCTTAATCACAAACAAATGTTTTTTCGGCAGTGATTTGCCGTTCATCGGGTTTAAATACAAAATTTGACATTTAAATTGCTTCTATCATGTTGGAGCTTTCATAACCATAGTTTGAATTCATGGGAAAATATGTGTGTGTCAATGTATTGTTAATTTTAAAAAATGTTATCTTGCTTGGTAACTACAACTTCCTTAGGTAACTACAACGTATTATATTGCAGCTTTGCTGTGCATGCAAATTCATGAGTTAAATCAATTAATTATATTCTACCAGTTTTTTTTTTAGGAAAATGCTAGGTATGTGGTATGGACATGTAGGGACCTGATTTCTCTGATTCTAGGGACCTGATGACAATTTTCTCTGATTCTAGGGACCTGAATCAAGTCCCTAAAACACCTTTAAAAAACCTGTATTCAACAACTGATTTCTGTAAAACATTTTGCCATAACCTGTGTTGCTTTTTTCATTTGATGAAATTTGTATTTTGCAGTGAAGGAATTTTATTTGGAATGGGCAATCCTCTTTTGGACATCTCTGCAAAAGTTGGGAGTGCATATTTGCAGAAGTAAGGGTTTTTGCAAGTTTGTGCATTTTAAGTGATCTATTTGCTCTTTGCCACATTATAAAATTTGGCAGAAAGCTCAGGTTTAGGAAAGACAGTACTAGAGCTTGACCAACTAAGATTTTTTTGGTCTGATTGTAATATTTTTTATTTTTTGTTGTTGACAACTGATGCTAATATCTAGGAATTTCTTTAACCATATTTAAAAGACAGTGCAATCCATATTATTAAATCAACTCACAAGAATTCGGGAATAGCTCACAAGTAAAAAAATACATAAAAATATTTGCATTTTCTCAAAATATTGATTTAATGATCAAAATTTAACATGTATAGAGCCGGCCTACGGTATATTCGTACTTGGATTTCGACCTAAAAAACAGCAGTTTTCAGTTACCTTACCAACGTCCTAGCTCCTCTGCCGATTGCTCTAGAGAGCTGTTCAACGCTCAAACAGATCGGCCAGTCTAGTAGATTGCTCTCGAAAAAAAATTTTTTGCCTGGGGGGTGCGGGTTTTTTGTGACTGACGTCATAAGTGGAGGAAGGCCACCTTGGCCCACTTTATCTGGCCCTGGACGCCAACCGTTAGGTGGTAGTATTTCACTGAAGTTTTTACTGGAAACTAGGCTACAATCCGAGTCTTTTGATACTTTGGATGACCTGCTGGGGTTTCGGGTTCAAAAGTTGTGATGTAAGTTAGTAA
>Ga0210059_1013318_pt1 | contig 12316 bp, 6 predicted proteins | sample Ectturendosymbi2_FD_188042 | JGI IMG/M metagenome (GOLD analysis project Ga0210059, IMG submission 188042) | Ecteinascidia turbinata endosymbiont from Florida, USA - Sample 2 (SPAdes) (version 2) | ecosystem: Host-associated > Tunicates > Ascidians > Unclassified | place: Key West, Florida...
TAAGATTCATTTTCCCTCAGTTGTGCAGTATTACCTTGTGCATTGGTTAAATATCTTCTTAATCGCATGGCCTATGATGAGAGTACAGCGTGGTTTCGTGTTCAACATTGCTTGAAACCTCTGAGGCTAATTGAAAAGAAAAAGAAACAAACTCTATTGTCAGTAGCAACAGTAGACTCTCTGATTGTCATGAACTCAAAGTGACAGCATATCTCTTGAAGCTTCATTTGTGCTGAATTCAAATGAATGCTTTCAAACTTTGTTTCCTGATACTTGATGTTTGTGTTGAGTGCAAGAACTTTTATTGATGAGTATGGGTTCAGCTAAATGAAACATTCTGTTTTACTGTTTAAGCTTGTGAAGTTTGAGTCATGTCAACTTTGGCAAGTTATTTCAACCCAGGATTTTGTTTGCTTTCTTGTGCTCTTACTGAAAGGTATCATTTTCGTTTAAGTTGACTGCAAGAAATTTGTTTGCTGTTCAAGTGTGAGGAGTCAGCTGTTTTGTTGTGCAAGTATATACAAGGGCACATTAGCTTTTAAGTATTACGTCCTTTCTTTGTTGAGGTTTCTAAGAACCTGTCATTTTTGTATATTGTAAAACCTTCTTTCCATTGTGTTAATATAAATGTAAACAGCTGATTCAAATAGAAGCTGTTGTGCCTGTTTAAGTGAAAGGGGCATTAATTTTATCTGCGAATGCATGTCACTATCCAACAAATTGTTTTTTGTTGTAATCCTAAATCTCATGTTTGTATAAATTGTGCTTACTGCAAGAATTACATTAACTGTGAGTGCAAGCACTGTTGAATTAAGCAGGAATATGTGTTTTTTGTTTTTTCATTCTTCTGCGACGAATATGTGTTTTTTTTTCATTCTTTTGTGACGATGGTGTTTTTTACATAGTTTAGATGCATAAATCATGACACTACTTGACAGTAAACAAACTTTAGCCTTGTGGCAAGCTTCTGAGGAATCAGCCTGCTTTCTGCTTTCATTCTTCTGCGACGATTAAAACTTGCAAGCGTATCTATTTTTCATAGTTATAGGCCACAAAGATGGCGGCAAATAAATCAGTCACAGTTTATTGACAGGGAAACTAGATGTCACGTTTTCCAACGCATCATCAGTCCTGTAAATGTAAGACAAATCTTACAGGTGAAATGTTGGCACTTGAAAACAAGTAAAGAAAAACACACAAACTGTGGCTAGTTGCAACGACATTACTAAAAAATTTTTTTAAAACTAAAAGACTGACCTTACTAGAGCCTCATAAACCAGTCACTGCTAACAAAATCTGCATTTGGCGGCGGTCTAACTAAGACACTTTTCGTCTGGAGATAACACACGTGCGCTATGATGAGTGCCAGAAAGAAGCCACGCAATTTAAACAGAGCATAACAGTTCATGAAAAATCAAGAAAGGCACAGCCTTTCAACGTACATTGGAAATGTTCAATGAAGCCAATTTTTAGTTATTCCTTGTTCCAAGCACAACTTCTTTGATGGTTTGACAGTTCGTCAATTCTCCCTTTTCGTGTTTCATAGTTCTTTCAGTAAATGTCAACATTTGCGGAAAACAGTAGTGGCAGGGATTCTCTCAACGGATTGAAGACAGTAAAAAAAATTAGCCTTGCGGCAAACTTCTGAAGAATCTGCCTGCTTTTTGCTTTCATTCTTCTGCGACGATTAAAATTTGCAAGCATATCTATTTTTCATAGTTAAAGGCCACAAAGATGGAATATTAATTTTCACCTTTTGCTTATCAATAGAAACAATGAAAAAGCAAAAAACAACACTGCAAAACACTTCATTTACAAATGATCGTATCTCTTATAATATATGTTCGATTTTGCTAATTTATTTTGTTGAGCTCACAATTAAATTTCTTTTCACATATGTAGAAACAAGCAAAATCTGAGATGTGGCATTGCAAAACCTTAAAATTTGTTGTCTTATAAAAAAATTTCCCAGAAGCTTTATATAAAAATGGGTTGACACTTCAGCAACAGAATAGCAGGATATTACGAGGAGAGGTGTTGATTTTATTTATGTATGTTCCAGTTGAACTTATGAATATAAGTGCTGGAGTAGGCTATGTATATAATTAGTATAGTAATTCATATACAGTGAATTAATTTTTTGCAGAGGAATAAGGTACTTTAATTTTCCAAGTCGAAAATACTTTTCCACAACACTGATAACTAACATCTCACCCATGATCCACCAAATACTGCCAAAAAAAACTCAACAAAACCAGTGAGGTTTTGTTGACCATTGGCGTTTGGTCAGTAGACAGATGCGCATTGTGCAGCTATATTGGCATCACTGTTCATTTCAAATAAAAAGCTGCACAATGCTATGCTGGCTTGCAGACAATTGTAACCTGCAGTAAGAAGAAATAGTCAGCAATTTTGAAATTATTAACAAACGAATTTTCAGCGTTGCTGGATGAATGTTCAAGCCTGACAGATGTTGTTTGACTGTTAAAGATTTGAACCTTGATGTTTATCACCTGTAACAAAGATTTTAAACATTGATCATTTTTGTTTAAATAATATTTAAAGTGTTTGTTGCAGTGGAGTAACTGACAGAAGGGATAAGGGGCGATATGACTCCGCTGGCCAGCTAAATGTAAAAACCAGGCTCCCACTTAGCTTATCTTTTAGTATTCTTTTGGTTTTCAGTAGGTTATCATCTTTTTGTGATTTTAGATTTTCCGTTGATTTGGGTTTTGGTATAGCCATCCACAACTGGATTCACCATTATTTCTCAATTTTTTTTCTAAGTGTTGACTTGTAGGTCACTTACAGAGTTTCAGCTGAATTTCCCCTCTCGCTCAAACCCCTAATTACGCCACTAGGTTGTTGACTGCATTAACATCTAATTAAACAATTATTGATTTTTTTCTGGTGCTTGATCCTTATAGATTAGTAATTTTGTTTATTGCATTCATTAATTTCATATGTTGTCTGAAAATATAATTACATCAAACCATGCAAATGGGGTTTGTTTTCATTCTGAAGATGTTTCAAAACACATGTAATTGCAATTTTAATCGTGATTACTTTCAATGTAATCATAATCGCAATAGATTACATTGTGATTTTGCTTATTCATAATCGTAGTCCAGCAGCTGGCAAGTAATCGTAATTGATTACATTTGTGCTATAATCACCCCATGTCTGGTAATGAAAAGATAGTGCAATATTGACTACAGTTCACTTTTACAGTATTGCATAATGGATTGGGGATGAGCGTATAGAACTGCTGTCCAACCAGTTTACGTGCTACAAAACCAAATATTGATATGCATAACTTTTACCTATAGAAGACCAAGTTCAAACAACATTTTAAAAATATTTCAAACTGTCAAAGTGTCTGATATATGCCAACTTAATTTGGCAAACGTTATGTATAAGTAATAATGGGTGCAATATAAAGAATGAAAGTCCACCAGAACGGATATTGTCAACAGATGTGTGATGACTAGGGCAACCAATTTTTTGACGTAAAAACTTAAAATTTTGACTTTAAAATTTACATATTTTCACTTTATTTTGACATCAATTTTCTGCCTTTGCAATTGGAATGCGGAATACAAAGCATATTAATAAACAGTATTAAAAAAAAGTGAAATGAAACAAAACATATTTATCTGCTAAATCTGGTATATCATGTTTTCAAAGTGTCTGGCTACTGTCAGTTTCATGAAATGAATCTTGTTGATGCTTTGCCCTGTGACTGTATAGCGATATGCTTCCACCATAAACCTTTTGTCACTTTTCACTAAGCAGTCACATAATTTGCAAAATAATTCACCCGATTAGGTGTTCAGGCAAACTCAGAAGCATATTCATGCAGTATACTTCACACTTTTGAAGAATTTGGTTATTTAACCTTAGGCATGATATGTTGGGGAGTATATTAATGTTAATAACTATAGTTGAGTCAAATCAGAGAACATCATGAAGTTAAAACACCATATATCAGGGGTGGGCAATAATTAGCTCGCTGGCCACTTAGAGAAAGCCGTATTCAGCGGAGGGCGATACCTTCCTAAGCGAAATAGAAGCAAGTTTTGGTTAAGTTAGCCTCAGTAAGCAATAACATTTACTGTGGTAAGTTGAAGGAAATTTCAGATTTTGAACATATCAGATTTTGAACCAATATGCTGGCAGCATTCCGTTTGATCACAGCCAGGGACATGTACTGGTGGAGCCACTGTCGCTACCAGGGGTCACCTGACATATGAACAATTTACTTTGCAAGGCAGCTTAAAAAGTGGCAATATACTTGCCAAAAGCACATGGTTTTGATTGCAACTGGTTGAAAGCTTTTGTCAAGGAGGTCATTGTATTTTTGGCATTTGTCAGTTTTAGCATAAGTTGCTACACAGAAAAGGGAAATACAGCTATTAGAATAAGGTGGGGAACTTGTTTGTTGAATCAGTTACCAATGCACCGCCAAATAAAGAATCAGCTAAGGTTTCCCAGGTAATACAGAAGACTAAAGGTCAGGATTTAAAAATCAGTGATGAGTATGTTGGAAAATTTCATGCTGTTTTTTGACCAAGCCTCAAGTGTAATTTTGGGGACAACTGAACAGTAGTTGAGGGTGTTAATGATGAAACACTAACCAAGTGTGGAAATGAACTTTTTGCACAAAATTGAGAGTACAACTAATAACGTTGCTTGTGGGATTGGCCCACTCTGAAAGACATGAATATTATTTGCACTATTGTAAGTAGTGCTTACATGGTCCAGAGCAGCCAATATTTATTGATGCAGAGGAAAGGCTTGTTTTAAATTTTCAAATGAGAGGATGGTGTACAAAAAGTCACCAACCTCTTAAGTTTGGAATAGAATGTTGATAACATCTCAGGCCTACTTTAACTGAAGTCATAATTGTAATCTGCTGTTTTTACATGAAAGCATGCTCTATCTAAATCATTGCAAATCTCCATAATGGTTAAATACTTTGCCAAAAATGTGGATTAGTTTCAATGTACAAAGCACAGTCAATTATGAATGAAAAACATGTAGCTTTTTCTTACCCAGAAAAAGTTTTCCCTTCACCTCGGCAAAAACAAACTATAGTTTTTGAATATATTTTTTCTTTGGGAAAAGGTAACCAAAAAATTCAATGTGACAATATAGTGTGACACGGGTGTTACCTTCCATCAAAAGACCAAGAAAATACCTCAGCTGGTGTTATAGATAATATGAACTTAAAATATATACCCTATTTGACTATACAGCCAAGTAAGCCCAAAGTAATTGAAAAGTAGTCGGTGTTATAAGTTTCTATGCAGCCATGGTGCAATTTTAGGAAATCCCCTAAAGAAACAGTTACCATTTATGTGTAGAGGGTCATTGTGTCCCACAATGTTTATGCCATACATCACCAATAAGCAAAAATTTTTTGAAGAAAAGTTAAGTTTGTAGATGTGTGGCACAAATGGAACGGATTTTGAACAGTTTGATTCATTTTGAAATTAGTGTGCAAAGGGTTAAAATCACTATAGGGTTAAAATAACGGGTTTAAAGGGTTAAAATCACTACCATTGTTTTCAGACCGTAAGGCGCACTTAAAATCCTTCAATTTTCTCAAAAATTGAAAGTGCGCCTAATGTATGCACTTTCTTGACTAGAACCAATTTTATGTGGCAAACAGTGCTATTATTTGAAGTGAATACAGTTTGACTTATCTGGGTCTTACTTTATTTGATGGGCCTTATAATCCAGTGTGCCTTATGTATGAAAATAGAACAGTAAGCATTGAATTTTTTAACTGCGCCTTATAATCTAGTGTTCCGTATGTTCTGAGAAAATACATAACACTTTGAGAGCCGGGGTATGATATATTCATACCTAGAAATCGGCCTGAAATCAGCAATTGTCAATTGCCTTACCAATGCACTAGCTCCTCCACTGATAGCATTAAAGAGCTGTTCAAAAGATGCGACAAGTCTTCTAGTCTTCACTCGAAAAAAATTTTTTGGTTGGGGGTTGTGGATTTTTTATGCGTGACGTCATCAGTGAAGTAATTTTTGGTCCATTTTGGCTCATGTTGCCTGGCCTAAGGCCCAACCGTTAGGCCAAAATATTTCGCTGAAGTTTTCATGGGAAACTAGGCTCGAGTCTTTTGAGACTTTGATCGACTTTCTAGTGTTTCTGGGTCAAAAGTTTGATCTAAAATAACAAATTAATTAATATCTAATCAACTAATTAGTCAAATTTTTATTAACTTAGATCATAACTTTTGAACCCGAAACCCCAGCAGCTCATCCAAAGTAAAAAAAGACTTGGATTATAGCCTAGTTTCCAATAAAAACTTCAGCGAAGTACTACCATCTAACGGTTGACGCCCAGGGCCAGGTGAAGTTGGCCAGGGTGGCCTAAAAGTCTTCCACTTATGACGTCACTCACAAAAATCCGCACACCCCAACCAAAAAAATATTTTCGAGTGCAAACTACAAGACTTGCCGCATCTTTTGACACTTCGACCAGGTCTGTAACCTGTACAGGAGCGGAGATATTCCCACGCAAAGCCACGTGCGATCCAGGTGTTTTTTGCGAACCGCTTGAATTAACCTGGACGTCAAAGTGTTAAGAACCCATCATCACCATCAGAAAAGTGTTTTGTTAATTTGACCAACTTCCTCAAAACAGTTGTGATACTTAAGGCAGAATGTAGGATAGACAAACGTATCATGTTATAAAACTAGCACTTTTGTTTTTTTCCTCACCCTGCATTACATGCTACCAAAGTACAGAGTTGTTTAGATGTTTTAGTACTCTACTCATTTAACTGTTTGTCAAACAAACAGCTTCTTTCAAAAATGAGTTTTTGAGCATGGAAGATAAAGAGCAATTTAAAACCAACTTCCACTGCATAAGTGGTGCATTATATTTTCAAAAATTGAGACTACAGTAACACATACTCTTAAAAATTGAGACTACAGTAGAACAAATTTTTATTGTCTTTACAGTCTTATAATGCTTGTTTTGTGACATGGTTTTGAGCAACACTTGTTTGGCTATAACATAGTTGTCATGAAAACCAGGGTAAAAACTTGAATTGCCGTTTTAGGGGCAGGAAAACCACTATATTTGCTCTGATTTTATTTGAAAAAGCTTTTAGGACTGAGAATGCTCAATTTTACATGAAATTGATTTCCTTTTTAAAAAATTTGCTGATGGTTTACTTGCTTCCCACTCTTGTGGAACGAAACTTGGATATATGTGCAAGTTTGAATCAATGCAAGAAGATGAAAGCAGAGCCTAGTCAGTTGATTCCTCAAAAGATTACATAAAAACTAGAGCATTTAAATGTAGTTGCAGTAAATCATGTGAATCTAGTTGGTCATAACCCATGAAATGTTGGTAGTAGGGAGACAACCATCACATTTTGGACAAGGATTTTGATGTACTTTTTATTAAAACCAAATGTAAATCTTTGCATTTGAAATTTTTTGGCAAAAGGTTTATATATATTGTTTTTTGTATGCATTTTACCTGCATGCATTTTCAAACCATCCTTTTTGGCTTGTAAAACTTCCAACGACTGTAGATAGACTAGATAAATGAATAAAGAAAATAACTAAGAATTTTTGCAGGAAAAATGAATTTTTTATCTTGTGTCTTGCTGAGCCATTATATTGGTTCACCTATCACCTCTGTTATAACTCACGAATTGCTGTTGGTATAAGCATAACCAACACATCTTTGAACATGGATTTTTGTATACTATCAAAAAAATATATGCATGAGTGCATTTGAAACATTTGAGATAAAAGAACTTGTGGATTTTAGCTTATGGATCATAGAAAATTGTAATATATAATCTTTCCTCTCTTGATATATTTACTTCAAGCCAATAACCTTTTTCCTCCTGATATTTTTACTTCAAACCACCAAATGACAATTTGGTTGGTTTCATTGTTTGGATCAGTGGTTCCCAACCTTGTTCGAAGGTGACGATTATGTCTTAAAATTTCACAGTGATCGGTCATAATACAGAACAACATTGTGATTTTGATTCTGTGTTAACCCCTGAAGAATTGCATATTTACCCCCAGTTTGGGAACCACTGGTTTAGATATGATCTGTGGCCTGCAGTGTTTGTAAAGCATATGTCAAAAAATTTGATGTTTATACCACTTAGTCTATATACTGCCTTCAGGACTCGCTTGTTAGTCATCCTACACCATTCTTTTCAAGACAGGACTTAGTCACTAAGTGCATGTGGAAATCTCAGACAATACTTACCAGCTGTTGGGAATGACTTAAGTGGTGAAGAACTGTTGTAGATTTCATCTTTGCCCTTTCTAAAGACTAGGAGAATTTGTAGCTTACATGTAGCTTGGAACTACTCAAGTCATCTAAAAGAGACCTTGTTTTTAAAGCTTGATGTGGTTCCAGTAAGCATAACAAAAGCATTCATGATTTGTTTCTTTCAAGATGAGAAATGATAATGATGATTGCGTCTGTAAACATAGTCCTAGAATTCCAGTTTTGTCAACACGTTCGCTAGTGTACAAATATATTATACCTAAAAATTTATTAATTGTCTAATTAATGAATAATTATTTTGTTGTTTTTAGGCCATAATTTTAGGCCCAAAACTCCAGCAAGTCGTCCAAAGTCTCAAAAGACATGGATTTTAGCCTAGTTTCCAATAAAAACTTTAGTTAAAAACTGCCATCTGGTGGTTTGGGCCCAGAGCCAGATGAATTGGGCCAAAAAGGCCTAAAACTATTCCACTTATGATGTCACTCACAATAAATCTAAAACCCAAAACCAAAATTTTTTTTTTCTGTTGCAGACTTGGAAGATTTGCAGAGTCTTTTGAGGGTTTGAACAACTCTCTAGCGCAATCGGCAAAGGAGTTATGCCGTCACTAAGACATATGAAAACTACTTGATTTAGGTTGAAACCATACCGGCTGCGAAGGTGTTAAATATCCAGGAGCAAGCACTTCAGCTGGCTCGATGTTGAAGCCTGACTTTGAGGTGGAATTTTTGAGCTATTTTTTCTAGAATTCAGTAGGCACAGCAAGAAGAAGTGATTTAGTTGCTGGTTGGCTGCCTTTGATCTATTCAGCATATGACTTGAGTCAGGCATTGCTTTGAGTCTTTCTCTTCTGCTGGCCACTTCTTGTCAAATGTCTGGCAGAGCTATTCTGGCAAGCAAGCACAAACAACTGGTTTTAGGCATCCTGTAATAATGCAGCAACTATCGTTTAAGACAGAATCCAGACGATAAGCATGTGATAACATGGCTCATACAGGCATGCATATTCCGCTGTAGAGTAGCATAGGGCTAGTGCTAATGTTCTCCATGGGTCTGGGCTTGTTTTCCAGCTCCAGCAGAAATGTTTGCAGAGGATATTCTTTCTCGTTGTCACCTTGGGCTTGCAGTTCTGAATATGTTTTTTAACACTTTCACCACCGGCTGACATGTATATACATCAGGGGAAAACCCCTCTCGGTTCCCAGTGGACATACACAATGCAGACCCAATATAATGAGGATGTCGGGATCCACAACATCAGACCGCGTTATAAGTGAGTCGGGTTATACAGAGGTATTTTATTACGTAACAAATGGTATACTGCCATGACCAAGAACGTATATTTCCATGACAAAGTGATGTTTATCCTAAAAACAAGTCTAGGGTTGACTGTTTCAGTGCTTGTCTATTCTTTTTCCTTGCGATCTCTCGTATTTCTTTCAAGTGTAGGACGTCTGTTTTGATTGGCGAACCATAAGCGCAGTCTCTCAGACTTTGACTGGAACTTGCCCAACAGTCTTTACGGGGATATACCTAACATACGTCATATGTGGTCTGTATTGTGACAAAACTGTATGCGACTGCTTATTTTGATATGTTTAAAATTATTTACCTAAAAGTACTGTATCGCAGCTAATGAGTTATAAAATCGGGGTCTATGCTCAAACCGCGTTGTATTGGATTGCGTAATATCGGGTCTACAGTGTATATGTTCCTACTGAAAATCTTCCATTGCAGTCCAATAAAAAACTTTGAACCATGAAATTGGCTCGATTGGTCAGATCCCAGGGAATGATGACATCATGCAAATGAAACCAAATATGCATAAACATATTCCCTTTATGTAAACATAAACAAAAAGCCAACATCCAAATCTTCATTTTTTTTTTTTATTGCAAACTACGAGACTTTCCCCATCTTTAGAGGATTTGAACAACTCTCTAGCTCAATTGGTTGGTGAGTATAGCTTTAGACAAAAAGACCAAGGTTACCTTTTGGGGAATTGAATTTTTACCCAATGTTTGGTTTTTGAGCCATAATTTTGGCTCCAGATATGCTAGAAAGCTAATCAAGGGCTCTAAAGACCAGGTCATAGCCCTAGTTTCCCAAAAAAGCTTGAGCCAAAAAATAGCTTGTTGAGTTCGTGCCCAGGGCCAGGTAACCTCAGCCAGAATGGTGCGAAAACATGCCTCCATGACACCCGCAAGACACCCAAAGCCCAAAACTAAACAAAGTTTTTACATCTAAACCAGTGGTTCTTAACCTGGGTTCAATCAAACCCGTAAGGTTCGATGGAGCCAGTTCAGGGGTTTGACGAAGGTCATCTAAAGCACGTAACACATTTTACTTTCTGTTATATTGGGCAAAAATGGGGTTCAACAAAAGCTTGGAAAACTACGTAAGGGTTCGGTGTGTTTGTAAACGTTAAGAACCACTGATTTAAACCAAAAGACTTCATGAATCTGTTGATGGTTTGAACAGCTCTCTAGCTCAATCTGCCGCTGAGTTACAGCTGGTCAAAATTTGCCCTGAGAGGCTAGCATTCCCATGTGTATTCTGAAACTATGTATGAACTTACATTTACGGCACTTCCAAGCGAAAAACAGCAGGAGTGGTACCACAATGAAGATTTTCGGTAGGAACATATATATGTACATCACCTGGTAACCGTAAGGGGTTTTCCCTCACGTATATATGTGTCTGTCGGTAATGAAAGTGCTAATTAGGAAAATCCTGCTTAATCCTCAAGGACAGGGGTTGCTAAACTGGGGTACATGTACCTATCTGAAGCAGTACATTTAAGGTTGGCAGTAGAAGGAAAAATATGTTTACAAATTATTCACTTCGCAATATTTATACATATTTGTCCAAACCATTTCATGTCACTATTGAGATTAGACAAGGGGAAGTATTGAGTCCATACTTGCTTGATGTATATTTAGATGATTTATCTCTTGCACTAAACAACATAAAATCTGGGTGTATTGGTGAAGCCTATTGAATCACTTTATGTTTGCTGATGATATTTGTGTGTTTTGTCCAAGTGCACGTGGGATGCAAAGTATACTAAATGTCTGTGAGGCTTATGCACGATCGTATGAAATTATTTTCAACTGCAGCGAAATTGATTGTATGATGTTTAAGGCTAAGACTGTAAAAAGCTTGGTCATCCCGTTGCTGACACTGGGTGTACTAACAGTAAAATATGTTTCCCACTACAAATATTTGGGGATTGTATTAGATATTGAGCTTTCAGATGACAAAGACATTCAGAGACAACTACGATATCAATATTATCCACTAATGCGAGCTTCTCTTTCCATGTCAAACGCAGTTAAAAATGTGCTTTTTCGTTCCTTCTGTAGGTCCATGTATGCATCATAATTATGGTGTGATTTTAGGAAGGTGTGCATGCAAAGATTGCATGTGGCCTATAAGTTTGGTTGCAGGACTTTGTACAACCTGCCGTAGTGAGCAAGTGTTAGTAGCCATCAGGTTTAATGCAACATTCCTACGTTTGAGGCCTTATCGTGAAAAATGTGTAGGCTACCTGTTTCTTGAACAATGCAAAAAGTCCAAGAATGTTTGGTTGCGCGATTTGATGCAGTCAGATTTTGATTTTCGTCCTTGAACATTACAACTACATTTTACTTCGTGACTGAGTGCCAGGGCCTTACAGTGTTATTTTGAGGACGTGTGCAGGCCACAACGCATTTGTACATTACTGGGGCTCAGCCTGGGTTGGACTCTATTTCTTAACATGCTATTTTCCTGTCCTACTCTGGATGTATTGATGTACCAAGTGTCACAAGTTAGCGAACAACTATGTCAACAATATGTTTGTAATGTAGTGTTGTACGAAGTGTCGCGAGTTGGCAAACAAGTACTGCTATGGCACTACCACCAACGCCGTTACAAAACGTTCTGTGTCTTATATTATCAATCTGTGTTATGCAGATAGTGTGTGCTTGTGCTCTACGGGCTTCGTTTCTGGTTCAAAGATTAACATGAATATCAGTTA
>Ga0210059_1013320_pt1 | contig 12316 bp, 7 predicted proteins | sample Ectturendosymbi2_FD_188042 | JGI IMG/M metagenome (GOLD analysis project Ga0210059, IMG submission 188042) | Ecteinascidia turbinata endosymbiont from Florida, USA - Sample 2 (SPAdes) (version 2) | ecosystem: Host-associated > Tunicates > Ascidians > Unclassified | place: Key West, Florida...
AAATACATTTTCAAACTGTCATCAAACCTTGAAGCAAAATTGTATGGGTTCGCCACTGGGTGCCGCAAAATATAATTCTCTTCTGCAGGATGCCGCAAGCCTAGACAGGTTGGGAACCACTGGTCTTCTGGGTGAAAACTTTGCTCCACTGGTGTGATAGCAATGCAGTATTTATTGTTGATGTTTCAAGAGTGTATGCAAACTCTCTTCCTCAGAAGATGGCAAGAAACAAAATCAAAGCGTACGCACACTGCATTTCTAAAAATTTTCAGAGTGTTACACGAACAAAAGGATAAAAATGCCTTAGAAATAGACTACCAACATTTTAAACGATCTCCCAATTCCAACATATTTGTAGTTAAACACCAATCATTTACGAAATTTTCGATCAGATTGCCTGTCTCAAAATATATCTTGTAAGGAGATAAGTAAGACAAAGAAAAATTCCAGTGAGACTTTTCTTAAAAATGAATAGAATGTAAAATTTCAACTTTATTATTTGAAAGTTTCCGCAAATGTCAAAATTGCTGTACAATATTTTGAAAATTTCGGGGGGGGGGCAAATGCCCCAAATGCCACCCCACCACCGGTTGCGCGCCTGACTCCAGGAGATTGAAGCCAGAGTTCAGCAGCGCCTCAGAATGGCGGTGGAAGGGACGTCGTGAACGCAGGCGCTGTGTGCCGAGGAACTGTACGCTGTGGACAAGGGTATGAATGGGGGTGGCTGATATTCAACTGTGCTTGGAGTGCCAGCTTAAAAGTGGAGTGTTCCTTACGCAGGTGGGCCGGTGGAATGCTTGTGAGAACAGGTAAAAGCTCTCTACGAGTCGGTTTCAGGCACCCAGAGATGATGCGCATTGTATCGTTTAACGCAGCATCTAGCTTCTTGGTGTGGGTGCTACGACAGCAAGTTGGGGCGGCGTATTCCGCGGCACTGTAGACCAGGGCCAGCGCTGAGGTTCGCAGAACAGAGGCGTGGGCACTCCATGTTGAGCCAGCCAAGAGACGTCGAAGGCAATTAGGAGCTATTACTTTGCCACATAGGCCTTCCAAGTGTTGCCTGAAGGTGAACTGGCGGTCAAGCGTGACTCCAAGGTAAGTTGAATTATGCGTGCAGGGGTAGTGGTACCATTGACGGTGACCGCAAGCTTACGGCTGGATTCCCTATTATTCAGGTGGAATGCAGTGCATGTAGTTTTGGCCGTGCTCAGCCTGAGCCTCCAATGCAAGAGCACGAAAGGCGACTCGTATGAAGACCCACAAGGAACGAACCACTGAATATATTGCCACAAGCGATTAATCATGTTGCATCAATCACGTTGCATGAGTTTTTAGTTGTTTTCAGACACACAGTGACAGGTGCAATTTTGGGACGGAAACAGTGCGAATTGGGGCGGGTTGGGAAAGTGTGCGGAGCGAGTTGGAAGTCTGCGGGTGCGGGTCGGGGGAGCGACCATAATTTCTCAAATTCCTGCTGGTTCGGAGCGGGTTTGAACTTTGCGGGTGCGGACAAAAAATTCCAACCCGTGTAAGACTCTACGTCCCTTAGAGGGTTTCGATTCAATACTACAGATCGGCTGGCAAGAAAAGTTGCACGATATGCATCAAGAAGCAATGGAGCTCGCTGGCGAAGACCATTCCCGCCACAGGACGCATCAACCACAAGCACATTCAACCATTTTCCAGATTCACATGTGGCATTAGCAGTGGCGATTCTAGAATGAAAAAGTGGGGGGCCGCTGTGGGGCCAAGGAAAAAGTAGGGGGGGAACACAAATATCTACCTTGCATGGTGATTTTTCATTGTTTTGAAGGTTAAGTTGCTATGATTAACCCTATCAAACCCAACATAGGCTTGTGAATATCATTAAAAAGATGAACTAGCATTATACTAGAGACACCTAAACGCCACTGCAGATGCAACCACACACGTGTACTGCTATGTCGAAAATTTTATGCTAACCATGCAACTTCCACAGGACTGCACATGTAAATCGAAATACCGTTTTCCGTACACAATTGTGCCGGCCTCACATGAACGAAAGCAGCTTTAGAAAGTGAACACAATTCATATGAAAGCGAAATGGTTCCAATCACGAATTCCATCATGACACAGAGACAAGTAGGCTGTTGATAGCCAATTAGTTTCATCAAAATATTCTTATTAGAAAGCACATAAAAATAATCCATCTTCCAACGGTTTGGTGACTACTGACTAATCCGTTTTTGTGGAAGATTACGGACATTTTGTGATTGTGGTATAACCATAACAATGTTATGCAAATACATTTACGAGTGTGCAGCGTGGATAGGGTGAGGACTATTCAGTGCAGTATGCCAGGGGTGGGCAAATAGCGGCCCGCGGGCCAATTGTGGCCCGACACAGCGTTTTCAGTGTCCCGCAGATGCGTTCAGGAAAATCTTCAAATCTGAAAATTCCTCCAACTTATAGTAAATATTAGTGCTGAGGCTATAAACCGAGACATGCTTCTACTCTCATAAGAAGGCACGACCCTCCGGTAAATGCGGCCTTCTCAAAGTGGCCCCTGAGCACCAAAAACAGTTGCCCACCCCTGCAGTATGCAGTTTAACAGCATCGAGGTTTCGGCACCAGTTTCATCTAAGTAGCATACCAGCGCCACAGATAGGTGTGCATCGGCGTGCACGTGATAGCAAGATGTGACCGTGGGCGTAAAACTTATTTTGCAGAACATTCCCAACAAAGTTGTTCATTTAATTATTCACACTGAATTTTCCTCTGACTGATCCTCAAAAGCTGACTTTGCAACCCTGAGTTGATTTATGACTGTCCTGTCATACGCGAAACACGCACTAGCTCTAAACCAAAATGGATTCAGACAAACAGACAATGAGCAACATAATTCTTACACAGATCCCTGCACAGACTACGTCAGAATTTTATATCATTATCAATTCAGTGTAACTTAATCCTTCGATTGTCATGTCGACTGTCAAATTCATCAACGAAATCATCTAAACCTATTTTTTCAGTTCGTACCTTTTAAGTGAAAGTAGATCAACCAATGGCGTATGTATGCAAACTGGCGCCCATGGAATAATTTAAATGTGCGCCCTTTCTAATTATTTAAATATAAGATGTAGGCACAGTTATTACGAAAGATAAACCATGAAGAAAACAAATTTTTTAAAACAGAAGATATTTGCGTTCATTTTTGTTTTACATTTTTCAGCAAATAAAATATAAATAATCCATAACGTCTGCAACATACTTCTATACTCATTTATTCTTGCTATGTTGAATATCAAAACATTTAAATAATAACGTTATCGTAGCTTATAGGTCTACATAGTGTTGCCTGACAAAATTGTATATCTTACAAAAAAAAAAAAAACCAAACAGCATATTGCAACTGCAAACGACAATACGACAATTTTTTAAATGGAACAAATTTAATTTGCATTATAAAATAAATTATTTAATGCAAGTCTTATATCACTTGTGTTCGAAAAACACAATTCCAATGAAACAAATATATCCAGCCTTTTCCAGTTAAATGGTACAAAAATGGTAATTAAAACAACACTTTTCGTGCCTTGATCGAAGTAAAGTCGTTTATTATTTCATCTAAGTAAGTTTTCGCTGTTTATTCTTTTTTTATTCTCATCAAAGCTAGATCACACAACCTGCCTGACTTATTGCTAGTTAATGAGGCCCGGAGGTACGAAGGACCCGTTTCAGTTTACTGAAAGATCATTCGCAGCTTGCAATGCATACAACTGCCATCGTCTGCATTATTTGCAAAGCAATTCGAAGAATGTCAGGACTTCAGTATGCGATCATTTTAAGTTACACGACTTGAAACCAGTATTTTGTAATTTGGAATCTTCTCGTAAAATTGCTAGCCATCTACATCTGAACTGTACACAGTTCCTAAATTGTCACAGGTAGATTTTAGTTTTTCGCGGTCACAACCCTTTTACAAGACCTTGGACATCGAACAGAAAGCCATATTTGGACAGAAAAAGCTATCTCTGAACAAGACTAACAAATCTCTTGCATGAGTTAACATTTTTTGCTCAACTGGTACAGCAACGATACTAACTGCTAATTTTTCGACTAACTAATGTTCTCAACTTTAGTTTCTGGACTGGAGCATTGTATTCAGCCTATTTATAGGGCACTAGTGGCCATCGAAGAAGTTCCATAAAGTCGGAGTAGGCCGCAGCCGTTCAAGTAATTTCTAAATCTGTACGACCTCAACAGCAATTATTTGCACAACACTTAAAAGCACTAGTGTTTCTGTATGCTTTCGAGGAATCAGTCGACTGCCATCTGCTTTCGTCTTTTTGCGATGATTCAAACTTACACATATCTCTATTCAAGTATGTACTTTCCACGATGGGTGTAAGCAAGGAATCGATCAGCAAATTTTTAATAGGAAATCGATTTCACGTAAAATTACGCATCCTCAGTCCTTATTCAAATAGCGCAAGTCGCTCAAAAATCCTGAATGATAAAAAATACATATTTAATACAGTGAGAAATTCCAGAGCAACTCTGTTTTTCAGGGCAAGCGCGAGTTGCTCAAAAATCCCGAGTATTTGAATAAGGACTGAGGATGCGTAATTTTACGTGAAATCGATTTCCTATTAAAAATTTGCTGATCGATTCCTTGCTTACACTTATTTGCATAACAGTCAGATTCTCACAGCCACGGACTTAAACTCATCACAACCAGATTCTGACTAATATCTACTTGCCTGAAATGCAGCAGTACGGACTAACTTATCCTTTCTTATAGCGTGAGAAGGACGAGGCCTCGTGGACATGGCAAGCGAGCGTTCTTGTTCTGTCGCAATGTCTAACCCTCGTGTTATGTCACAATACCGCAATTTTGTCATAATGCTTAGTGGTGCTGGCGCAGCACGCCCGACGTAATGCTTTAGGTGAGGACGCGGCGTTGATGCAGCTTTGCAGTTTATGAATGTATGGGGCGCAAAATAGAGGTTAAAGAAACTGTAAATAAAGATTTTAATTTTGCCAAGCAGTTTTTGCGTCCCCCGTCAATGTGGCGCCCACGGCATGTGCCATGCCTGCCATATCCTAGATACGCCACTGAGATCAACGTTACCCAATCTTTGGCTGGTCATGGAATTTCTGGGAATTTTTTCAGTAATTTCATTTTTGAAAAACTTCTCTCGCATGAAACACTGGTGACGGGAAGAGTTACAGCTACCAGTAACAACCAAACGCAGCTTTTTAAGTAGCTATAAAAGATAAAAATTGTTCGAGCGATATAGGCAGCTTCGACGCCTTCCGAAGCAAATTCTTTGACAAAGTTATTTAATATTTTAAATCATTTTCACTAAATGAATATAATTTGCGAATTTTTTCAAGTGTTTTTCTGATAGAAATATTTGACCTCCTGGGAAAAGAGCTGAAATACGCGAACAATTGCTTCTGAATCATTACAGAAAATCCGTACAAAGTTCTCAGGTTGCAGGACATGTGTGGGTAGAGTTAAAACTGTAGTTACGAACCACTTACGTAAGATGTTTCGAAGTCATACACAAGGCAGCAGAACGCAATATTGCAGCCAGGACAGATTTTGATAGATTAACTGAAACCAATTTTTAATGCTTTCACAAACGTTTACCACTGGGCCAAGCAACAATCTGCTGAGGGTTATATAATCCAGTTCCATCTCACACTGAAATGCACGAAAGATCAATCTTCCCATTTCTGCGCGTGTTTCTTAGTATCGAAATGAATTGTTCCACACCACGATCGCGGTCTGACTAAATTTCACGCAGGATCCGAGCATCTACTACACTACTGGTGTGTGTCGTCATAAAGAACTCTAGCTACCCGACCGCCAAAAACAACAACACAGCTTATCATGCATTTGGGAAATATTGAATGCAGGCTAGAGTGTTTTGTAAATTATTGTTTAAAATATTGCTGGCCGAAAGTTATCCACTGCATATGTCTAGGGTTGTCAGATGGCCTTGCCGGTATTTTAGTGCTAATTTGGCAAAGACCGGTATTTTGAAAATCAGGGTCTGAAGCCGGTATTGTGAAAATAAAATAATTTGCCGTAACTTCAAAAGGAACTAACGCGGAATTTCTCAAATCATAATGACTCTTGTAGTGAATCTTGTCACGACAGTTTCTTCAGCGAAGTTTATTTGCTGCTGTTGAAGCAATCCTTGGTACGATTGTCACGTCACACACACACCGAAATGTAACGAATCAGCCAAAATAGGACAAATTATTAATTGTGACTTAACAGTACTGATTGTCTATGTTTACCCTGTGCTGCTTATGAATTACGACACAGCTCAGATCTGGCGCTATTGACAAAATGACCGGTATTTTTACAAAACGCATTTGGCAACCCTGCATATGTCAACCAAACGAACTTAAACGGGAAATTAACAAAAAAACTGGGGGGGACAAACGGGGGGCCAAGCAAAAATCTGGGGGGGCATGGCGCACCCAGGCACCCCCTTAGAATTGCCACTGGGCATTAGAAAGCATTCGCCAACATTACTCCTTCACTATCTAATTGCTATACGGTGATATAGGGGGTAATCTTAGCGTGCTTTCCGTTCGTGGTACGCCACGCTTTAACCGTTCATATGACGATGTATCTGATCGTCATCACCATGATGACAAATCCAAAGATATGTACATATTTCATATTAGAAAGTACATCAAAACCTCAGTTAACACATCATTGTCTCTGTATTTAAAAATGGTTAGCGTGTTATACCCAAAAATCACTCAAAAGGTGTTTTCATCACTGTAGTGGCTTTCCATCCCTAATAACAGAATGTAGCCCAGAAAGATACAATGGACGAGCAAGGGTCTATTCCTCAGTTTTGGTCGCGTTTCTTATATTTAAGGCACCCAAAACAATTGATAAGTGTTGGGGAGTTCTACCGTAATTTTCGAAGCTTTTTGTGTGAGCAATAAAACGCATTCGAGGAGGAAATATTTGCACACACTAAACGCTCAACAAGCTTGCACTGGTTCTAGGTCAGAAGTGGCCAATTAGCGGCCTGCGCGCCAAATGTTGCGCGCCACAGCATTTTAAGTGGCTCTCGGAAGCATTCCGGAAAAATCTTCAAATCAGATATAAACTTGGAGGCATTGATGAAGATCAACAAGTAACCTCACCCTAATTTCAACAAACTTGTTGAAAAGTGTGAGGTTACATTTGGGTCACTGAATTGCTTGCTGTTTGATAAAGTGCAGGCTATTTGCACAAGAAAAATATACGGAAACCTTTCCTGTGTGCCATTATCGTTTTTATTTTATTTACTTATTTTACAATAAAATTAGAAGGTGCGGCCCTCCACTAAACGCGGCTTTCTCAAAGTGGTCCCCGAGCCAAATTAATTGCCCACTGCTGGTCTAAATTTTTCTCTAAACATGGACCTATTACAGGCATGCCGTGTTAAATCTGAGAATGCAGAAACAACTGCGAAAACACAAAATTTTATTCTCAGAGAACCTTGCAGCACACTCTGTACCGATCATCGGCGTACGAGGCGGGGGGTCGGGGAGGGGGGGGTCGGCCGCACCCCCAGGCTTGAAAAATTTCAGGGCAAATTCTGTTTTCAGCGCAAGCGCGAGTTGCTCAAAATCCTGAATGATAAAAAATATTTCAATGCAGTAAAAATATCCAGGGCAACTCTGTTTTTCAGGACAAGCGCAAGTCGCTCAAAAATCCTGAATGATAAAAAACACATATTTAATACAGTGAGAAATTCCAGAGCAACTCTGTTTTTCAGGGCAAGCGCGAGTTGCTCAAAAATCCCGAATATAAAAAGTATATTCAATACAGTGAAACATTTCAGGGTAAGTTTTTTTTCAGGGCAAGCGCAAAGTCGCTCAAAAATCCTGAATGCTAAATAATATTTCAATACAGTGAAAAATTTCAGGGGAGAGTCTGTTTTCAGGCAAGCGCAAGTTGTTAAAAATCCTGAATGTAAAAAGTATATTCAATACAGTGAACTTTTTCAGGGCAACTCTGTTTTTTGAGGGCAAGCGCAAAAATCGTGAACAGTAAAAAAATTTTGAATACAGTGTATATTCACTTGAGGGTGATCCGTGTAATTTGGGCTAGTGCAGTGTGTAATCTGGATCAAAGTCGTGATGGTTATGGTGACTATGATCTGGACCAAGCCCTCATTTTCTGTAAAAATCGAACGGATGTCGGTAGTTCAACAGTTTGATATAAGAATTCGGTAACTCTTTCTTTGTTCGTTTTCGAGTTTGCGCTGGGTAGAGGTGCAGGGCGTCAAGATGATAGACTTTTTGATTAACAGGAGTTTTAGAAGCGGACAGCACGGACGTGCAGATTGCTTGACTCCTTTGAGTGCGCCTCTTTAAGTGCCTTGCTCAAGCGCACAGCAGAGATAACACAGGCAGATTTAGGGAGTCAGACCATACAATCCGGAACCGTCGCTTTTAAAACATTGCGTTGCGTCATCGAAGTCGCGTACACATTTTCATCAGTAAAAGCTATTATCGTAAAATGTCTTGTCTGGGTTAACAAGCAAGGTAACTACAGAATTTGCCTATAACGGCACCTCTAGAGGATTGCATAAATAAAGGTATTGCCGAATGGACATTATAAGCGAATTGAAATGCATATAAAAGGTGCCATCGCTACCAAACAAAATGTAACGTTGTGGGCGAATTGACGTTACAGAGGAAGCCTTTTTAAACGAATTCAGCTGTGTAGAACAGATTCACATAAGGTTTCAGGCCCCATTCGGATTAAACTAAAAATTTAGTTTCAGGGCAATTGTCTATTTTTAGGGTAAATTGTTATTTTCAGGGCAAATTTTTTCCGCCCCCCCAGTAAAATGCCTTCCCGTACGCCTATGGTACCGATCAACGGGAGATTTCGTCTGTAACTGCAAATAACAAACACGATTTGTATAAACATTTCAATGAATGGTATGGATGGAGACGTCGCTTTTTCTTTGACCGTTAAGTTGGGTAAAATATCTTGATGACAAGCTCCATTCACGAGAAAAAAAGCACGGTAAAGTTGGGAACACAACAGACCAAAATTTAGTTAGTTTTCTTAATCGCTTTGTTGTTCAGAAAAACTAAGAAGTACCTGCGAATCGTTGGAGCTGATGCTATTATTAGTGCGAAGTCCATCGGATGAAGTTGACACAAATCTTGAACAGAGTGTCTGTTGTTACATTAAAAATCGCTTTGTGATGACAGACTTCACAGCTGCTTTTAAATTTTGGACTTTAGGATGTGGGTTATATTTGAAGGAAATAAGGATGTGAATTGTATTTGATTTTCGAAGGAAATAAATTGGCAAGTGTACTGTTGCTCAAAAATACCATAGTAAAAAAGATCTTTAACCGAATAAAACAAACAAGTGTGCATAAACCTATATTAAAAAGACAAAGTTCTCCAAAGTGAACAAAGGAAGTTGCTTCACATTTCCACCACATAAATTGAAACTTCTCTGACTAAAAGCCGTTAAAAATACTTTAAAATTTTGTGATTACAGGAAAATACGCTTTCACAAGTTTCTAAGGTAATTTTCAATGCATGGTCGGAATGTAGTTGCTGCCACGTATGTTGCCACTCCGCACTCAGGTGAAATTAACACGGGAGTGAAAAAACAGAAAGCTAACCTGAGAGTCTTTGGACTGAAGGCTATTGGTACGTGTATCATCAGATGATGAAGAGAGTAATGTTGAAGCACGACGTACCTGGAATAAACCTTTGACCATAAGCAACGCATGGTGACATTACCATTGATTGTTTTGGGAACAATTCATACACTGTTTTGTATACCAACACCCTACGAGAACCAATAAACCGAAATTATGGTAGTGATAAACAACGCCGTTAACACTTTTCAAAAAAACAAAAAAAAACATTTTGAAAATCAGAAAGCATCATTTTTTGTATGTTTTAACTAATAAAAATCGGCTATATTCTTTTTCGGAAAACAAAACTTTTGGCTGCGTCTGAAACTCGAGTTCATCTTAAATCAGTCAGAAAGTTACAAGCTGCAAAAGACAAGAATATTTGCTATTTTAAGTTACTTCCCACGTTATATGGAGAAGCCATGGTGGAAAACAGCGCAAAATGTAAAAAATGGAGAGATTGCAGCGACTAGAACAGTGGTTTTCAACCTTTCATGGTTTGTGGCCCCCTTCCAAAGACTCTCAACACTTGTGGCCCCCTGCTCATCAATAGGATGTTGCAATATCACGGCAAAGCTATTTAGTACAGACCTCTGCTCATGGCCCCCGGAGAGAACCGTTTCGTGGCTGCCAAGAGGGACCGAGGGCCTCAGTTGAGAAACCCTAAACGAGCATCATAACAAAAGGAGAATATAGGCGTTTTAGAGTTTAATGGCCAGCAAGCACAACAGGTCGATAAGTTTCAACTTCAAATGGGTCAGGTTTAAGATTCGACAGGATAACAAAATCCAAAAAACATATGAAACATTTTTAACGAATAACAAACTAAAAATCGTCTTCCTCGAAAAACGTCGACATTGAAGAAAATGTAAGTGAAAACGTATTTGTTTTTATTATGATTTAGCGCTTTTCAACTTCATTCACACCATGTACTATGATTTGCAAGGCAGAACAGTTAATTTACCTGTCCATCGCTCGAGGTGGTGCTGTTGCTGTGAACCCCATCAGAACAAAAAGAAGCAAGTCTAGAAAAACGTTGTGCCTGAAATAAAACAAAATCCGCGTTTAAATGATGCCGAAATCTTCAACGTGTGAAAAAAACACATATTCAGAAGCGGATTGGACCGAGAGACATCGTAGGCAATTGTCGCTGTGACATTGCGAAACTTGTCAGCTCATGAGAATCAGGTCATCATTTTTTTGCCCTTTTGGAGACAAAAATGCTATTTGATCATTGAAATCAGCCTGCAACGCCTGGCTGCAAAACAAAGACGAATTTCTTTGCATTTGTGGCGTGAAAATGGAAAAATGTATGCTAAGTAGCTCGGCTAAGCATGCGGCGAAATAGTTGAAACAAAGATGAATGATACCCACTGCAGTTTTCCTCCTGGACGTGGCACTACAGACCAAATTTTTACTCGACAGCAAGGGTGTCAAACACGCGGCCCGTGAGGGCATTTCGTGCGGCCATCGATGTTTTTTGGTAATTTTCAAATAAATAACATTCATCTTATTTAGTTTATTACCGGTGAACAAGATCCGTTTAAACGAACGTAGAGACGGCTGAAAATGACGCGTGCGCGAATTTTCGGTCTGAGCCGTTTCGGTCTGACCGCAATGTCCCCAGACCGAAATGGCTCAGACCGAAATGCTCCGTGACCGAAAGGGCCCAGACCGCAACGGCCCAGATCGAATCGGCCAGACCGAAAAGTCGCGTACCTTAAATCACAACCATTCACCGTGGGTGTTGGACTTGCACAAGGGTATGTGCTGTTACCACTCCTCTAAATGGTCTATATCATGGGTTCCCAACCTGGGGTACATTTACCCCTAGGAGTACATTTGTCTATCTGAAGGGGTGCATTTAAGGTTTGCAAAAAAAGGGAAAAATATATATATATATTATTTATTTCCAACTACTCTATTTGTACATATGTCAGTGAATATTATTTTCAAAAATCATTAGAAGCTTATTGCTGAATATATTAACTTTGAGACATAAAAACGGAGTCTACCTTTCAAGTTCTAAAAATGTTAAAGCTAAATGGATTTTTAAAAATTTGACTCAGCCCTTTTTTCATAAGAAATTTTAGGGGTACCGGCACAAGCTGATCTGTCGAAATACGTATTTCGACCCCTTCAGGTCTGTTGAAATACTGATTTATGCTTTTGTATATTTTTTTCATGGTTGAGTTCTTCGTGGGGCGGGTTTACCCGCGCGGGTTGCGGGTACCTGCATTTGCGGGGCGGGTGCGCAGTGGCGTAGCTAGAGTGTGGGCTGCCCGGGGTGGCCCTTGAGTTTGGCGCCCCCTAGCCCATAAAAGTACATATTGCACAGTGACTGAACCCTTTAAGTCCCGCGATCACCAAAATTTTGGCGCGGATTTGAAACGTTTTATAAACTATAACTCCGTGTTACTGCATATATGTATTGAGTAACGTCTTCACTACCACACGCAAAACGCTAGACTTTTAACATGCATCGCAGTAAAGAGAAATGAAAAAACACATACACATGAAAGAAAATGAGGACGTATACATTGCGGTAGTATAGAGTATACGCTTGATGGCGCTAATGCATTTTGTTGAAATACACGCATGAATCACGCCATCATGATTATGATAATGAAGAACTGCAA
>Ga0210059_1013321_pt1 | contig 12316 bp, 9 predicted proteins | sample Ectturendosymbi2_FD_188042 | JGI IMG/M metagenome (GOLD analysis project Ga0210059, IMG submission 188042) | Ecteinascidia turbinata endosymbiont from Florida, USA - Sample 2 (SPAdes) (version 2) | ecosystem: Host-associated > Tunicates > Ascidians > Unclassified | place: Key West, Florida...
CACCTGCTCCACTCAGCGCTCATTGATGATCCGCCCACTGCGCCGCACGTATGTTGTTGTTGTCAGAAAAACTGATGAGTTGTTGTGCGGCGGGTACAAATGGGTGTCTCGATTTGAGGCGCCGTACAGCTGCACCCGATGGACGGGACATTAACTAACGGGAAAGCAACCAGCAACAATAGCGATCACCCGACGCAGTAGTTCATGAGCTTGTAAAATATAGTCAATAAAGACATTTCAGAAGCACTGGTTCTTGAGCTTAAAATAAGTGTTTTTTCGTTAAGCGAGCAACAGTATTTTGTTTGCCACACTGTCTTTCAAAGCACAAAATAACAAGATCTACTAGAAATTTGGGTGGGGCAACTGCCCCTTTGACCCCCCTGGTCTACCCCCTGGCGAGTTTTGCACAAAACTCATTTTAGAGACGAATGCAAAGAATCATCCGAAGTGTTTACCTCACCACGCGGCTCACGCTTGCGTGCAGCACCAGACCATCTGGTTCGATGTGTTCTTTAATATATTATGCAACGAATATTCCATCCTTTGTTGCGGTATTGACTTAGCGACAGCTAAGGCCGTCGTCTTCTGACCCTGCATTCCTGATGAAGTATTCTGTGCTTGGCCGGGATGCACAAATAAACTGGACTGAACCTTATGCCTTGTAGCAGGGCCGCAACCAGCGAAAAATTGCGGGGGTGGCAGAAGTCACTTTTGACAAGGATTATGAGGTGATCGACATGCACTCAACCATGATGCGACCTTTTAGCTATGATCAGCTTACCAACACTGGTGGAGGAACCTTTTTCACAGTGGGGGGAATGGGAGTCCGCAGAGGAGGGCAGAGTGGGCAACCCCCTTGGAAATTAGAATACGAACAAACTACGTCCAGAAAATCTGAAGTCAACAGTTTAATTCCGATTTTAATTGAGTTAATTCTTGCAACGACAGTTTATTTTCCGGTGTGACACTCCACTGCACAAGAGCCAAATTCACTGTTCTGGTATCATGCCGTGATGAGCTGCTCACAGTTCACTCATGTCCGCTCCTTTGCCTGCAGACTGCAGACGCAGGTTGCGAAACTTGGGAAGGAATTTTCTACTATGGGCCGGGCCGGCCCGAGAGGTGCGGGGCCCAATGCAAGACCTACGCGCGGGGCTCCTCCGAGCGGTGGGTTTATGACGTCATCGTGTTTAGTCAACCGTGTTATACGACCACTGGTAGAACGCAGATATAAAGCCTTACCGCGAGAACTGAGCACGTTTGCTAACGTTCGATAATAGAGGAAATTCATCGCTAGTTCTAACGAGAGCGTTGTTTGTTAACAATTAGATTTATAAGCCGTTTCTACTGAGTTCTCGAGCGCAAGGAGTATCTGCAAAAAATGAACAATCTACCTAAACACTATGGCGCGGGGCCCAATGCAGCTGCATCGGTTGCATCGGCTTAAGGCCGGCCCTGACTATTGGCCTTTATTGCGTAACAATAACATGGCAACAAATCTTCAAACGTTCACTTCAAGTTGCGGCAATAGGTATTTTGCCGCCTGTGACTGTTAAACGCAGGCATCTTGGCAGGTAATGCAGCAAGACAGTGTCTGCTGATAGCAGTAAGCCAAATATTATACTGTGTGAAAAGAAGCAAGGACGCCGGAGAGCGGGAAAGTGACAGGGGCATTTCTCCTCTGCTCTTTCAAAAGTGGACAGAGGTGCCTTTTTATTACAGTATTGCAGGTAATTTCATGGTTTATCAACATCGAATTGAAACAAATTTACTGCAGTTATTCGCGCCACAAGACAATTCAGCATGGTTGTCTATCATTTTTGTTATTATTTTTGAGGTCAACATTGTTGCTGAACAGAAATAAAAATATTGGCAACGATTTGCTCATTTTTTATAATTTTCCATTTCCCTCAACTTTTTTACTGCCCGCCCTGCCCTACCGTTGTTTCGGCGTGCCTGAAAAGAAGCACGAGTCTAAAAAAGCATTGCTGCCAACAAAACATATTTTTGAAACCAAGGTTCCCTCTAAGTTACAAAAATGCACAATACCACCAGACCATTTGGGCAGAGAAATCTCATTCTCGTTCACTTGCAACATTCCAAAACATTGTTAAAACATTACAACAAAGAGAACCTATTTGAACCATGTGTGTACCTTGTTCGTACAGGGTTTTCATAAAATTTTATACTTATTCCAATAATTCACAAGTTTTGTAATTCATTTAGAACCCTGCTAACTCACTCTTAAGAGTTAAGATATTCATGCTCACTAAGAGAAACATTTGCTCACTGTAAGTTTTTTTAGAGGGAACACTCTTTGCAACTGTTGCCGTAACAATGGAAATTTTCTTTGTGGCGCAAAAAGGATAAAGCGTTTTGTGTACGTCAATTTGCGTTGCATCGTCAGCAACCTGAAATAGATGAGCAAAATGTCGTTTATGTCCCCCCCCCTGGAAAAATTTCTGCGAACGCCAATGGGGGGTTACAAGCGCACGTCAAAACTTTTTTTCGTTAAGCGATTTACTTTAACAATGGACCAAACACTTATTGTGTTGCTTAAACATATTTAAGCAAATTTCGAAATGCAAAAGTGGGGACCAGGTTCTCCAGAAAAAAAGTAGGGGCCTAATCCCCTGCGGCCCCCCTTCTTCCGCCACCCGCGCTTACCATTAAAAGAAAGAAAATTATGATAAATTCAGAAAAGCGTAAGCTCCTTCACGATTAGTACCAATCCCACATACAAGCTTTAAAGTTTTTGTTAATAATCATTGAGCAGTAGTCTTTCTGAAGTTTTCGGATGTAAACCCAATAAATCAACCAATCATTGACATCAGTTAATATAAAAAAATAGAAAAATAGATGACACATTATACAAATAACATCGAGAACAACATTCACACAGACTAAGAGGTTGCACATGATTGAAAGTAGCTGCTGGATGTGGCTGCTAGAAAATCAGCGAACTGCTAGATTGAAAATTTTACAGCTAACAGTGAGAAAATCCTACTAGATTTAGCAGCAAATCAGCGACAACGGCAACTCTGTAGGAGCAGCCTCGATTGGTAGCATTTGGATTCCTGCTCTGTGAGGTCACATTTGCAACCACAACGTCGCTTTTATAAAGCGGTTTCATTTCACAACTAGCGTCTCAAAGCTTGTCTCCAGTTCTGGGTTGGGAGTTTTAGGAAGCATGCTATGTATCCTATATGACGTTGCACAAAAAAGGTGTCTTGAGATGAACTTCACATAGAGGTGACGCAGTCTCGAGAAATGACTTTTCGTGTGAAGTAAGTGAACGCCATCATGTTTGCAAAAAAATTCGGAGGGGTGGGCGCAATTGCCCGGTTTGCCCGTTCCTGGTAGCGGCCCTGCCTTGTAGAATTCGTAGAGTAAGCCTAAGACATAGGCCTTGTTTTAGACCAGTGGTCCCCAACCTTTTTGATTCCTGGACCCCGTTCAAAATATTACATAAGCGCTCGGCCCCAGCTATTGCCTAAAAAGATGTTCAAATACCAGTCGGCAAAATAAAAAACACTATCATTTCACGTGTCAAATTCACTGTATTTGCATTCGTGTGCAAAAGAAACAGCACATGTGCTAAGTGGGACGTCTGAGCTTGGATCAATGCAACTAGTCTTGAAATTTTTGGGGACGTGTTGGTGAGAATTTAACTCATGTCATTCTCAACGTCCAGCAGTCTTTTATTTGACTTTTGTTTTTCATGTGGACAAGAGTAAAAATCCAGCCTCACAGACAGGGGTGGATATTAGAATTTAGGGGCCCGAGACAAACACCCAGAAGGGTTCCCTGAAACAGTTGTTGAGAGGCCCCATTGGCACATTGCACATAAATTGTTGTTATATTTTGGAAAACGTATGACTTGCTTCATATCTTATTAAATGTGGCTGTAGAGTGGTTTATAGGCATTTAAAAGAACAGTGCAAAAACCTGCTTTTTTTCGCTGCGACCTTTCGGTCTTATGTCCCCTAAACGTATTGAAACTCGCTAAAATAGTATTTACTAGCAGAGCTTTTCTGACATTATGATCGAATCGACTGAATTTTTTTGGCCATTTCACAATGAATTTGGTCTATGACCGAAAACAAAACCAGGCAAAAACTAAGTGCGCAACTCTCAAAACGCGTGCACGCGGCATCTCTGAAAAAAGGTGCCCAAAACAGTTTTGCGTTCGCCTTCCGTAAGATCCACCCTTGTTCACAGAGGTAGGTGGAAACGAATGGAAGCAGCAGGGACGGATTTAGGTGATGCGAGGCCCTAGGCCAGTGATGGCGAACCTATGGCATGCGTGCCAGAGGTGGCACGCACAGCCCTCTCTGTGGGCACGCGCATCGTCGCTCCAGTGCAGAGTTCGTTACCAGATAGGTAGAGGTACGCGGGGCCAGGTTGCTCCCAAGACTGGGACAGGCACCTGAAAAGACACTTGTTTCGTGGTTCGTGCAGTTGTTTGTCACATCAAGTCATTCAGTTCCGGTGCATTATACATCTAGACGCTCCTTGTGCCAAAGAAAGCAACAAAAATTTGACAATGTCCTCAGAGTCGCCACAAAAACAGAAAAATTGTGTCATGCCTCGTGCTCTTAACTGTCGACAGTTTCAAACACTTCTTGAGGGCTCAGGCACAGTATAAATGGTTACGAATGTACAATAATGTCCGGTGTCTGAGCAGAGGACGAGTCATGCAGAGATTTGTCTTAGATGAACTTGTTTTTTTATGAATGAAAAAGGCAGGAATGTCCACAACTCGCTGATATAGCCTGGCTTGCCAACCTCTCATGATTTTTAAATATTTTACACTACTCTTCAATGCACTGAACCAGGGTCTCCAAGCTACAGTCCACGAGCCAAATCCCGCTCGCGACGCCGTTTCATCTGAGCGGAGAAAACATTTTGTCACTAAGAAAAAATTTACTTTATTTACGAAAAACTTGCTGATTTGGTGAAATGCAATATATCCCGAAACAGCCACATTACGTAAGATCCCCTGCCCTCGAACTATTGTGCAATAGCTTATGTGGTCCCCAGATAAAAAAGTTTCGAGATCCATGCACTAAACAAACAACTACAAGGTGTTTGTTTAGGAAGACAGCAGAAAGGATGTTTTGTGATATCAAAACTGAGAGAAAATTTACAGTAGGTTCTGGAAAGATACCTTGTAATTGGGCAGCTGAAATATTTTCCAACTCTGAAAAAACGTTAAAAAAATTCTACAACAATTGCAAGCAATTTTACAAGCCATCTAGGAAGATTTTTCTAACTTTGTAGCAGCTGCAAATGTGAATTTAGCAAATAATTTTACACTTTCGTAAAATGGAGACAAACCTACATTTTGTTACTTTTCCAGATCAAGCCAAATTTGAAGAACTTGGTTTGTCCTGCTCTCACTGATTACATTTAGAAGATCTAGAAATGGAACTATTTGAATTTTAAGAAAACTGTATCTGGATAACAAATTCTACGACATGCGTGAAACAGTTTCGAAAGATAAAAGGAATGTGTGGTGTTGATATAATGTTGCCACATGTAACGTTGAATTTGTAGCAGCAAGAGTGGAGTCAACCTATTCGAGTGGGGAAACTCTCTTGCTCTTATGTTATGCTGTGGGTCGTAGATTCGACTCTCTCTTCACGTGGCTGAGGGCGACGAAGCAACAAATGACAGCACACTAGTTCTGAAAATGAAATTCTTGAAGTTTGGAATTCTCTGCCAAATGAATTTAAGTCAATGGAAGCACTTGGTATTGCTTTCCTTACTTTGTTTGGATCATCTCATGCATGTGAACAGCTGTTTTAAGCTGTGAATTATATCATATCTGACACCAAAAACCGACTATGGCCTGAGGGCTGCATGTATTTCTCTCAAATTTACAAAATACTGTATGAATCAAGGTCAGATTAATTGTCAGCAAAAATCACATTAATTTTTAAAAGCATGCCAAATGGAAACTTTTGCCTTTCAATAAAAAAACGTTTGTATCTTAGAAGCTCTGTTATTGTGCGTATTTTCTAAGACAAAAGGTGTTAATGCATAAGTTTTTTTTCTAACCCAAAACATAGTTCAGGTTAAATTGCCGTGTTGGCACTTTGGAATACATAAGTGAGTTAAAGGGTTGCCGTTTAGGCGCTCGGTCTATGAAAGGTTCGCCATCACTGATCTAGGCTAATTCGCTTGTGAGGCTCCCAACTCCTCCACTCTTACTGTTACGAGGAAAAAATGGAAAAGCTTTATTCAATTTGCGCAAAGCCGAAAATGGCAATATTGACACTCTGCAGCGTTTCGTAACCTTTTTTCTACTTCAGCACCTCTGTTGGTCAGGCCTAAGCAGTCCAGCACCCCCTATCATTGGCTAACACCTGGTTACAATAAGGATAAAGTAAAGACAAAGGTATTCTTTTACCTTTTACCGCCACATATGTGATCTTCCCAGCACCCCCTGAAATTGATTTTAGCACCCCTGGGGGTGCTAGCATCCCAGGTTAAGAAACCCTGCTCCAAAGTCCAAATCTATGGTCAATAAAAAATAAAAATTTTAAATCATTACTGGAGTGCCCCACGATCACTGTGGTTGTTTCTGCCTTCGACACAAAAGCGTTCAATGACACGGAATTGTTGAAATCGTACTTGGCTGGCGGGAACAGGATTATTAATTTTCGCATGCAAACCAACCGAAAACGTCAAGGTTGAATATTTGACAAAATACATGACTTACGTTTTTTATAAGTTTCACATCTGTTTTTTCTTGTCTGTGCTGAAAAAAACAAACACACTGCACGTACGTGTGGCAACATAAATATGTTAAATCACAACGTGAGGACCACATTGCGACTCGCTTACCACGGCTGTAAAAATCTCACACACACGAGCAAAACAAGTCAAGTAAAATGAACCCAAGTGGTTGCAACTGCTAGGTTCGCGATTCGCGTGCTTGTTACTTTTTCAGACTGCTAAGAATCGAATGGAACGAAACCGTCGCTCCAAATTATGTGAGGTCAGGCCGGTAACCAACTTGGGACACCAGGGGGGCGAAGTGTTTTCTGAGAGGGGACCTAATTTTTTAAACTATGGCTAATAATCTTAAACTATGTCCAACACATTTTTCCAGGGGGGTTGAAAAATTTTGTAGGGGGTTCGTACCCCTGGATACGGGCCTGTGTGAGGATTAAACCAGAACCGTCTTCAGAAATTTTTCAATAGGGTGTTTTACATTTATACAGGGGGACTTGACCTGAAAATTTGATAAAATCTGAACTGATTTACAGCGCTTCGCATTTAAATTTGAAGGGTTTGAGCCCACCAATTCTCCCCCGTGGCAACTGGACTGGTTTAACTTCACTTATGCTGTCTTTATTGAAATATGTACAGAAAGGTACAATCATCGAATCAAGTAAGGCTGAACAGAGCCCTATAAAAATTAAAAAGATTTTGTCCCGGCTTTTTTAATAACAAAATCATCTAGAAAAAATCATCTCGAAAAAATTGTTTGCCTGTATAGGAGTTGGCAACTTTTCACTAGTCGCGGGCCAAACTCAAACTCTGCAAAATATGGCGGGCCGTACTAATTTTCCACCAAACAAGTCCGTTCATTTTGCTGCTTATGATGTTGATAATGCTTGGGAATTTATGTCATTTCAATTAGATTATCCCCTAATTTTCACAGTTCATAACGAAAACCCAAAATATGAATATAGTACATTTATAGCACAGTGCGGTTTCTCAGAAGTAGATCGTAGTAAGCATTGCGATACAAGAAGTTGCAAGGAGGGAAAATTCATGAACCATAATACCACTAAAGGGCCATACTGTTACTACAATTCGTAAAGGGCTGCAGGCCGGATGATTTTGCTGGCGGTCCGGATCCGCCCGGTGGGCCGTAGGTTGCGGGCCCCTGACCTATAAGTTTGTCACTTTTAATGCATCGAACGCTTAGTGTGGGCAACTCTTCTGGAATACTGCGACCCTTTAATTCATTTTGAACTACTTTGAATCCTTAAAAATACCTTTCTCTTGAGTAATTAGTGACAATCAAGCTAAGAAATAAGGGTCCGCGTGGTTTGATAAACTAAAAAACACTAATCTAAGGCATCAGACCCAAACGCGCTTTTGTCATTTTCTTACTGTTACCCTTTCTTTGTCTCTTTGAGTAGAGACCTCTTTGCGGTGGCCAGTTGGCAATGTGACGTTTGCTTGGTATGAAAGCTCATTAAGATCTTCTCTGATTTGTTTAGCACGGGAGCAGTAACAAACTTGCGCAAGTGCTCAATAGCAATCTGATTTCTGAATGACTTCGTTAAAGATAATTAAAATGGAAAAAAATCACATCTAAACATGCCAAACGAGCTTTACGTAATAGAAACGCTAACAAAACTACAGTATTGCTCAGAAGAAGCAACTATGTTTTTATTGTAGGATAATGCTGCTAGCACTACACATAGCTCTTGGTTGCAGTACAACCTTAAGCTTTGATCTGGTGCATTTGAAACACGAACAGCCATACGTTCATTCGCCTGATTTACACGTAACCATCGGTACGACTCAGCAAACACAGGACGCAGCCAACGTGCATTGAGTATACGACATCGACACAATCGTCGGCATGCGGGGAAAGTCATATTGAGATTCATGGAAACTCGTTGGAAGGCCCTGGCGTTATCACCACGGAATCTGATTGGGTGAATAAAACTAAACTTCATGAATAATTAAGACATAAACTTTTGGCGAATATTTATCGAACTGATCATATACCGGCAATTGACTCTATGCTACCACCGTTTGCTGGAGGTCCCCTTGGATCTCGAGGCTCGTAGGCTTAAGCCTACATAACTTGTTGGTAAATCTGGCCCTGGGAAGCAGACAACGAAAAGGGATCGTAGGCAGGTTTCGGTATGATTGCTGCATAGCACACCGGATTTGCGTCAGGGATTTTTCAGATAACAAGTCACTCGCTGAGGAATCATTTCGTTGTTGCAAATCAAATACACTCAGACATGAATAACCAAATCAATTCTTTCAGAAAGTGAATACACGATTGTTACGAGTGACTTGTTATCGAGTTTCGATTGCAGAAACTGCAAGAGTATTATGTTCTTTAGGATGCAACAACTTGTTTGAAGGGTATTAAGTGCAATTTACACTGTGCTAGAAAGTTACTTTGAACGTTGATGCACACAAGGCCGGCGCAACCTATCCGTCCGGCACGGCCATGTCCGTACCGGTTTTCGGACTCAACAATACGTTTTAGTTTTAAATGACGTGCCTGTAAAATGCTGATAGAAATTGCAAAGTTCGAAATGACAGGTCTTTAGTGTACTCCGCCAATTCATCGACTATGCGTCGATACTAGATAGGAGAGCGTAGACGTGAGATCACGATGCGGTCTGTGCTGCAATGGGCATTATGTCACTGTGGACCACATGTTATGCAGGCTCGCAGTTGAATGGTACGGCTTACTGAACCCAATCACTTCAAGGCAGCGCTATGACGGCAAAAGTAGCATGCTTGCTGTTTTATCTATATTCTTGATAAAACACAATGCTTACTTTATGCCAAATGCAGCCTATCAACCAAAATCATTTCCACAAAGACAGTTTGGAAAAGAGGTTATCGTGAACAGATCGTTTCAAACAACTCGGTCTGACCGTTTCAAATGGCTTAATTGTGACACGGGAAATGATTCTGTATTCTGTTTTGTATGTTGCCAAGCTGTCAAAGATGGGAAGATTAGCTTTTCGCCCAAGGCAGAAGAATGTTTTTTATTTAATCAACCTAGTAATCGTGTTTAAAGGAATTTTCAGGAGTTGATCTTGAAGGCATGCAAAGGCGTTGCATATCATGATCAGGTAAAAACAATGATAGAAATCTGCGAAGACGAGACGATGTCATGAAGCTTGAACTCGAAGTAAGCCACAGCTCCCAATTCTGAAATCACTCTGCAAAGATGTTTGCAATGAGATGGCTACTAAATTCTCTATTCACGACCCCATAAAAATTTTGGCGAAATTGCCAGCAAGGCCGGCCCTAGCAGATGCGGGGCCCAATGCAAGACCTGGGCGCGGGGCTCAATGCAAGACCAAGGCGCGGGGCCCCTCTGAGTAATGATTTTATGACGTCATCGTGTTCAGTCAACCGTGTTACGATCGTGGTAGAGCGCAGATATACAGCAGAGGTGTACAGGAGCCGGAGTGTCGGAGTAGACTCCGGCCGGAGTCTTAACGATTTTCGAAAATAGGAGTGGAGCGGGAGTTGATTTTTCTAAAGAAGAGCCGGAGTGGAGTCGGAGTCAGTTTTTTAATAAGAGGTTAGTTTGTTCATTTTTGATTATTATTATAGCAGATTGTTTTTTGCAAAGCATGTTATAACATAACCTTCAAATGTGCAAAACTACTTCACAGGAAGTCTTAAAATGTCAATACAACTTGGATGTAAGTCAGGTTAGATTGGTGAGTTTCATGTGTGTAAAGATTTGGACAATTTCTTCTTCATGGTGATACGTTAAAAATCTGTTGGCCAATAAAATTTAGCTCACATAAAAAGTTTAGGTAGTGTCTCAACAACCAGCATATCCAGTTTTCTGTTTCGAAGGACAAAAAGTACCGTATCCCGTATCCAGTTTTCTGCCAGATAGAAAACTGAGTTGGAGAAATCTCACTACTGTCAACATGATCGAGTGGCAAGTGACCAGACAATCGTCAGTTCGAGTGACTCCTTTGTTGTATTTGGTTTTAAGTAAAAATTTTTGGACCCCTTGTGATGTACATTCAGTGGCGTAGCTAGTGTGTAGGCTGCCCGGGGCGGCCCTTGAGTTTGGCGCCCCCGAAGCCCATAAAAATACATATTGCACAGTGACTGGCTCTTAAAGCTTTGTATATATATTAACTAGTTTGTGCACCATTATAATATTACAGTACTTTCACATGCTCGAATGTGCTATGTTTTAAATACACACCAAAAAACTCAAACGTCACAGTTAAAACAAAAAGCAAAAATGACATATAGGGAAAAATAGTTAAAAAAGTGTAAAAAATTAGGACCATCTTTGTTTCTGAAATGAAACACAGTAACTTTTCTCGCCTTTTTGTTGGCAAATTCTTAAATGTCAAAATTTATTTTATCTGTCAATTATTGTTCTAGAGCAGTGGTTCTCAAACGGGAGCCACTTGGCTCAGCAAGGGAGGAATTTTTAATCCCGGGGAGGAAAACTGTTCCAGGGAGGAATTGGGGAGGAAAAGCTGTTGATGAAAAAACCTTAAGTTTTTATTATTAGTTTATTCAACACATAAAAGCCTGCACGGCAAGGTTGGTTAAGATGGGAATATCTACAGTAGGCTACGTAAGCACAAGCAGGTTCATCATCATCGTTTCATCCAGTTCTTTCAGTTCACTGCTTGGTGGCACTAGATCTCGGAGCAGCTGTTGAGCTGCGATTGTCTCATCACCCAGAACCGTGAGACCGTGTAATCCATAGGAATGTCGATGGATTGGACATTGGAAGGCAACATGGTCAACGGTTTGATCTTCTGCACCAGACTCACAAGTCGCAGAAGTGGCCATACCCATTTGTGCAAACATGGGCGTCGAAAGGATTTCTTCCTGGGGTGGGGACTAATAGTGGATTTTTCCAGGGGTAGCAAAAAACGATTTTCCAGGGGGGGCAAAAGTAGTAAAATTTCATTTTACCCGCCCAAAACAAAGAAAACGACCTTTTTTGCTAAAAATTTAGTAGTAAAATGTCAAATTTCAAATTACAGGGAGAACCTTGGCTCCCCTGCCCCCGCTCGTGTCCAACGCTCGTGTGTGCAAACAGGAGCGGAAACGTCTGACACCGCTGCGGTGGCGTTAGAGCCAGACCCAGCACGTTGTTCTTGGCGGGCCAGTCCAGCAGGGAGAGTCGTGGATGAAAGTACAGAGGCTCGTAGTGCTCTCGATCCTTTCCGCATTCCATCGACGATCCACTCAGAGGGTTGCACTTCTGTAATTGTCGTTAGATGAACTGATAAGTTGTTGTGCATTTGGTACAATCGAGTGACTCGAGTTGAGATAACGTGCATTCCCACTCGATGGACGGGTGAGTGCTGGGTAGTGGAGATGTCCAGCCTCCATGGGATGACGTGCTATAGACAGTGTGGCTCCTTTGTCACGAAGCTCAGCAGGTTGGATGCCTGCGAGAATAGGAAGGTTGTCCGCTGGTGTAGGACGCAGGCATCCGGTCACAAATCGCAAGGCGTCGTTGATGGCAGTGTCAATGAGGTGGGTATAAGCATTGCGGCACCAGACTGGACCCCAGTAGCCTGCTGTTGAATAG
>Ga0210059_1013322_pt1 | contig 12314 bp, 10 predicted proteins | sample Ectturendosymbi2_FD_188042 | JGI IMG/M metagenome (GOLD analysis project Ga0210059, IMG submission 188042) | Ecteinascidia turbinata endosymbiont from Florida, USA - Sample 2 (SPAdes) (version 2) | ecosystem: Host-associated > Tunicates > Ascidians > Unclassified | place: Key West, Florida...
TTTCTCCCAGGTCCCTTATCGGGCGCCATTTGTTGCAGTTGACTGCATCGCCTTGAACTACTGAGGCAAGCACAAGAGAAAGATGGCAATTCGGGGCATTAACTAACAGGAAAGCAACCAGCAGCAATAGAACTCCCTCACTGAGTTCACTCTACTACTACTAGGTTGCACTATCATTATATAGGGATAAGTGAACTACGATAATTCGCTTGTGGTGACTATCACAGTGACTTGTTACTCATGGGCACCATCTAGCGGTGACCATTTACTGACATGTGGCACCATCTTCTGGCCGCCACATCTGTTTCTATATCATTCAAAATCCTCCCCAAAAGTTGAGAAGTCTCAGGTTGAAATGTGATAAAGATCAGCAACGTAAAGTAAAGTTTGAAAGGGTACGTGACTCTTACATTGATAAGGACAACTTTCATGTTGTATGTAGGTTTAAAAACAGCTTGCTTCCCGAAATTTAAAGGTGGGTATTCGTGGAGGCAGTTAGTCATATGTTACAATATTTCTTAACTTCATCCACATCCTGACTTAATTAAATTTTAACATAGAATAATACTTCGACTTATTGTAGAAAGCTTTCGCCTATGCAGGGGTTTCACATTTACGTGTTGTAGTTCGTTCGTCGCATCTAAGCTTTCCGGCAACGCCGCAACCTGCTGGTTATGACGTTCAACGATAGCAAGGTTATTTATTGCCAAATATGACACTCATTTATGCTCGGGCTCATAAACTTTCCATTTTGATAGGAGACACAACATAGAGCCTGTTTATTTTTGGTTATGAAAAGCAAAACATCTTTATAACATACACAATAAAAGATGTAGCTTTGCTGCAAGCTTTCGAGTGAGTTCTGAGTGAGTTCTGCTTCCATGCAAGAACCGTCGTCAGAAACTATACAAGAGGGGCCTTTTCTTTTGTGCAGGGGTCTTGACATTATAAAATTTAACAAAAGCTCTACTTATTTATAGTCCTTCATATTTCGATTTGGGGTATTTTTCGTTTGTTTGGGGGGGTTAGGCTCACCAAAGCCCCCCGTGACGACGGGACTGTTTCATACATTTACAATAAGACTTGCACCTACAGAAGTTGGTCTCCACCAAGGCAGGGGCGTGCAGCTGAGGTATGGTGGTGCTCGGGGCAACTACTTCACTATATGCCCCCCTGCCAAATTCTAGTATTGAGGAATGTGAGAAATACAGGCACAGCCAAGGTTCCCACAAATGTTGCTTACAAATTCCCTACAGTTGAGCTTAAAACACCCAAACTAGGTTGCCCGGTAGATGACGGATATCCGTCAGTGACGGATCTTGGTTGCGGATATAAAATGACTTACCGGAGTGGTGATAACCGATATTTTACCGTGAGGAATGGCACCGTAACGGTAGTAAAAATAATATTTCTTGCCTGCCTAGGCCTAATGTGAGTCACCATCACTCACACGCCAAGAGTATTCCGCTCTTGTTAATATCCTCACGTTGGACACACAAACACGTTCCAGCAACTGTGAGAATAAAAAGGTCATAACATCGTCACTTTTAGGTTTAAGTGTTTTGTGGAAGCTCAGGTAAAATTATAATCAGGGCAGGATTTATTGGAAGGCAAAGTGGGCACCAGCCCAGAGGCCTCTACAAACCTCGAGCTACCACAGTCATGAGCCGTACTTTTGATAGAATCTTAAATCTTATTAAAATTGAACAATAATATGTTGTTTTAACTTTTTCGAGAATCTTGCATTCATCAAATTGTACAATCATTTCACTAAGTTTAATCTGAGATTTTGCTTATGATTACATATTTACAGCTAACTGATAATAGTATTTCCTTGACCTTGAACAACATTTCCTTGAGGTACTGAGGGCTTCCACACAAAGGCTGATCTGGGGCCTCCACATTTAATATAAATTTAATAATTTTAATTGAATTTTACTCCATTTTAATATTATAATAATGTAATGGGAATCCTATGGGATGGGACAGGCATAAATTGCTATGGGATGGGAATGGGACAGATAAATATGTACCGTGTACAACCCTGTCTCTACAACAAAGCAGTTTACGCTCTTGTGGCATTCTTTGAAGGACTGACACATTAGTTTGGTGCACTGTCCATGGAATGTGGAGAATTCTGCGCTAAAACCACATTTCAACTGCTTCTGAGTTTTTCCTGGTCCTTGTTGTTACTGTTCAGGTTTCACAGCCGTACATGAGTACTGGCCACACGAAGCATTTCAGAAGCCTTGTTTTTATTTGTATGGAGAGTTGTCCATCTCTGAAGATGTTTTTCATACTGCTGAAACTTCTTTTTGATAGATTTATGCGTCGTCCTATTTCCTTTTCACACCTCCCATCTGTAGTAAGCCAGGAACCTAAATATTTAGCGTAGAACGTGTTCAGTCTTGGTATTGTTGATTGTTATAGAAATAGATCGTACACTTGGTGACTGCTTTGACATTGCCATGACTTTTGTCTTGTTAATATTCAATTTGAGACCAAACGTTTCACTCGAATTTTGAAAAAGCTTCAGGAGTATTTGTAAACCAACCTCTTATGATGCAGGAAGTACTGTGTCGTCAGCATAACGGATGTAATTCATGCGTTTGCCATTTACTTGGATTCTCTACTCAACCACCTTTAGATCCTTCAGAATGAATTCACTGTATAGGTTGAGAAGGTCCTGACTCATAACACAGCCTTGTCTTACACCTCGTTTAATATCAGTCCACTCAGTGATACCTTCCGTGAGTTTGATGGCTGCTTTTTGCTCATAATATGGATTACGTATACTTCTGAAGTCCTTGTCATCTATACCAATTCGCTTTAACCCTTTACGTCCCACGCAAGCCACTATAGTGGCTGGCACATTTTTGGCCATAACTCGCCAGCCGCTAGAGCTATAGAGCTGTTCAAACACTCTACGGATTCAGCAAGTCTTCTGGTTGAAATTGAAAAAAAAAACGTTTTTTGTTTTCGGTGGGGGTTCGCTGGGGGGACTGCCACAAGTGAAGGTGTTTTGGAAATTTTGTCCACCTTTGGCCGGCCCTGGGCCCCAACCTACTGCCCCATTCTTTTGACTCAAAGTTTTATTGAAAACTAGGTCAATATCCACGTCTATAGAGCCCACGATTGACTTGCTAGCATATCTGTAGCCAAAATTATGGGCCAAAAATCCAGTTTTTGGCCTAATGCAAAACTTTTCAGAAAAGGCATAATTTGCCCTTTTAGGGCAAACTTTGGCCAGCCACAACTCAGCAGCAGATTGAGCTAGAGAGCTATTCAAACCCTGTAGTGACTCGTGGCATCGTGTAGTTTAGAATAAAATTTTTTTTTAATAATTTTGATGGGGATTTTGGGCCAAGGGGATCATGATGGGGGTATGTTTTTTGGTTAATTTGATGACGTCATCATCCGATCCCACGCGCCAATATTTTGGTTCGCAGTATTTTTAGATTCTGGGCAAGAATAGGCGTTTTTAGAGCCCTTGATTGAGTTTCTAGCGTTTCTGGTTCAAAAGTTAGGCCAGAAAACAGCTAATTGGTAAGGGGCTTTTCTCAATACTTTTGGGGGATTTCCCTAATTAATTTTAATGTTTTGGCCCTAATCTTGGAACCAGGAAAGCCAAAAACCCATTCGGACCCTTCAAAGTCCCGAAATGTAACCAAAAATCAGCTAAACTAAAAAAAAAATTATGTCATTTAAATGGCTCCTGCGGGTCTTAATATTATAGGTAGCCTGGAGTGGTGCACTTTATCAAATGCTTTTTGATAATCAATAACGCACGTAAAAACATCTTGTTGGTGTTCAACTGATCGTTCACGTAGCATACGCAACACAAACACAGCATTCCTTGTGCCTCTATCAGGCATGAAATCGTATTGACAAGAGGGGGTTTGGCGTAGAATTTTTCTTCTTATGCGCCGAGGTATGATTTTCAGAAACAGTGTTCGAGTATGAGCCATCAAATTGATGGTTCTATGATTTTCACACTCCACAGTGTTAGATTTTTGAGAATGGCAATGAAAACAGATTTGAGCATTTCAGAGGGTATTTGGCCAGTTTCATATACATTTTTGAAAAGGCTCCATAACACAACCACACCATCCTCTTGTAAAGCGCTTAGCATCTCAACAACCACCTCATCCGGACCTGCCGCTTTACCAGTTTTGCAATCTTGTAATGCCCATGGAACTTCTTCTTTCAGTATTGAAGCGCCAGATTCGTATGAAACTGTCTCATCATCTTCTTCTCTGCCGTCATAGAATAAAGAAGTTATGCATTCCTCCCAACGTTTTGCTATATCTTTAAGTTCCCACAAGATACGGCCGCTTGATGATCGAATGCCTCTGGATGCTGGTAAGGGTTCTTTTCTAGCTGTTTCGCGAATTTTAAAAACATTTCGTTAATGTTGATGTCTTTGAATCTTTCAATCTCCTGGCATGTTTCTTCCAACCATTGCTCCTTAGCACATTTACATTGCGTTTTGGATTTCCTTATCTATTCTTTTCTAATTTTCTTGGTCTGGGTTAAACTGTCTTCTCTTGTGCAAAAGGCTTTGAATTTCATCAGTTATCCAATGATGTTGTTTAATCTTCTTGGATTCTTTTGTTATAGTATTGTTTGCAGCTGTAATAATACTCGTTTTCAGATTTGTCCATTGAATTTGGGAATTTTCTTCAATTTGATTTTTTGGGAGATTTTCGAAAATAGCCTTGGAGAAGTTTGCGCTGACGTCAGGATACTTGAGAATATCAAGTAAGAATCTTGGCTTTCGTTTTGGGTGCTTTAGAACCCTTAAATATATTTTGGTATTTGCGGTTACTGGATTACGGTCAGTGGTCACTGTTTGCATCGACCCCTGGATAGGCTCCTGCGTTAGATACAGAGGACCGCTATCTTTCATTGGTCATTATGTAGTCAATCTGATTTCTTGTACGGTCACCAAGGCTGGTCCATGTATTACGTCGTCTGGGGTGAGCTGCAAACCATTTGTCCATTATTGCTAGTTTCTTTTCTTCGAACCAATCAATAAGTCTTTCTCGGGCATTGCGCATTCCCAATCCATCTGGTCCAACAGTTTTACCATGTTTCTCATAACCAGCTTTGGCATTGCAATCTCCCATTATAATATTAATTTTATGTGATTTGCAGTTGCTCTACAATTCATCCAGTGTGTCATAAAATTATTTTATCATCTGCTCATCTGCTTCTGTTGTTGGTGCGTATGCAACAATCATGTTCACATTGAAAGGGCTTGCTTTTAGTTTTACAAGAAGCAAGCGATCAGATTTAGGCCAACATCCAAAGATAGATTTAGAAAGTCTTGCATCCAAAAGCAAGGCAACACCACGTTGGTGTCCATGTCTTTCAGAGTATATTACTATTTTGTCATTTTTCCGGAATTGACCATTTTCAGTCCATCTCACTTCGCAAAGTCCCAGACAGTTGATTCTCATTCTGTTCATTTCCATTAAAACGTTGTCAAACTTTTCTTGTTGGTACAGTGAAGAGAGAAAAAAGCTGTCCTAGTCCACACAACGTTACGCAACAATAGCAAGGCACTTGAACTTTGTAAAATTAACGTGCATGGCATTTTAAGAACGAAAAAGGGTAGCCTAATGCAGGATTTTTTAAGGAAAATGTTAGGTACCCGGTATGGACCTGTAGGGACCCGATTTCTCTGATTCTAAGGACCCGATTTTCTCTGATTCTAGGGACCCGCTGATAATTGTCACTGATTCTAGGGACCCGATTTTCAATTCTAGGGACTCGAATCGCGTCCCTAAAACACCTAAAAAAAACCCTGACCTAATGTAAGTTTCAGAACGTACGCTGACGAAAATTATAGTACATTTTCAAATCCATCGTATGTGGCGCCAAAAATATTTTAACAACTCCAAACGATGTTATTTCTCACAAATTTACTGTATTACTTTAATCTTTTTGACATCCACTGACAGCGAAGAATGTGTCACTAAATCGTCACGCACAATATCATCTTATGACGCAATTCGCATTGCCAATAAAAATGAAACCAAGCAGACGATACACCATCGTAACATCAAGCGTTCTCTACTCATAAATCCAACGTTGAACAACCAAGAGGTCTCGATTTTTGTTCACAGTACTCTCCGCTTAGTTTTGATTATGAGTTTTATAGTGAAACCGAAATGATAATAAATTTACCAATGACAAACGCAATGCATTTTAATACTTTTCAACAAAATATCAATGCTTAACTCGCACCATCCTTGCAAACCTTTCACGCCTCTAAGTTTATGAGCCCAGAATCTACAAGTTACCTTCCGCAAGTAAAACAATCCCCGATCTGCAGAAAGCACGAAATATATCCACGGCGAAAATTTTCGTTCCTCCATCCGTAAATGATGCTGTTCCCAGCCGAATTAGCCATGCCCATCCACGAAACCGGTCTTTTGACTGTACAACAATTGATAACAAGTTACATCAACACTCTTCGTAAAGCAAATGATAAGTGCTTGCTTCGTTTCAATATTTGGTTGTTTGCTCATTTCTTGTTGTCAGAATCAAGATTTATCTGAAGTGGGTACGCAAACAAAACGTTTGAAAAGCAGGGATGGTGGTGCGTGAACTATTCATTTGTTTTCATACCCACTATTCCTCTGAGGATGATGCTGGAGGCAGCAACCTTAGGGCAGGAGTCCAAAGACCTCACGGTCTGCTCAACAGCAATCTCAGGTAATTTAGCTGGTTTCACACCTAGACAGGACGAAGCAGGGTCGGAGATGTAGTCACGTCACATGGTTCGTGGACGACCACTGAGCTGCTTTCCTATAAATGTAATCAGCAGCACTTGCCTCGCGAATCAATTGGCTAATCCCCTGGGGATTCATTATGGAATTAATTGATTAATTAATGATATTTTGGCCATAGCTTGCCAACCACAAACGCTAGAAGGCCAATCATGAGCTCAAAGATGCGGATTTCAGCCAAGTTTAATTTGACAGAAAAACCAAAGAAATAACTCCCTTAACTTTTTTCGCAGGCCCCCATGACGTCATCTGAGAACCGCCTGACGCCAACCCACTCATAACACTATCCCCAAAGATGTTTCAACCCGAAAGGGCTTGGATACTTTCCAATCCAGCCTAGGAGACTTTCTGCTTCTTCAGAGGGTTTGTACAATTCTCTAGCTTCATGGGCTGGGAAGTTATGACTATACCAAGCCAAAGTCGTTCCTTTTGAGGGGTTAGTATGCATTTCCCATTTCAAAATTTCAGGACAAAGCCATTTGAGTTCTGGAGCTTGCTCATGTTTGCCATGGATTGGTTCAGCAAATAAGCGGTTGAATTTAAGGTGGCAACACAGTGCGAATGAAACAACGTTTGATTGCCACCATCACCAGATTGACCGATTCAAAATAACTTTCATTTTGTGTAATACACCGCCAAACTTGTTTTCTTCCATCGGTTTTCTCTTAATTTCGCCTTAGGTTGGCCATAGCTATTGAGAGACCCCAGCAAATTGCGATATATGAGCGAGTGGCATAGCCATGTGCCTCTGGTGTCTAAACGGGCATTTACCCCACTGTAAATTGGGATGAAGAACCAAAAATTTCTAGAAAACCTGAAGCTAGCAGCTCTATTCCCATTAATTGATTTACTTCTTGTAATGACAGTTTATTTGCCGGTATGACAATCACGCTGCACAAAACCCAGGTTCACTGTTTTGCTGGTGTCATGCAGTGATGAGCATGAGCTTGCAGTGCATTCAAGTCTGCTCCTTTCACTGTAGAGGCAAGTTGCGACACTTGCGAGCGGATTTCTCTACTGCTGGTCTTTATTAATAACATGGCAACAAGTCAAAAAAGGTTCATTTCAAGTTATGATAGTAGGCGTTTTGCCGCATGTGACTATTGAAAGGAGACATCTTATTAAAATTCATGCATAATTTGCCGCATGTGACTACTGAACGCAGACATCTCATTAAAATTCATGCATATTTATACAGATGATCAGGGAACTTTTTGGTTAGTTTTTGCATAATTCAATAGTTGCTACAATTCGAGGATGTATTACCGCAATTTCGAGTGTCGTGATAAAACAGTTTGAATGTTCAATGATGACCAAAATTTCAGAGGGAATAGCTTCACGCGACACGAATAAATTCTCAACCCTACGGTAGTTAACATTTTCCAGGATTCAAAGGTCCTGACGTTAATTATATGACGTCACAATTGCTGGAAATTTTCAGACGGCTCTAGAAACATATATATGCAGGCGATTGCAGGGCCCGAGTCAGCTTTCGACGCCGCTTTATTCCTAATGCATTCTTCGCATCTATATGCTGCCATGAACGCCAAAACTGAGTTTGCCCGAAGCATGAACGCCAAAGCTGAACACCAAAACATGAACGCCAAAACTGAACGCCAAAAAACATGAACGCCAAAACTGAGTTTGCCCGAAGCATGAACGCCAAAGCTGAACACCAAAACATGAACGCCAAAACTAAACGCCAAAAAACATGAACGCCAAAACTGAGTTTGGGTGTGGGCACCAAAGCTGAGTTTGTCCCCGGGCGCGGGAAACCTTGGGTACGCCAGTGGATAGCCCATTAAATAACTTACAAATATTAAGTGATGTAACTAATTGAAAAAGCCAATGTCAACTTAAAAAAGAAGTACAACACTTACTGCAGACTGAATAGGTAACTTAACTAGAAAGTGGAAATTCCTCCCCTGAACTCATGAAATTCCTCCCTGCGGAGGAATTCCTCCCCGGTTGGGAACCAATGCTCTATTGTTTCATAGTACTAGCCAAACATGCACCCCGGTATAACTTTGACACCACCGGCCAGAACAAGCAATGCTTTGCATAAAGCAAGAAGCAGGGCTTTTTTAACTCAAGTTTTACGAATCGCGTCATCTTGCTCCTCATCAAAGTACTTACGTAAACGGTTCACTAATTAACGACAGTTCACAACGTCATTGAAAACGCGTTAGTCTCTTGTTATTGCTGGATTTTTTGAAATGGCAAGTCCTACTGGGCTGATATGCGTGTACAAAGTGCCTTGCAGAGGTCTGGTGCTGTGCGGGACGACTGATTGATTGTATGCCCCCCTGCCAAATTCCAGTATTGAGCAGTCGCGTATGGTGATAATTGTTACTGGATATGCGCTGTTTGTGACGTCACAGTATGCCGTCATATTCACGTTTCAAAACAACGTTTGGCCAAGTTTGACACAACATGCATATTATTCTACACGCACTCTCCTTACTCGTTGTTGTACAATGTGTCACTGTAATGTACATAAATTATCATCGCTCCAAGCAGAGCCGTGTGAAAGGCTGTTGGGCCCCCCCAAAAAAAATCCAGAGGGGGCCCTTTAATATCAGCAAACGTTTAGGCAGCTGCGTGCTTTTTCGAGCCAGTTACAAATTAGCCCCCTGAGCAGCGCTATTTCAAAACCTAACCAAGCTAAACCAATAATCTTGAATCAGGAAGAAGTTCGTAACTAAATAACTTGCATTATTTCAACAAACGTAACCCTATTATTTAAACCTAACTTTACATAAACTGTCTTAAGCAGCTTTAACGAAAACTTTTTTAACATTGATCTAGAAACCTAGTCTCTCTATCTGTACGCAACTGCAAAGTGATTGCACAACACTCCACACCACATTGATTGTAACGTCAATTTATCCGACAATTTCAAAGCACAAGGGCGATGCCAGCGAAGTTAAGTGTTGAAAGTCAAGACTTTATTAACAATTAACAATTGGCCTTGTTCTGACGTAACCACAACTTTACAAAATACTGCTATTAGTGTCCGAACGTCCGCAATTCTTTTTCGAAATTAACGAATCATGATATTACATGCTTGATCTACCGGCTCTGCATTGAGGGCAAAAACCAGAAGAGTAAAAGTCACAGGTAGAGAGACGGCTCTGACTTACTAATACAATATATATTGTGGGGCCCCTAAGAATGGTCGCCCCCCCCCGACCGGGGGGTACGGGGCTGCCTTGCCACGGCACTGGCTCAAAGTTAGGGAACTGGAGCACAACACGGCACTCAACGTTAAGACAGGGCTGTGCATAACTGCAACAATATCCGGCAACGCGTTGAAAGAGGGGAGTAGAACACACTCAGTGCTACATCAACGTAGTTCAAAACTGCAAAAATATGATGCTGCGCATTAAACCAATGGAACAAAATAAACTCAACGCTGCAAGGCAATTCACAACTGAAAAAACATTAGGCTGCGCGAACGTCTCGTTGAATAGCAGTCGAGCAGAGACGGTATGAAGCTGGGATGGCGGACATCCAGGATTGACAGTTTGAAACTTCCTAAACTACACAAGTATTGAGAGTGTGCATAAAGTACGCAAGAAAACTTTCGTTTTTTATTATGTGGCTGTTATATGTACAACTACTGGGAAGACAGAACAAATACGGGTTTGTGTGATCCATTATGATCAATCCGCCTGAACTGCCAGTTAATGACGAAACTCGAAATTATGCACATATTGCAAGCACAGGTGTGCGGCTGTGTTAGCGCACACCCAGGGTTGCCACATCAAAAAACGAAACGGGAAATTATAGTGATGCATCAAAAAGGCAGCTAAATCAAGCAAGTTGAAATAGGACAGTTTTGATATTTGAATCAGAAAATCAATTAAACATCCAAAATTACCTTTCAATCCCTTTTTGTGATTTTCACTTGATCGCACGATCTCAAAAAAGGCCACATCACTATCAGTTTAACTGCACAACTAAAATATTGGTCCCTGGTATTGAAGAATGTGAGGATTACTGGCATTTGAATAGGCAAAAACTAGTGTTGACAAAAAAGCAACCTTCCAAAAATTAACTCCATGCAGCATGTGATACTAGCCTTAAAATATGAAAAATCATCTACTTACAGCATTTTAATTTTTGTAATTTCACTCTTTGGATGTCCCCCTGCCTTGGATTCCCGGGGTCGAGGCCCCGTTCTCCCCCCTCTGCACTGCATGTACAGTACACTAACTTATACAAACTGGTAGAACTATAATTGCGTAACATAATTGGTTTGTTTGCATATTGTTGCAAGCTTTGTCCTTTGAACATTTTTTCATCTTTTATATTTCGGTCCTTAGTTTTAATGAAAGTGGAGCTATTACGAGTGGCTTGTCTCATCCGTTTAATTAACAAATTTTCTACTTATTTGTTTACATCATTTCACAGGACAGAGAACGAAAAACAGAGTGTCTAACAACATTAACTTATCTGCTTGGAGCTGGCATTCGTTGGAAACATGTAGACGGAGAAAATGATGAACGCCTTTATGGAAACAGAATGATCATCAGTCTTGCACAGATTGGAGAAGCCTCGAATTTTGTACGTCTTAATAGGTTCTATCTGCATATCTGCCGAGCAGGCAATTCCTTGACGTTAAAGTCGCTCACCAAGTGCAAGGACACAACCCTTACTTGTTTCAGAGCGAGTGTCTTTGATCAATCCGATGCTGTTCAGAAGGACTGTGGTACAATACGGTGTCCAGGAGACCACGAAGCAGATCAACACAATCAATGTGGTTTTTAGCAACCTGGCCTCTCGTCGCTGCATCTTGGAGATCACCTGGGTCGACCGCATCGACATTTCCAAAGACCTCCTGCATGGCAAATAACAAGACCATTCGAATCGCAAGCAATTCCGCACTTCTGCAGAGACCACAGCAATTTATCTGATATCTGAAACCGTGGTTGTAGGTTGGCGACCTGCATTATTGTGTTATGTACAACATCTAGCACAGAATACTATACTGTTCAATAACATGAAAGCTTAATGCACTTAAAATATTTGGTTACGAAGGCATTAAGTAACCTGCAAATTTACCTTCATTTAATATGCAAAGTGCCATGCTTTGCTCAATAAAAGGATTGCAATCACGTAATTGCGCGATTTTCCCCAGGGTCAAATTACCTGACTTGAGCGTCACCTTAGTTGACTCGTTGTCAGCAAGTTACCTGGCTTATTGTTGAAACTATATAAGAAACACAATCGATTTTCTTTCTTGGTTTTTTTAATCCTTTCGATCCTAACCAACGTAGTTGGCCTTCGTTACTGGTACCACGGCCTCCGTGTTGGTACATTATATTACTATATTGCTGCTCTTTCAAAAAGTTTTAAAAGTTTGTCAATTGATCAACAGCTTTCTCTGGGAGGAGGAAAGTATCTTGTCAATTCAGTAGATAAGCTACAAAATGTTCTTGAGGAATTTTCTCGCGAAGTTGATTTAGTATTTGATCGATGTAACCAGGTCCGGATTAAGGGGGGGGGGGCAAG
>Ga0210059_1013323_pt1 | contig 12313 bp, 6 predicted proteins | sample Ectturendosymbi2_FD_188042 | JGI IMG/M metagenome (GOLD analysis project Ga0210059, IMG submission 188042) | Ecteinascidia turbinata endosymbiont from Florida, USA - Sample 2 (SPAdes) (version 2) | ecosystem: Host-associated > Tunicates > Ascidians > Unclassified | place: Key West, Florida...
CTGCAGAACGCAGGTTGATAAAAACAGACAAAACAGAACGTAGTACAAGGCATTGAAGCCGACGGAATCACAGGGTTACAGACACTTTTTGCAACTGCATTGAAGACAGAACCATAGGGTTACAGACACATTCTTAACACTATTATTAGATGACACGTAACACTTGTTACAGCACTACTGCGGAGTAACGCGCTTATTCCTAAATTGGTCGAGTCTAGGTAAAATGCGAAAGCGTTGTGGCTTGACACGCCATCGATCAAACGGACACTGCAAAGTTCGATCACTCATTCACAGAGTAAAATGCGATCATAGTGTTCAAAGAACAGCGACGAATACAAACAATCTGACTGCATCAAAGCACGTAACCATACGTTATTAGACTTTCTGCATCTTTCAAGAAACAGGTACTTGTATTTACGTAGCAGAGCCTCAAAGGTAGGAATGTTACATTAAACCTGATGGCTACTAACACTCGCTCTCCAGGGCAGGTTGTATATAGCTCTACAACCAAAATTATATGCCACCCGCAATCTCTGCATGCATGACTTCCTGAAATTGCACCATAATTGAGATGCATACATGGGCGTAGAAAAGGAACGAAAAAGTAGCAAAAAGCCACATCATGCACATTACAGATGGGCACACATGAACATGCCATGCCTGTAGTTTTTAACTGTGGGCCCCATATACTCGCATACGATATATACTTTTGCTTAGCTAGATTTATTGTAAATATCACACACCACCAATATAACAATAATAGAATTTTACAAGGCATTTATTGTTATGCATGTTATTTAATGGGACATCTGGTATATAATTACGTAAAGCCCCATGAAACTGGGCAAATAAAGCCGCGGGTTGGCCACCCCAGTGCTATTGTATTCAATGTCAGCGCAAAATGAAAATGAACTTATATTTGAATGCATTTTGGCTTGTTATCAGTAAACTGTAAAGCTCTGCTTTTGAAGTGTTCAAAATTTGAGTGATGATGCTGAAGTAACTGTTGATTTTTCCGTTACTTTTATTTAGGTGTTTTTGAAAAAGAAACAACTTTGGCATTTTTCTGTCATAAGTGACAAATTCAAAAGGTTGTTTTGAATAAATTGCTTTTTGTTATGGCGCTGTGAGTACACAAGATGTATTATTATGTGAACTTGAGTTGTGAGGAGGCAAATTTTAATAAATTTGGCTTTGTCAAGTAAAGGGTTTTGCTTTTTTTGGCCTTTTTTAATTGAGTGTTTGGCTTTTTTCAGCAATTTTGTTGGCCTTTTTTTACTGAAGGTTTGGCCTCGTTTGAAAAAATAAATCTGGCAACCCTGCTTGCGAGAATGCTTCTGCTTACGACTGTGTGATGCAGTTGTGAACACGTTTGTCTCAAAGCTATCGTGTACATATCCTTGAAGTTAGACAGCGAATACAACAAAAGTCGTTTACTGACCAGTGGCGGATCCAGGGTGGGGCGATCACCCCCACCTAAAACCAACGAAAGTAACTTTATTCACAATGATTTTGTACAATTCGGAAAACAACATATCAAAAGCAATTGCGGGTCACTCTTTCATCATGTTCGAAATGTCTCGTTGCTCGCGATATAAGGCCATTCTGTCGTCCTTTGTTTTGTCACAGCAGTGTTGTGAAGTAAACTTAGACTCTTACAGTAGCCAAGCCGTTGTGATACTTGACTAGCAAATAGATTATATAACAGAATTCCCCCACTAACGTTACTAGCTTGATCCGGCCCTGGTACTGACACTAGAACTTCTTTGTTTCTTCTGTAAGGCCAATTAATTAATAAAGCTGCCGTCTAATCGGTTGAATCCAGTCCCGTCGCCAACGGGGGGCTTTGGTGGGCTTAGCCCCCCAAACAAAGTTCCAAGTCCCCCCAATTTGAAATTTGAAACACAAAAAATCAGCTGAATTTTTGTCAAATATGTATGTCAAATTCCCCTTGCACAAACATAACCCCCCCCTGCACAAACGTAAAGCCTCCTCCTATTGACGATTTTCTGGCCACGGTTCTGGTTGAATCTACAAATTCGCCGCTTGGGTTGTTGATTTTAGCATCTCGGCTAAAGGTGGTATCGTCTGCGCAGGGCACTTCACACTTCTTTGGAGTAAAATATGCGATTAGGTGGTACTAATTTACAAATGAAGACAACATTTCTATGCATTTCATTAACACTAAAAAAGCATTCAAAAACTATGTATGCTTCTTTTGAGACGTTTCGAATTAGTGTGTGTGTTCATACTATGGACTTCGTGTCTGCTCATAAACAAATAAACTAAACTAAAATGACCAGGTTTATGGTTTTGTCACGCTCTACTGTATCACAAGAAAAAGCATTTTCACCAATGTTAATCATGTTAAAAAAACAAATTCGTAAAACTGAGACTGAGGAAAAAGTTGTCGGCACACAAGCATTGTCATTGTTCAAAAACCCAACAAAACGACTATTAGAGATCTAAGCTTTAATTTGTGAGAGATGTCATCAATGGAGCATGTCATCAACCTCATATCAAATGTCTTGAGCAACGGAAAAGTGATTCAAGTGTTCAAACTGCGGAGGAAAATTTGGAAGGGAAACTATAGATAAATCAGTATTTTGGTCACCATTTCACCTCATGCATATGCATTTATGTCCTTTTGCAAACTAACATTTCTGTTTTTTTGATAGATATATGGGTTTCTTTCATGTACAATCTGGCTTTATTAGAAATTACTGAATGGGAGCCCTGAGGCTGGTGGCAGCGCAGTTTGGTGTTGGCAAGCACCAGGAAGCACTGACAAATAGATAAGGAGGCAATGAATAAGAAGTGCACGTAACTCTGTTCGATCAGTGACCAGGTCTATGTCAGAAGTTTTAAAAATTGTAGTTCAGCGCTCTCCTGCAAGAAAGTAAGACTGGTGTGTTAAGTTGCCTTTCTTTTCACGCAACGCTTGAATCGTTGTCGCGAGGAGGTCACAGGTCATGGCCTCCTGGGTCGGAAAAGGTCACAAGAGAATGAAAGCCGCAGTTACTTCGGACAAACTGCTTGGAATAAAAGGTAAGTTTGCAGAAAAAGATGAATGATGACTGTTTTTTACAGCTGTTCATTCCTAGGCAGAGCTTACGAGAGGGGTACAAGTGGTACATCGTACCCGGGCCCGATAGGCACTGGGGTCCGGAAGGATAAAAGTACGTAGGCTAAGTTTTTCTGTTATTTATTAAGCCCAAAATTACCAGTGTAAGCTACTTTCCAGTATAATAATTAATCAATTTGTTAATCTTAGCGTGCTGTCTGTTTATCTGTTTTATTTATATTCTGATTTCTTTACAAACATGTCACATAAGCTTCGGCGAAGTCCCCAGAAGCTAGGGGAGGCCAGATGTTGGCCTTTGTATTCCCTGGTAAAATTTTTCGCAGAGGCTCTGTTTCCAGCTGCAAGTAAGGTTGAGAAAAAGTGAGGGATGAGACGCTCTAGATCTGTAAGTTGGAATAAGAGCGACAGTGACCCACCGAAGTGCCCGCATTGCATAGAAATGACCTACAGAGTCAGAGAGATTGCCCATCAGTGATGTATATTTCTATAGAAAGTGTTTAATTCTATATGTAATTCTATAGGAAGTGTTTACTTCATAATAAAAAGGATGGTCATTTTGACATTGTGCAATGTATAAATTCCGATTATTGCGTAGGCAGGCATCCTTTGCCTGCTGTGAGTTGAAAAGTACATTAAAAATATTCACTGATAAAGTATTTTTTGTGTAATTCTAAGGATTCAAACACCAGCTTTCCTCCCATGACGCAACAAAAAAATAAACAACAGGTTGCAGAACCAGCAAATGGGAGATCGTATTTGCAAAATAAATTAACGCAACCACAGTGTGAGTCGTGGTGGATGGTTGCAACTGGTCACGGGTTACGGAAGAAAACAAATCATCAAATAACCAACGCGCGATCTAATTGTTTAAAGCAGAAGTTCCCATCTGTTGTGAGTTGCGCGCCAGACTTAAATTTACGTTCTTTTATCATATTGAGAGAAATTTCCAGTAAAAAAGAAAATTTTGTTTCAGACTTCTTCCTTCATAAAAATACATTTGAAATGAAAACAAAGAAAAACGTAGCTATTGCTGTTTCTTTGAACAACAGTCATTTCCTTCTGACCTGAGTGTCTCTCAAAGTTGTTTCTTTCCCAGATTTCGAACGGCGGCATGCTGTGGTTTAGAAATGGAGAGTAATGAAAAAACTCCGCGTGGAAACTTTCAGGCTTGGCATCAACAAAATCGCTGTGCAAACCCCCCCCGCACTGGTGCAGCGTTCTACAGAGGCACCGTCGCAACTTGCTGCTACAGCAGATCAGTGGAGCAACGTTCGTATGCTTGTCACGCTTGATCAGTCAAATACTTGTTTGAAAACAAATGGAGGAACACTGGCAGAGACTGAACAAACAAACAAACAAACAAACAAACGAACCATTTGCACTGAAAACGTCACAAAGCGCGGAGAAGTCATAAAAATGAATTAAAATTCAAAACAACAACCAGTTCAAACCCAATAGTTAGCTTTTGGTCATACTTTCAAGTTTAAACGATCACTGTGAAAATAAAAGATTATGTTCAATACAAAAAATTCCACAGACAAAGATGTAATTACGCTCCACATATACAGACTTAATAGGTATTCAAACAGCTAAATATTCGAGGGCGATGGCATAGCATTGTGGAAAAGAGGAAGAAATGTTCTAAATTTTCTGAAAACCAGCAAAACTAATTTTTACCTAATTTTAAAACTTAACCACTCTCCGATATAAATTTTATTGCCCTTCCCACAACTCCAAGAGCTTGGATGTAATCGAGGTGGAAAAGAACAAAAAAAAACTTTTATCAAAACCGAGCCAAGGACTGAAAACAGATACGTTTTTAGTTCAGCCTCAATTCAATCGTGGTTGGTCTGTTTCTATTACATTTAACAAACTAGGAAGCCGCAAGTTATTCGGGGTAAGGTTGATTAAGCCTGAATGAGACTGAAATTTGATCGTAAATCGTTCGTTTGCAGGAGACCAATGATGATGCTATGCAGAAGAAACACTGTTGTCTCAAGAAGCTAAAATTTCTTTCTCAGAAAGTGCTTGCTCCAACAATGCCAATCCGAATGCAGTTTGAGCAAGCAAGTAACTTGCCGTTACGTTTGCAGCATTCGAACAGCTTGATTTACACCTGCTCTTGGCTCTGCCGAAGCAGGATGTATTTGTATTCACTCGAAAAACAAAGTGCTGCGTCGGATAAGCCTATGATCGACCAGATCCTAAATAAACAACAGACCAAAACACGATCAAAGTTTTCCACTTGTTCTGTCGGACAAAACCGCGAGGTAGTGAGAAACAAATGCATTAAAGGCGGCCGGCAACAGGGAGTGTGTAGCTTGACTTTATTCAGGGCCCTTTGTTTCAAATGAGGTGAGTTCCTGTATCCGCAAACCCTTGCAAAGCACGCTCACTGTTCCGTCGTGATGGCGCCACGGATTTGCTTTGTTGAGCAAGATCCAGGAATGCTGGCAAGTCGCAGAACACTTGCAAACCTTCGACCCGGTGGTGAAACACACCGCATCGCTCTTCAGCTTGTTTGTACAAGAGAATTGGCAGTTTTTAATTTTTTTGCAGTCGCTTAGTTAGGATGGCCCCAAAATTGTTTCTGAAACTGTGAGTTTTAGTTTACGAGATGTTGTCTCGCACTTTCAGAAGACTCATGCCACAGCAAAACTACGACCGAAGTGAACTGTGGCCGACATATTGTTCATTTCTCTTTTTCGGTCATTCTTCGTGTCTATTACGTCATGCTGCCGACAGAAGTTCCCCATCTGGCGTCCTTCTCACAAACTGCTGCTTCGTCAACTACGTTCGAGCCGTTCGCTCCTTTAAATTATCTCTGCTTTGTTTCCGAGCTCTTGTTTTTCTTCTGCGAATCGCTTTTCGCTGCAAGTGCGAGTGCGGACGCAGCGCGCTGCCGCTCAGGTCAAATGGGTAGGAACAAGGCACGCACATCGCGCGCTTGCTGCCCTCCCGCTGTTATGATGTCACAGCCGACCTGCACAATAACAAAAGCAGTAGAAAGGTGAGTTAACACGTTTGCGCTCAGCGTGAAACAGTTTTTAAATTCTTATCTACTTTACTTCTTGATTGAAAGAAGGCTATCAGCGACGGGACCAAACAAAAGCCATAAGATGCAGGAATCTGCTAAAAATTCTTCCTAATAACAGTGGTAAAGTGTGATTGAAACTAAGTCATCATTTATGAAAGGTATCTGACGTACATCATCGCAAGCTTGCTTTGTACAATGCAACCAAGTCTGACTGTGACCAGTTTTGCATTAACAGGATACGCTTTTTTTCATATCCAAGCACTTAATTTTTTATAAAAATAATTTTGTTTCTGCAAAAACTCCCATCCCCGATGAGCCCAAGCGTAACCGCATGCGTGGCTCAAACGAAAATCTCCCGTTTTTCTCTCTGGTGAACAGATAACCCGCAAAATGTCTTCCACAAATTATTTCAATAAAATCAAAGCAAACGATCGAAAAAAATCAGAATAAATATAAATTTTTTTCAATGTTGTATATTTCGACAAGATTTTGTTATTACGAAATTCTGTGTGTTTGTGTCTGGTGTGAATTACGCATCAATAAATTTAAATTAAATCTTTACCCCTATCCAGCAGCAATTAGTTCACAAAACCCAATTTCATACCCGTGTAGATGCGATCGTGTCTCGTCTACGATGCTCTCAATGCACTCACTTCCAGCACTGCACACGAAAATTTTGCTTCAATAAAAGTAGCGTATCACAAAAAATACCAATTTCACGTGGGCGTTATTAGCCAGCAAGTCATTGTTTCAGTTATGAGGCTAACAAGTGACAAATGGAAGTTTTTGTGAAACCTCGTAAATTTTGTTTCACATTGTCTTGAAGTACAAACAAACATAAACAGGTTAATATGTTTTACAGATAATAACTTTTGCGTAATTTTGCAACAAAGCTTGTGCTTTTTGGTCACATTTAAAATCACATGAAAAACCGTGAAAACAATATTGAAATTTCAAAGTCGAAGTTGAACGTTTCATGTGATGAAGCTATGACAAGTGCAGAAATGTTTAACACGTAGATGTGTGATAACGGCTTTGTATACTAATGACTTAAGCCAATGTTGAATCGGTCAAAAAAGTAAAAAAAAAACGAAAGTATATTCCGTGTTTTGTTAAACAAGATACAAGCTTAAATGTAACTCCAAAGCAGTTGATTCTTTAAGTTTTTCTATTTCTTCTCAATCATTTTCACTTCGAACAGTGATTCTTTGAGAAAATGCCGTACAAACAACAACCAGCCAAACTGACTTTTAAATCTCTGCATATTTTTATCAAATAAAATAATCTTTAATCAACCGTTTCAATTATAATCGTATTCATTGACAAGCTCAAAACGATAAATATATTGCCAGCCTAACCCTCGCAAGCGCCTCTAAAAAGTATCGCGGTCAGATAATCCTTTTCGTTTCGCATCCAAAGTGCAGTTCGTCCTTGATGCTGTTGTACTTTTTACGAATTCCAGCAGATTTTCCACCTTCTCTATTTATTGCGGAAACACTTTTGCCGAACTTGGATTACTGAGGAAACATTTTGGAAGATAAAAAATGTAAATTTCATTTTTTGCAAAAATTTTCTGCATCACGTTGAATCATTTTTATTTGAAAGAAACTTCGAACTGTCCATTTAACGACAGATGTGTGGCTCTGCGTAGAACAGTCGGTCGGGAAGTCAGTCAGCGACGCTCGAGAGTGACTGGACAGGATGCACGAGAAAGCGATCGTCTCACCGTACTCGCCTTTCTCTTGTGCTGCAGGATATTAAGGTTCGCAGACTCGGAGAACTTTCAAAGTCCCTTCTGTGTCTCTGTGGACGCATTATTCTTCACCTCAGTCCTCTGAGGATGTCGCTGCTGCTACTGCTGCTTATACTCGCTCCTCTGCTGCGGAGGGATTTTTGAGAGGTTGCTTCCAGGAAGAAACAGGCTATGCAGGGATTGATATCAATGTGCCTCATGGGTTTTATCTCAAGACTGCAGGGAATATTTTCAATTCTTGATAGGGCAGATGCAAGTTCAGTCCTTCAGGGATATTGCGTCACTGCTTGTGTGCTCAGAGTGATTTTGAGGCCAACTAGCAATTAGTTAGGCTTGATTGTAATAGTGGACTGGATGTTAGTGGCAAGTGCGTCAACGCTGAAGCGTAATGAAAAACTCGAAAAACGCGGTTCCATTAAAATTTCAAGTTTAGCTGAAGTGCAAGTGTCAAATTGAATGCGTTACAAAAAATGTGAAATGTTTTACTCTCTTGCACAGATTATATCCGCCTTTTTTATGTACAATGTAACATTGCCCTGATGTTGTGCAAGATGTCACTCCCCTCTTCTCAGCTGCAGCAGCGCGGGTGGATGCAAACCTCCCTCGTCGACTCCATACCAAGGTTGTTGCTTCAACAACAGTCTATTATTTTTTATCATATCATTGCGGATCTTATCACTGTTATCTTAAGAAAGTTTGCTATTTATGTGCTTTACTGTCTGCAAATCTTTATAGAAATACACCATCATTAGTGACGTGGTGCGTTTAGTTTTTACGCGAGACCACGAACGAATTCTTTGAACTCTCAAGTAGATGTTTGTTACGCCGAGAACGCAGCTTCATCATTGTAGTCAGCTCACCTTAGAATACGTTACGTCGTTAGAAATAAGCGTAATGCGTTTGTTTCTTCTTGGAAGCTTCGTGTGGTGAGTGAAGTTGCAAAATTATGTCTGGCTATATTTTCCCTCGAGATTTAGGTTGCTCCCTCTGCGTACCCCCTCACCTTTCCTTGTGTTAGGCGCATTTAATCTCCGATCGATTGTGGTTGATGCGACAGTCGAGCACCAGCCTAGGCCAGCAGCAACAGGCTGAGGCGCAAATTCAGCATCATCACAAGTGCAAAACTATGCAGGAAGCTGCCAATATTATTGCATCGGAATTAATATTTTTTATCTGTGCTTTCCAGCGTTTCTTTGCACAGAGCTCACTTTGAAAAGCAGCCACCAGGGAACTTGAGGAAAAGTAACTTCTTCCATTTTGTTCTGGCTTTCTACGATCGGCAAGGACAGCCTGTCGAGGTCGAGAAAGGGACTTTCACTGGTTTCGTCGAAAATGCAACGGTGAGGAGAGATCATTGTGACGTAACAGTGGAAGTTTTGAACAAAACAAACCTCAGAGTTTTCAAGAGAAGTGAACGCATCGCAATGCTGTAGCTTCATTATAGGCTGTGAAGTTTTGATGTTGCCAAAACAAAATGATGTAGGACTTAAAAAAGCTTAGTTATAGTGAATAAATGTATATGTTGATAGGAAAAAGTTTCTAATTACATACACAGTTTAAATCTTCTGCATATTTTGCAAATTACAATGGTTTGACACAGGATTGCACAACCTTTCGTTATTGTCAGCCGCATTGCGTTTATTTTTATGAATTACGGCGCCAGTGAGTTTAATCTTTTGCATGCTTCTGTTCTGCTTCCACACACTGAGCCTAACCTGCTTCCATACGTCTGTTTGGCCATGTTTCTACTAAGCATACTCATGTAGTAGACAAAGTGTTTCTGTTAATGCACGGCAGCCATAGCTTATATTTTAAACTACAGATACACGACCGCATAAATTTTTGTCGAAGACCGCATGCAGGTTGCGCAGCCAAGCTTTAATATTTTCCGAAACCTCTTTAACTTATTTGATGGCGCGAAGTAAAGTGATTAACGAACGCAAAAAGTGATGTATAAATTTTTGAGCAAATCTTTCCATTCTTGTTTTTTTATGAATATGAGAGTATACATTAATTTGTGTCAATTGATTGATTGGTTAGAAATTAATAGGATGCTGGAAACGTCAAAACGAACAACAAAACTTGTAATGACGTGCACTGCAATGACGTGCACTGTAATGTCGTGCACTGTTAACTAGCATGGTCTTGTTGGCTCCTGGTCTGGTGAAGTTAACGTCACTGCAAAAAATATGAACTATATTTGTCATGAACATAAGAGAACAAGCCAAGCAGTTGTGCGCTAGGTATTTGTCAAAATTTAAATGGGTTGAAAACTCACTGTTTCTGTTAAATTTTATAGTGTGGTCAAAGTCAAAAAAATCTCGGACAAATTTTCCTCCTTGCCGCCAGTCCGTTTTTACGTCACGAAATAAACAACTGAAATGGTTGATTTCATGCGAGCCCATTGTTGAAAATGCATTTCTTTTCAAATCTTTTTATGACGCATTCACGTGTTTGACAAAGAGTTACCGGATTAAAAGTAACCACTGCCACAAGGGGTCAGACAACACTTCCCGACTGTTGAAAACCTTCAGACATCCTGGTTGGTTGTAGCCTTTGCTGTCTGTTGATTTGGGAATTTTTTGCTTACGTGCTTTGAATAATTGTTTATAAAAAAAGGTTAAATGTTGTCAGTTGATTTTTTATAAAGTCAGTTGAATTCTTTTTGAATGATTTTTGTCGCAATATGATTCTGAAGACACGGGTCGGCTTTAAAATCTCTCTACTTCCATATCACGTTTTTTATCTACTTCGCATGTATCATTGTGTATCTATTTGCATATATCATTGTGCATTTATTTGCATATATCATTGTGTATCTATTTGCATGTAACGCTGTGTGCGAGTTGCTCTAAAATCGCCAATGTTTGCAGGAGGCAATTGGAGAGAAAACAAATAATGGAATCCGTTACAAGTTGCATTTGCATTATCACAATGGTAAGTGTGTCCACAGCGCGCCCTGTATGAAAAGCGCCGAACGATCTGCATGAAAAATAAAATTTTCCAACTCTTTGTGCCTACTGCTTTGTCCATTGGCTCCTACCTTCGTCCGGGCGCTTTGCTAATCAATAGTTTTTGACCGTGTGTTAATACAACATAGTTCGTGACCAATCGAATGGCCGCTTGGGAATAGCGCCAAGGTGAAAGATTTGTTGCAACTCAGCTGACCCTGTTCTTACTTGAAGCTTCACTTGGTTGTGGAAACTGGCCTAACCCTCCTTCACACTTGCAACCATCGATTGGCTTTTTTTCGATGCCCTCCTCGCAGCTTTTCTTCCCACTTGTTAATGAAGAGCTTGTCACGATGATGTTAATCACGATTCGGTAGAAACTGCCCCTGAACAATGACACAAGCATGAAAAGGAATTCTATTTTAGAACACCGGCATGTGCTACTTTGTTTGTTTTAGGAATGCGAACGGAACAAGATCTCTTTGTGCGACTTATCGATTCGACCACAAAGCAAGTATGACGTTACAATATCTTTTATGATGTCAGTGAATTAATGTGCTGGAACATCTTTTCAGACATTGTTTTGTCAACACTTCACTTTTCTATTGCAGTCGATTGTATATGAAGGGCAAGACAAAAATCCGGAGATGCGCCGCGTGCTCCTCACGCACGAGATTATGTGCAGGTGAAAGTCATGAACATCTTTTGTTTGAATGTCCTTGAAATTATTCAACCGAAATATAAAAAGGCCGTGCCTTGTTTTCTTCATTTTCAGTCGATGCTGTGACAACAAAAGTTGTGGGAACCGCAATGAAACTCCATCAAACCCGGTTGTTACGGACAGGTGCCTTGTTATTTGTTAACCTTTTATCACTCATCAACTTATTGTCGTATTTAAGCGCGCTATGGCTTCACCACTGCTATGTTGTTTCACCACTGCTATGTTGTTTCATCACTGCTGTGTTGTTTCACCACTGCTGTGTTGTTTCACTATTGCTGTGCTGTTTCACCACTGTTGTGTTGTTTCACCACTGCTGTGTTGTTTCACCACTGTTGTGTTGTTTCACCACTGCTGTGTTGTTTCACCACTGCTGTGTTGTTTCACCATTGCTCTGGAGATGTAGAAATTCTAGGATAAAGTATTTTTTTGGCAACTGCTAGAAATTGTTTGTTTAATTTGAATATTCGTAATCCAAACAGCAGGACGTCATGAAACGTAAACAAATTTTTCTCTGACGTCACAATTGGCCGACACCTCGCGTGCATGTTCCTGCCATGGAATCAATGTATTTTTATATACAGCAGCAAAACGATGTGGGCATAATGATTTTTTAATCTCATTTAAATAGGGACGGATCCAAGAGGGAAGCGATTAGGGCGATTGCCCCCCCTAAAACCTAAAAAAGTAACTTTATTCACCATGATTTTGTACAATTCGGAAAACAACATTCGGGATATACGGCTATTTTGTCGTATGTTGTCGTTTG
>Ga0210059_1013324_pt1 | contig 12313 bp, 9 predicted proteins | sample Ectturendosymbi2_FD_188042 | JGI IMG/M metagenome (GOLD analysis project Ga0210059, IMG submission 188042) | Ecteinascidia turbinata endosymbiont from Florida, USA - Sample 2 (SPAdes) (version 2) | ecosystem: Host-associated > Tunicates > Ascidians > Unclassified | place: Key West, Florida...
GATGTTGTTGCAACCTCTCAGGTGGTGTTGCGTTGATTGTGTGATTCACCACGAACGGGTTGTGCGTGAAGAACAACACCATACATATATGTGGCGCGAACAAGCAATAATAGAGTGATCATGGCATGTGAACTCTATTGTTGCTTGCTGCCACAGTGCGAAGCTTTGCGCATATGCCGCTCGGGATTTCCGATCGCAGCAGTACCATATAGATAAATCCTATTTTGAGGTGATACGCCAATTCAGTGCTACAGTATTCCAGTGATTTCAGAACTTTTAATCAAACTGTTAGCTTTGCGTTGATTGCAAAGGGCTGCTGGTATTTAAATCGCTCTTTTCATTCCACTCTACAAGACTCAGGTAATTGTCTTTGCCAATTCATACCAGAAACTGAAAGCTAAAAATCTAGATTAGCTGAGACAAATAAAAATGTGCTGTAGATAGCCTGTAACTTAAGCATAATTATAAATATACTGTAATGATTGGATATCATCTTTACCTCTCAATGAAGCTCTTATTTTCTGTTTATACTCCTGAATGGTTTGACTTGATCCGAGACTACACGTAATCTGCAGTGAGTTGTTCGAAGTTGATTTATTGTCATCGCATTTTGGAGTGCACTTGCATTCCTGGCAGGTTGCAATGTCAGCAAGAACCAGAATCGCAACAACTATAAAATAGTTCTTCATCTCTAAACAGGATTTTCAGCCTCGACTGAAATCTATTGAGCACAAATAGACAAATTTTACGCTTCGGCAAAATTATTAATTTGCACTCCGAAAGTGTGCACAGTTATCACAGTTATTATTCAATACTATCTAGTTATCTACATCCAGCAGCCAAACCTTTCCAGATTTCCAACCAACAAAACACTCCAAATCAAATTACTAAATAACATTTAAAAACTGCACAAACGGTTCTAAGGACAAACGAGCACGCAAGCTTAATTGAAGCTTTCAGAAAAGAGCGTGGAGTGCAGCTGTGCTTTCCATTTTCTGTAATTTAATTAAGGAAATTTAACTGGCGTTCACCAGGAGATTTATGAATTTGATTTTGAGTACATTTAATTTTTTCAATATTTTTATTTTCATTACACCAATGTTTCGTCGAATCTTTTAGCAACAATGCAGAGGCGACCGCAAAATGTAGGTGGATGTCTTATCGTCTACGTAAAATCGCTTTTATGTTTCTCAAAGTTTCTGAAGAGAAGTATTAATTAAGAGAAGCAATCCCCTAAACAAAACATTTTTGTTTTTGAAATAATTCCCAACTTATCATCTTTATCTTTTCAAGTCTAACTTCTTGGTCATGTGATAGTAGCGAACATTTCGGCGACCTTGCTACTCTTTCAAACCTGCTGTTTAATTAGACGCAAGGCAAAAACGTGAAGGTTCTGTACACGAATCTCTGCGCGGCTTTTGAAAAGGAAGATCAATGCAAATTTAACTTATGCACAACCAGACAAGTTTAGGCGGTCGAGTTGTGCTTAGACTTTCGCACCACTTCCTTCTATACGTTTTCTCTCACTGAGTGGAACTTTACCTTTGAAGTTCTGCTGGGCTTTTAATCGCCCGCGGCAGAACCAGTTCTGCAAAAAAACTATGATTACTACCTTTTTCACGGCTGGGTAGTATGATTCATTGATAACTTTGTCTAAAATTAGTTTCTTCAAAAATTCTGTATTACCTTATTTGTTTCCTAAACCATGTCGATACAGAAGGACGTTCAGAATACTGATGCCTACGTTTAGCAGCATAAGTAAACTCTCGTGGAGGCCAAGCACGAAAAACAGCAGCAGGTAACTTAACGCTTTTGCGCAAACACGGCACAAACGTCGCAGAAAAATTTATGTCGTGATAAAGGAACTGAAAGATGCCTCAGGGGCAAAAAATAACGCGCTGCTTTGCCGGATATTACTTTATAGAATGTACAGTTTTTCCCGTTGGCAGAGGAAGCAACGTCAGAATATCACGCTCCGTTGCGTCTTCAACCAACAGTGCACCTGGTTGTGCCCTGCTATACCGCTGGATTTTGCAAAGGTCTATCGAAAGGTATTAGCGTTCGGCTATTTGTCAAAACTGATTCGAAAACACAAAAGAAAGTGAACCTGTAAATAACGATTTATGCTATAATGGATTGTTTGTAAATATTGATCACAACATCCAAATTCTTTTCGCCCCCGCGATTACAAATATCTAAAGAAGGCGCCAAGCGATAAATTTAAAACCAAGTGAAGGAACGGAATAACAAATAACGGAAGTGCAAATAACGTACAAGACATGGATCAGTGTGAAACGTGTGGATGGGCGTTTTGACGCTGCAGCCCTTCATTTCTTTGCAAAGGATTTGTTTACTCTCACCTTATGCACTTTCGACAAAAAATAGCATTGCACTTTCTCTTATCGATTTAAGTATCCTATAAAATACTTCAAAAATATGTGAAAAGACAGATATTTTCTAGTGTTCCTGTGATAATTGTATTGGGAGGGTGGAGGATACCGTTAACAATGGTCGCGCAACTGATGTGAAGATGCCCATCCTAACGGAAAATTGCAGTGGCAGGCAACTTACAGTATATTGCACAAATTTTCCAAGCTGTGAAACACATGGAAGAGTTTGTCAACCTTGTACTGGAATATATGGCATTTGTTGGTGATGTGTTGAGTCAATTTAAACCAAACAGGTGTATTTTGTTTCGCTGTTGTATTCCATACAGCCTTTGGTGTTTTGTAAAACATGTGTGAGACCACCAGCGTTTAAAGCTTTTAGTTTTGATTTTACGTGAAAAAAACTAGTGTTTAATTTTGACAGTAGTCCAGGGCAGAACTCAATCATACTTGCCTGCTAATTGTTATTGATGTTGCATGATATTCACATTACGTGAGTATGCAACAAACTGAATAAAAAAAACATAAGATTTTGAAATTGACGTCACTACAGAAAAGGGTGCTTCGCTTTATGACCACGTCACTGCAAAAAAGTGTTCGCTTTTCAGCAAGACTTCAAGCTTGATCTTTTTTCTATAAAACCCATTTTCCATTTGACGTTTTGTCGTACATCACATGAAATCTATTATTTGGAATATTAAAAAGCCTTTAGTCCGTATTAAAGTTGTTCTTTTATCTACTCTATTGTTTTGCAAATCTCAAACGATATTTTTTAGAGTGGAACTTCTCAACGGAAACGTTCGAGTTTTTTAGTAACTCTATATATTTTCACCCTTACGGCATGAACTATATTTGTGCATTCGAATAACAACACACAGAGATCTTGTTACTTACATGTTTCCGTTGTTACACACATGGATGTATATTTTTTTCAATGAAACTAATCCTCACCAGTTTCTGAACTATAGTTTTTCGAAACGTATTTCACTACATTCAGTGTAAAACAATTGCTTCCAATTGGTGTGAAAAATTCCGAGACCCAAGTCTTTTGGCCAACCAAAACCATTTCACTCCGTGTCCATTTACAGAACAACTTAAACCTCCTTAATTCACAGTGCATACAAAAGTTATGAGCAGTAGCACTCCTTTTGAATTTGCAATATTGAAGCTTTAATATTTGAAGGATCATTCGCGAAAGTTCTGTTTGTTCCGTTGAACCACGACTCAACCGAACAAACAGAACTTTAGAGAATGGTCCGCCAAGTTCGAAAGCTTCAACACATTCTCTTGGTCATATTGCTCCTGAATATTTCAACCATCGCTCGTACAAGCTTTTTTGCTTGGATGTTGCGGCCTGCTGAAAGTCCTTTCTTTCCTTGAAGTTGGTCATGTTTGTAGCTATCGGTTAGGCCGCATCAGTCGAAGAAGTTTCCAAGAGCTCGACCTTGATTTTTGTTAAATTCAGCTTCGTTTACACTCGACTTCAATGCTCTTTTTAAAGTGTCACCACTCACGAGTCGTCTTCAGGCGCCCACCTCCTCTTGCTTGCGCCGTGTGGTACTTACGCTTAAACTTTTTTTGTATTTTACAGACTCTTTGCACTTTCATTCGTCTTGATACTGTGCAGATTGCACCAAGCTTTGCCAATGTGGAGTGGTATTGCTTACTATTTATCAGATAAAGGTAATCGCTTTGGAGTTTGTGAACGTAGACGTCAAAAATTCTTTGATGTTGTTGTAACTGTGTATGTGCTTTACCTTGTGATCTGTTAGTGATCGCAAATATCTTAGAAAGTTATATATCAGCTTATCCTGTAGTTCGGTAGTGAGTAGTAGGAGTAGGAAGGGTGCTTCTTTCACGATATGACATAAGTTATTCTGACGTTTGCTATGGTTGTTTTCTTGCTGAAGACGAAAACCAACCAACTCTAAAACTGGAATGACAGATCCGACCTGCATTGAGACATGCGAATGTCGGTCTTGTTGCCATCAAGCAAGTTCGAAATATTATCCAGCACAGAAGACATTTCCTACACATACGGACTTCAGTCATTTGGCTTCCTTTACATGGTTCGTCGTTTTTCATGTGACTGAAATGGTTACTAAAATTTAGCTGGTGTATTCATGCTTGGGATTTAAAAAAAAGTAACAGAAATGTGATAAAAAGAGCGAAACACCAAGCTGCAGAAAAAGTAATTGCATGCTGATAAAAACAAAACCGGACATATCTACTTTTCTGAACATATCAACGAGCATATTCACACATGCTGGGAGCATTGATTGAAGGAGCACGTTGCTCGAAAAAGTTACTGGACATACACGTTTCAAAAGTGGTGCTGACATTACTCTTGTGGATGTTGGAATTTAAAACTGTAAATATCAGTGTTTTCGTTTTCCAAGAAGGATGAAAGGTTTAAGATTTTTTATGAAACGAATTTGTGGTCTGTATTTTTGGCATTTTTGCGATAAAACGGGAAGTTTGAAAAGGTGAGGAGAAAATCCTAAAAGTCACAGAGAGCAATTCCAGAAAAATAGTGACCTTTGAAATTGTTTGTGTAAACGTGATAAAGTAGAGATAGTTGAGACACAGAGGTAGAGGGAAATCTACATTTCATAAAATGTTTACAACCACAACTCAAAATATTGTTGAACTAATCTTTAACTTGGTGTCAGGTTGATTTATATTTATGGCACCACCATTAATGTAATTAATGTTTTCGGAGTAAATGCTTCAAGTTAACTACACGTGATCTCCAGCGAGTTATTCGAAGTTGATTTATTGTCATCGCATTTTGAAGTGTTCTTGCATTCCTGGCAAGATTCAAGGCCAGCAAGAACCAGCATTACAATAACAGTGAAATACTTTTTCATCTCAAATTCAAAGCGCTGTTGACGCGAAGCAGCTTTGAGGAAAAAAGAGTCTCCACCGAATCGATTCAGCAAATCATGAACATACCGTAGACTAATGGGTTGCACAGATTTTTGCAGTTAGCTAACCATATCAATCCTGCAGACTGGTCGTTTTATTTACTTGCAAAATTTTCTGACAAATCGACCCTTTAAGGCCCGAAGCAGCTACAATCTAGGCTTTGCATTCTATGACCGGCCGTAACTCCTGAACGGATTGGGCTGGAAAAAAGATTTGTCGCACAGAAACAATAGAGAGCCCCTGAAAATATCCCTGGATGCAGGAGACAGCAAGGAATCCAATGAAATTGACAAAATATACCTTTACATTTCAAAGTTTTGTGAAAAATCCATGTTTGTGTATTTGCCGTACTGATTGTTTGGCAATTTTCAGAGAAAATAAAAAAACTCGTTCCTCGCTTCCCGTTCAGCTTTTTCGATCCGGTTTTTGCGGTTTGAAGACGTCTGAAGAACCCAATAATACAAAATTCCCATAAATTTGAGTTCGGTGCCAAGCGAAATTTCTGACCTCTGCGAAATTTCTGACCTATTGTTGTTTTTCAGTTATTTTGCTTCTCTGAGCAACGGAATAAAGTTTGGCGATTACTTTTTCGATGTGTTTTGTGTAAATTAAAACTTTTTGGTTAGATGCCATATACCCACTTAGTTGCAGTACGGGAAAAACTATAACCACTGAAATATACTGGACTTAGTCCTGGATCTCAACCATTTTTCGTTTTCTAACCCCAACATCAACACTAACTCAACACACTTTCCGAAACACCAAACTTTAAGTCCTAATCTACAGTTTTCTCAGCGTATTTGTTATATAAAGTATTACTCTGTGCATTCGCACATGGCGTGAAGTCAGAAATTTTGCAAGTCACAAACTTCGCTTGGCACCGGCTGTTTTGTGGTGGAAAATTCGGGGTGAAGAAGGGTGGGTTGGGTTGATTGACTTCAAGATGACGTTTGGGGTTCTAAGCAAACATTACAGGAGGTAATTAGCCTATTGGTTTGTTTCTTGAAATGATCTAGGAGCAAATATGGAAGTTTAGAAACCTTGATTAGCCTACAACCCAAGTGGTTGGTGAGTTATGACCTAGAATAGACCCAAAAATTAGCTCAACGATCTAGTGGATATTTTGTTTTTTTAAGAATAAAATTGTCCTGTAAATAGTTCGGCTTGGAATTTTGTGGGATCTTGTAAGACACCCAAAAACACCTGTTCTGCAACTTCGAGACGGTTCGTGAGTGTTGACTGGCAGAAAGTTTTCATCCAAATGATTCAGACAATATGTACAGATCATCTTCGAACTTTAATTACAGTAGTTTAAAAAATTTCGTTTCTGTTTTTGTGAACCAGTTTGTACGATCAATAAAATTGTTTCAAAAAGAAACAGATCAGACCCCAAATGTAGCTCAGTTCTTTGGTAAACTATGCACGGAGTTGCTGTAGATTTTTATTGCAAATAAAACAGCCACAATAATCGAAAACGTTGTTTTATTCGACGTTTCGGCTTATGCTAAGCCATCATCAGGAATAAATGAAATGCGACAGTTAAAGGAACAAATAAGGATGCAATTTAGAGTGTTTGTACTGTGTTGCGTCATATAGACCATTATGTGTTAAAAAGCACCAGGGGAATGGATGAACCATCGACGTTGAAATCTGGCTGCTGTTGCTGCTCAGTTCTCCCCCACTGAAAAGCAAATATATGCAGGGATATAGTGCTAACAAAAAGGTGTGAGAACGCATCCAAACAAATAGCCATTTTGAAACAGCTTTAAATCCATTTCAAAGCAAAATGTGAAAAAGTTGTGTGAAGGCCTTTCCCACGCCTTCCCGCCCCACTACACCCCTGAATATATGTGTACAGAACGTTGAATACCATAACGGCAAGTTATGATATTTAACATAAAACTATCGCCAAAATATTATGTATTTGCGATATCACGATATTTACCCTCAGTGTTTTTTTAAGCCGTTATTGGGTGTCAAAATGACACTCTAAAATTTTGCAATGACACCATAACACTGAAACCCAAGATATGGTTTTTCCTTGTGCTGAAGTAAAACGATTTGAGGCAAGCATGTTTCCTTGCACGTGACGATTGCAACAGACGGCTGCAATGTTATAGGCCCACACAATTTTCTGGAGTAAAAGTTGGAAGCGAAAATTGCAAGTATGCTGTCTGAGCATTGTCATGCGCACCGCCTCGCTTCAACCTGTAACTGTACTGCCGCAGATTTGTACAGTATGGTGTACGAAACTGCAAAAGGACTTTAATGCAATTATAGAAGTGCTTTACTGTTTCACCGTTTCGACCGACTTACCTGGCAATGTATCAGACTACATTGAAAGCAAAAGGTTGGCAGTTGCAGCGCTCATGCAAAACAAGATGGTTGTCGAGTGATGCCACAGTTAGAGTTAGGGGTGAGCTTTTGGCTATTTGGGCCGTCCTGAAGCAGCTGTCAGAAAATAAGAATGATGCATTGTGCGTTGTTTTACTGCGACTTCTGAAAACAAAAATATTCAACATGGTGCTTTCCTTTTGTCAACATTGCCACTTCACCGGACAGAACTGAGCAAAGTTTTTCAGGCTGGAGTTTTAACTTTGCATAGATCAAAGCTTCCGTTGAACTGTGCATCAATAAGCTTTCTGATGCGGCTGCTAAATCCGAGCTTAAAACTACTTGCGAAAAGTTTGATAGCGAATTATGGGAACTTAGAACGCAGGATTGTTCGGCTGACTCGTGTGTGTCAAGTTGCATAGCGTTTTGAAAGGGCACCGAAAGATTGGTAAATTGATCGTCCCCCATACAAAAAATGGGAGACGAGTGAATGAACCAACTACAGGGGCATATCTTTGCTTAACCTCCCAGGAAGAGTGTATGTCAAGATGTCACAAAAATAATTGAACCAAAGTTGGATGATACCCAGTGCGGCTTTCGTCGCGGCCGCAGCACTACAGAACAAATTTCCACTCTCCAGCAGATTTTCAAGAAATCCTGGGCTTATGCCAAAGACACATGCTTTGTTGGCCTCAGTTAAGTATATGGCTAGGTTCCTGGTGAAGAGCTTTGGGGGTGTTGTGGGAGCACGGTGTTAACGAGTGCCTCTTGCTGGCCGTCAAGTAACTGTATTCCTGCTCAGAAGATTGTGTCCGTGTTAAATCACAACCGTTCAGCGTTGGTGTTGGACTCCGACAATGGTGTGTGCTGTCACCACTCCACTTCATAATCTATATCAGGGTTTTCCAAACCACGGCTCGCAGGACAAATCCGACCTGCGAAGCCATTTCACCCGGCCGCTAAACACATTTTGCCAATAATGAAAAATTTTTGCGAAAAATATGTTGACTTGGTAGAATGTAACATATTCCGAAAAATCACATTACGCAAGATGTCCGCATCTCGAACTGTTGTGCAATAGCAATTGTGATCATATCCCAAAAATTTGGAGAGCCCTTGTCTTTATGGTTTGCATAGACAGTATAGATGCGTCGACCAGCGTGTAACTGTTGGGAACTGCAGGATGAACCGTTTGCTTTTTGCGAACGAATTTGTACTGCATGCGTGCATCTTCTCAGTAAGGTCTTCAGCACACATTTGATTGGTTTCCTGCTGCGTGCGACCAAACAGGAACGAAAATCAGCAGTGAAAAGATTGAAGTACTGTGTCTCTCAAGACGCCCAAGGCAGTGTATTCAACAAGTGAGCGGAAATACACTGCAGAGAAGGTGGAGACGTTCGAAGATCTCGGGGTGCACATTCACGAGTGACGAAAGTCGCAACAAAGATATTCAAACATGGATTGGTAAAGCAAACGCAGTTCTGTTTGAGTTTTATTGCTCCGTGGTGACGAAACGGGAACTTTCAAAGAACGCAAAGCTTTCAGTTTTTAAATCTGTCTTTGTTCCGATTCTCACCTGTGGTCATGAATCTTAGGTGACGACTGAAAGATTACTGTCAAAAGAACAAACGGCAGAGATGGGATATTTGCGAAGAGATCTCGGTGTGACACTTCGTGGCAAAGAGCACAGGTCTGATATCTGTGAAACCCGGCATGTCAAGCCACTTCTCCGAATCGAGAGATCCCAGCTATGTGAGTTCGTCCATGTGCCCAGAATGCCTCAGGAAAGAATGGCGAATAAGTCCTTCGGGCTACAGTCCACACCCCCGGGAAAGCGGCCCAGAAGCCGTCCAAGGTGGAGTGACTACATCTCCGATCTTGCTTGATCCCGTCTTGGTATGGAGCCAATAGAACTATACAAGGGATTTCTGCAAAACCCTTAGGTATTTCGAGTCCTAGGAATGCTGCCCTCGCGAACCTCCTGAGGCGGGCACGAAAATGAATGAACGAATCGCCAAACGTCGCATTAGGTTTACTGCGTTCACGAAAGCTTAACTCGTTTTGAAAACCATTGATATTACTTTTAATAGAATTTCAGTAAGCTATAGTCCAAAATGTCCCAAGAAAGAATGGCGAATAAGTCCTTCGGGCTACAGTCCACACCCCCGGGAAAGCGGCCCAGAAGCCGTCCAAGGTGGCGTGACTACATCTTCGACCTTGCTTGATCCCGTCTTGGTGTGGAGCCAGCAGAACTATGTGAGATTGTTGTTGATCGTGAAGTATTTCAGGCCCTCCTAGGGTTGCTGCCCCCGCAACTCTCCTCAAATGAAAAGCGGGAACGAAAAGTGTGAATGAATGAGTATGTAGACCTTCATTAAGACTTTCTATTTTTGAAATTGTCTTTAGTTTTGTTTGCCAAAAGCGAACGTCGTATTCAAAAAATTAAGCATATCTGGTCGGAAACTTGCGTTTTTGTGGAGATGAGTTAAAAGTATCATACATAGCAGGGAAAATGGTGCTGACACCCTAAAACTCCACCACGCTACCCTTTCAAAAACCTTTAACAAAACACTGTTTACCCTAACGGCGAAAAATCGCCAAATTATTCTGTATTTACAAATGTTACCTAAATTATCATCCATCCCCAACAAACTTAATGTTGAATTGTGTGTTAAACATCGAGCATTACAATAAGTTACAGTTTACTGCCAGTAAACTTTTCATTTTCTTTCTGATGAAACCAAAGCGGTTTCAAAATTTGTCTTAATTAAAAACGAAACAAAACAAGTGTAACTACAGCAAGTACAATCCAGACTGTCAAACGTCTGGGACTGTTGCAACACTTCCATCTGAACTTTTGCATTTCTCGAGGTGAAACTGATCGACATTATATTGAATTTGCATGGACATTCAATCGCCCAGAGCGGATTCACTTCCGCAAACCCTGGTTTCCCTTTTGTGACTGTGCAGAGTTTGCATTGGTAATTTTGTCTAATAATGCTTTTTCAACTTTTTAACAATAGCATTTCTTCCTGTTTGTTTTTCAACACACAAATGCGTGAACAGCGCACCGAAGCCTATGATCTATAACAGTAAAGTAATTTCTTGACCCTGCGGAAGTGCAGAAAAATCAGGAATCTGTGTTGTACAAAAGATGTACAAACCTCACCGAAAGATTGAAGGTTTGGCAAAGGAACCAAAAAATGCCTCGAGCGTAAAAAACATTCCGCTGTTTCACCGGCGAATTCGCCACTTGGATACAACGTACAATTTTTTTAAGCCGTCGGAAATGACACTAGTACAACGCGCTTAGTAGAGTTTCAAACAGCAGAGGACTTGGTTCTGAAATACAGTAAGGTTCCATGCTGAAAGCTGTAACTTGTTTTCTTGTTTATTATATGCGCAGATTGGCGCAACTACATGAGAAATTCCTTCAAACTTTTATTTTCATTTAAGGAAGGTCGACACATAATCACGAACGAAGCAGAGGTCTTGGCGTTGGACGTTTGTGAAAAATGTTGTGCAGAGAAAAAGTTGAATTTTATGGTGACAGCATCTGAAGACGTTTATTGCCAGCCAGTCAGGTGCAGCATGTTAAGGTGACTCTTGCATTTTCACAGCAATGATCAAAGTCGCTCCTAACGAAATAATCGAAGATCAAGAAATGATTTCGGGGAACAGTGAAGTTCTGAAACTTGCCAAGAACCAGGAAAGAAATTGTTGTGCTCGCAAAACGGAGCTCTAAATACTTATTTGGGGGTCTAAAGTCTTGTTTATCCTCTGTTGGCGTTTCTGCTATTTATACATTACAACTTTAAGACATCTTACAACCAGTGGAGAAGCGGGACTGAGGAATGAGTCCACACCTGGTAATGGAAGAAAATACGATTCTTTACTTTGATTGTGGCGAAAACATATCGTTTATGCTACCTTTTTCGTAAACCTCTGAGCAGAAATTGTCACCAACTGTCATCACAGGAGTAGTGGATGCTATTATTTGTACAGAGCGGTTTTGAATGGTTTGTGCATTGCCGTAATACTCGTACTGTTTTGAAGCAAATAAAATAGACAGACCAAGTCAGGAACAATTCCTTATTCATTGTGACGTCAGTGAAATGTTGGGCACAGGTTAAATTTAATTGAGTAAATGAAGATACTGTTTTAAAACATCTTTTTTTGATTGACGTCTGTGAGCAATATGAAATGCGAAGTTAGTGCATCACAGTAAAATGTAGAAAACCAATGAAACCGATTTTGCGATAAATTTTTGCGTGTAAACTGTATTGAGTTAAACCAGTTCAGTTTCCTCATTTGTTTTCCTGGAACCACCTTATTTGAAAGCTGTGCTGAAGAAATTGCTTGAGGTGATCGGTATTTTTCTGCTTATTATTTTTTATATTTCTATGCTGAATGGTTTCTTCTTTTCAAAAAGTAGAAATAGAACTCAGACCTGTCCTTTAACCACTTGTTCATGTGACTCAACCCTTTTAAAATAAAATGAAGTGTGTGGCTTTATCATTGTGTATAGCCAGTGGTGAGTTTAAGGTTGGGGGGGCCCGAGGCAGGACTAAAAAGGGGGACCCCTCTGATGACGTCATCATACTCAGCCAACCGTGATAAGAACTTTGATCAAGCCTACCGAAGGATACGCTCCTGAGACAATG
>Ga0210059_1013325_pt1 | contig 12311 bp, 5 predicted proteins | sample Ectturendosymbi2_FD_188042 | JGI IMG/M metagenome (GOLD analysis project Ga0210059, IMG submission 188042) | Ecteinascidia turbinata endosymbiont from Florida, USA - Sample 2 (SPAdes) (version 2) | ecosystem: Host-associated > Tunicates > Ascidians > Unclassified | place: Key West, Florida...
TGATACCTGAGGTCCCTAGCTGGGCCAATCATCCCGTGTAGTTTAACCACATCACCCTACGTCGCCTTGCGCTCTGGCCGTAGCAAGCCAGGAGTGAGCTGAGGTCCCTAGCTGGGCCAATCAACCTGTGTGGTTTAGCCACAACTACTCCGTCCTCTGGGCTGTAACTCAGCCAGAGACTTACGTGTCGTGTCCTTGGAAAGGCCGATAATCTGTGAGTGGTTTAGCCACGATTAACCTTAACTGCTGTGCGCTGCGGTGTCACAGCTTTGGTGCCTTAGAACGGTCACCATGACGTGGACTTTAGATGAATACGAGACTTTCGCTGCGATTATGCAGGATGAGCGTGACGAAATACAGGCCTTGATAAAGTCACGTTCTGCACCTAATGTCATAAATGCAAGGTTGCAGGAAATACACGAACAGCTCGAGGCGCTCACCGTTTATAGTGCCGAGATTGCTCGAGGGTTGCGTAGCGCTGGCGAGAAAAGGTGGGCAAGGATCGTTGGCAAGAGAAACCACCTCTCTCGACGAGTAAAGACGCTTGACCTGTGTGCACGCGAGTATTTTAACGCTGAGGCGAGTAAGACGATTCTTTCGAATGTGAATCAAACAAGAGTGATTCCGTATGCTGGAGAAAAACGACATGTTGCGTGTGCGCCAAACAATGACTGCAAAATTCTTCACCGGAAGAAAATTAGTGCTTCCGATAATGATATGAACTGTCGAGAAAGACAAGTGCCAAACGTGTATTCTGTTAGCTATGCGAGAGCACGTCCGCCTGAATTCCGAAGTTACAGACAGCCTAACCGCTTAGCAACGGCAGTGGCATTGCCGAATGTTTTTGTTCGGGAAAGACCGAACACTGCTTCCGGGAACAAGTTTGCAGAAACCCCGCGATCGAGTGGGGATGTTCGAAGCAACTTCAACGAAGTTGCTGGGATTAAAGCCGTAGTAATGCAACGGTACTGCGGTGAATTGGTCAGTAAAAATCGCTGTGGCGAATTGCGTCAGAAACCCGACTACCCGTTTGTTGCGCCCAGCTCTGCAGTTGAGAAACAACCGCGTGCTTGAAACCAACGCCGGCAAAAGCGAGAGATGCGCGAAAGCTTTGCGCACTCCCGTTACCATCACAACACGGCTGTTCCAAGTGCAAAGTTGTACTTCTCGAACCGCATTGGCAACAATGACCGTTCTGGGAGTCAGAGTTCCGAAGTTAACAGAAGCGTTGGTCGCGCAGAAGGTGAGCCTTTTGTGAACGATGTTCAGTGCGCTTTGACTTCTCAGACACTGAAGCCAAAGGGCGACTGTGGTAAAGTGTTCTCCAATACTTCGGCAAAACATCAAAACGTGAAACAGCCCGTGAGCGACTCAAACACTTCGCCAGATCGCGAAGCAAAGGTGGTGCTCGCGCTAAAGTCTGAAAATATTAGCAAAGCGGGTAATAAGCGCGGGTTGCTGCTGGACGTCGGCTTTCCCGCGTCCGTTTGCAAAGTTGTAAGCTCCTGTGAGTCTCAAAATGTTGTGAGCCCGGATGTTGGCTCGCCTAGTCGTTCTGAAGGACGAAACACGCATAACGAACTTTTGGAAGATAAACCTCGTGTTTTGAGTGAAAGCAGTTTACTGTCGCCCGATTCAATATCAAGTTCTTGCGAGTTCGATCAACTGACCCCAAAGCAACGGGCAGAGGTTGACGCTGAGTTCGAGAGAGTTCATCGAACTGCAGTACCGCCGTTGAAACGAAGCATCCTCGAGGCGACGAAGCAGCTTCGCTCGAAATCTCAAAGCATGAAAACGGCCAAGAAGCTCGTCTCCAACAGGTTGGTGAATTCGATACTTATAGTGATAATGCGGCCGAATCTAACGTGCAGCTCTGTGACAAGCTGTCAGCCGCTGTGAACACTTCCAGTTCGAAAATCGAACTTGCCATGAAATGTCTCCTCAAGCTACTGACAATTGTATGAACTTGGACAGTGGCTCCGCACAACTTGCTGCGAGTTCTTCAAGTAACCTGTGTGTGAACTCGATTTATCTCACTGCGGTCGCGCATGGCACTTCAAACGAGACCACGAAAAACCCGAGTGACGGCAAAGGTTCAGCGAATGTGTTGCTTCTAGCTAAACGCAGTCCAAAACAATTTCATGGCAAAAACGCTTCAGTTTTCGTCTTCGGAGCAACTGGTCTTGCGTCGACAATTTTTACCTTTGCATCTGTTGTTCTGAAACTTCTGCAGGAAGGTTTCACACTGACGCCTTGTTTTCCTGTGTTGCGAGCCTTGTTTAAGAATTTGTGTTTCTGCTATTGTGCAACTGTTGTGTGATCGCAGCATTCGTCGTTACCTGTCTGACCGGGGTAAGCTTTCTGCTGTCTCGTGTGTGAGTTCTTTTGTGCAGGAACATGCGTCCGAACAAAAGGAAACTGCGACGTTGCATAACACTAGCGTTGGAAAGGCGACCGTGGTTCCAGTCACTGCGTGTGCTTCGTCCCTGAAGCAACTTCACGTCGCCAGTACGTTCGGGAGCAAGGACATTACGCGGGAGGCGGTCGCAATGCGTCTAAGTTCGTCCGACGCTCTCGACGCAAGAAACGGCTTCAAAGAACTCCGGCCGATACCTGTTGAAGTCAGCAAATGCGGTGTCTGTTCATTTTTCCAGCGCGCGGAAAGGGGCCTGAAGGACAATGGCGTCTCACCAAGTAAGATGTCGTTTCGCTGTTCCGTAGCATCACTGCGTCAAGCACCCCACGCATCGACCACGCCTTCCAAGCATTCGTCAACTCTTCAACCATGTTGCTTGACGCGACCGGAACCTTCGTTGCCAGGCGTTTGTCAACAAGAACGCTCTGCGAGACGGCTTGGAGGCCAAGGCCTGTTCAGCGAAACGACTCCAAGCGGCCAACTGCTGGTTGGCGACATTCTACGAACATTCCCTGGTGAAAGGGGCTACAAACGTACTGTTTCCGTCCGCACCAAGAACGGTGTCTTCAAACGGCCGCTTGCAAAGCTTGCTTCCCGACCGCAGCTTCGGACAATTGATGCGCGGCTTGGCTGTAAAATGGACTGTTCATTTTTTACGGAGACAGTCACTGTTGCCGCGAACCATGGACTGACATTCTTTGCAGGTGGCGCGTGGACTCTCTCCGAACAAACGTCAGGCGAATCAGCTTGGCTCTGTCTCGGCGGCGAACGACTCGCCGAGAATATTTCGAACTGTTCAATGTTGTATGTGCATGTCGCTTCTAGCTTTACTGGTAAAAATTGCACTCCTGCGTCTTGCAATTGTGTGGGGGCGTAACGGCGCGCAGCGACTTATGTCCCATCTGTGTTTGATGGCTTCAAGCTGCGTACATGCGGTTACTAGTTTTCTATGGTGTGCAGCTCTTTCGGTTCAAATGGGGTTTGATTTACTGGATGCTACCTTGAAGCCTAACATTAATTGACAGCATCTGTACAGATACCGCAGTATTCCTGCTAGTTACGGTTCCCGTGGCTTTCTAGTGTAGGCCAATAGGTTCTCGACTGTCTTTGCCTGTTTGCACAATACCGCACCGAGACCCCGCAAGCGGATTGACCTGCTCCCGTCCCATAGTATATCGCCCTCGTAGTTGGCAAGTAGGTCGGCAACGGCCTTTGACGGTTTGCGCAATCTCGCGCCAAGATTTACTGTTTTTCCTTTTCGCCTCGCATAACGTGCAGTAAAAACCACAGCCCAGTCTAATTTCGAGTTAGTAACATTTCGGCGCTCTTCGTGTATAAACCAAATTCTGCTAACTGAGTCAGAGTATTTCTGATCATTGAAAAGACCAAAGATCTGAGCTGTGGATTTCACACCAATTGGTATGTAATATATGTGTATTCTTATTTCTCTTGAACATCTGCAGCTCACAGTGAAACCAATGCAAGTTCATCGCTGTGCCTTTAGTTCGCGTAGATTTTTCATTGTTAATTGCTGAACTTGCATTGTTAATTGCTGAACTGACTTAATTCGCAGTCGCGCTTTCAAGGATGAATTGTCTTGCCACGCTGAGTTAATCGACAGTGCGGTCTGATAGTTTGCTGTTGCTGCGTTTGGTAGAATCGCTTAGTTGTTTCCGTTGTATTTCAGAAACCGTGTTTGACGATCAGTCGCCGTTGAAGTTTGACGCCTGTTGGATTTTGTGACAACAAAGTTTACCCTGATTTATTGCCCTCCGGTTGCGTTGCTGTAGGGACTACAGCCTTGTGGTGCACGGAGTTTGTAGAGGTCAGGTTTAGGCGAAAGTTCGTCAGGCGCGCGTTTCTCTAATTTTCTGCGGACTAGTTCCTCCACGGCTCGCATCTAAGGCTAGCTGCCGCAACAGAGATCACGCCGAAAGTTACATTGCGTAAAAAGTTACTGGTTGAAAAACCTTTTAGCCAGCTAACTAGCATAAGCTAATGCGGTTCCACCATCCAGATACGTCTCATCGACATCCAAAGCAACGATGAAGCCCGTACTGTATTTCATAGACACGAATGATTAAATTTTTGAATTTAGTGCAGTGAGCGTTTTCCAGAACTTTGGGGAAAAGTGAAGCTATCATTACTGGCATTTCTCGCGACGTATGTCGGTGAGCAAGGGTTTTGCCAAGTACTGCACACGCGTAATAAATACTGCGATCGTCTTGACATGAACAATGACCGGTAGAACAACTTCCAAATTGTTTTGAAAAATCTTGCAGATAAACAACATCGCAAGGTTCGCATTAGCAGGAACCAGCTGGCTTTTGGAAATGAAAAATGTTTATTCTGCAAATGCATTTGCATTCGTTTTGGTTTGTGCTAACTACATTGTCCGTTTATATTTCATTAGCACTGAAATGATTTTCATAATAAATCAATATTTTCAGACAATACAAAAATTAGAGGCAGGGGGCGATTTTCAAATAAAGTTGCCGTAGAGGGGCGATTGTACAAAAAAGGTTGAAGACCACTGGTATAAATTATTTAACCATTGTGTGAGCCCAGTCAGACCAGCAGCGTGCACAATCTATCAGGCTTAACTTGATCATGTGATCGCAGAATAAAAACATGAATTGCTTTTTCAAAAAACAAATTAGTTGTGATCAGTGATAGACAAGCTTATTGTGGTTCATGGCATCGCAGCGCCGGATTTAGGGGGGGGCAATGTCCCCTGGCCCAGGTCCCCCCACAATGTCCATGTGTTTAACCTTATGTGCGACATGTGGGTGCAACGTGGTCATTTTTAGCGAGAAGAGTTTGTTAGTAGACGCTATTAATTACCGGTCGGCCAGGCGGCAGTATTTCATTGAATATTACTTGATATTGTGACCAAGCAACTATTACATTTATTGATTTCCTAACAGTCGGTCAGGTATCTGAATCTAGTGAATGCAAGGCCAAGGCGCGTAGGACGAATTGGTTTACGTGTCTACTGATTTCTGGTAGATTTCGCGTCTGCCGTACTCAGATTTGCACAGGTCGCGTATGAGTAGTATTGTTAAGTAGGGCTGTTATACTGTACGTCTTGTTTTGAAATACATGTATCGTATGTCGACTTTTTTCATGAGAAATGAAGTATTCTCCGAGGACATTCAAAAATGTCAAAGTGTCCTCCTTTTTGCATTTCTTATTTTATACAGCTATAATCAGTGGCGTAACAAGAGGTTTCAGGAGCCAAGGTGGAAAACTTAGCTAAAAGGGCCCACTGGCCACTGTACGGGGCCCACCAGCCAAAACTCAGAAAACTGTTGAGAAACTATGGTGAATTCGGATGTGGATGGCTATATTAAACCTTAAATCACCTGACAATAATCTGAAAAACGCAAAAAAACAACCTACTGAAAACCAAAACAATACAAAAACCAAAATATCAGTTAAGTGGGGGTTCGGTTTTCACATTTGGCTTACAGGGGGCAATTCGCCCCTACCTGAATGTAATAGTTTCTAGTAATTATAGCTAATCAGTAACGCTAGAAAATGAAGAAATATGCCAAAATTATCCCTTTTGTTACAGATAAATTTGGTATCTATTTGGCATATTTTTAGACTAGATTTGGTATATTCGTTGCAACAAGAGTTGATAACCCTGGAGTCCCAATAGGGTAGTGCGGTGAGAGGATTATGGATGTTAATTATGCTGCGTCCACTCAGTAGGCTTTAGTCTACATTTGTTAACATTTATAGTCAATTTGAGATTCAAAAGTTATGAATCTAAACATGTGCCATACACAAGGAGATTAACAAATGTAGACTAGACATCAGAAAGGTTTGTGCATGGCTATTTCTGCCAGTTAAAAGCACGACGCGCATGCTTTTTAAGCAAAATTCACTTAAGCTCACGGTAAAGTTTATCAATTTGCGCTAATGAAAGTAAACGTTTATCACGGCACACTACTTTGACCGGTCTCAGGTTTGTTCCTTCGGTAACAGTGTTTTCATGACTGAGCTAGGCTTGACAGTGATTTTCTGCAAATTTGTATTAATGTTTGCTTTTCATTACAACATCCCTCAATAATTGTCGTTTATTAATTGCCAATGATTAAGACCCAATTCATTTTGTTAAGCTCGTTCAAAAATTGCTATAGTTGCATACTATACCAGCTTATTATGAGTATTTGCGGGAAAGTTATAAACAATTTTATAACAAAATCGCACAATTCGCAAATGCTGTGTTGTGAATTAAATGTAAATTTTAAGAATGCTTAACCCCATTGCACAAACACGAACCCCCAATTGAACACTTTCTGGGGACGGTTCTACCGAAATTGTGTCCGTAAGTTGAACTAAAAAATAATGAAATAAGACAAAATAAAATTTAAGATATTTTGTTGTGAATGCCGTTGGGCCTCGGAATGTGCCATAAAGTCGAATTGTTTTTATAAATTGCCATAAGGGGCCCCTGTAAGCATTTGGGGGGGACCAGAGTTGGGCTGCTGCGGCACTGTTCGTCAATATAAAATGGTTTCAATAAATCGGCTAATTTCTGACAAGCTGCTTCTGTCTTTTGTCACACTAACAACTCAAAATTATTTGACGCAAGTAGTTGATTATTCTTTTCAACTAAAGTCTCCACAAAGTTGCAGAGAAGTCAATCAATCAAGAAATTCAAAAAACGCTGATTCATTCACTTTTTTGTCATGTTTACAGAGACTAGTTAGTTGAACACAGATATGCGTAGGTTTGAATCGTCGCAAAAAGAAGAAAGCAGAGCCAAGTCAGCTGATATCTCCAATGGTCACAGCAAACTTATGGCTTTAATTCCTTATTCGTTTGATTAATATAACCTTAGCTGTTAGCTTTACTGTTTGTGGGTTTTATTTAACTCAATTTGTACAGCATGCATTTTGCAGAGCTGATGATCCTACCTAGGCGACAAAATATGTTGTCTGATAAGATCATTATGCGTGATTATTGGCTGTGAAAGAATTCCTCTGGATAGACAGCATAGTTCTTTGTGCAGTTGATGCATGATTGCTGATGCACAAACACAACTTATTAAAGTGGGTGTATAGCAGCAAATCATGTCCTTTGCAAAGAAATTGTCACACAAGCTGGTTTATTATGTATATCACTACATTCCCACAACCTTGGCGTACAAAAGCTTCTTTAAGGTTATTAGCTAAAAATATAATGTAACAATTTTGTAGCGGCAACAACACTTTTTCTTTGTGAATCTGTAGTTTCTATTTGAAAGCGTTAAAGGTTCACTAAACAGCTTTACGCGGTAGGTTCTGCTGGATGCTAAAATAACAGTCTGCGTGGACACACACATTCGTATCGGCTTTGAGAAAAATTTAACCTCGTGACAAACGGCTGTGAATATACTGCGGAAGTAGAGTGGTAACACTAAAATACAAGAAAAAAATTAGGAATTTTGATTGAAGTTTTATGTAGCTTTCTACTTTTTTCTCAATCCACTTCGAAGCATCTTCGCTGATCGTGTTGCTTTAATCAAAATAACTGGAGGCTATTCATAACAAATTAAAACCTAATTTTATCCTTTAGCAGAAAATCAACTACTATCGATTTATCTTGAAAAAACGTCAGATTTTCAACCACTCACTAACTTGTAAGAGGTTTTGTGAACTAGAACTTGCGTAATTTTCGAAAACACTTTTTAATATGACAGTGATTTTATTGCTGTTTTTCGCACACGCGCTCTAATTTGTCTGACTTAATTCTCATATACTGTATATACCTTGTTCGGTATTTCCAACATCAGGTTGTGAGTTTTCAAATTGTTTAGAAGCAGAATCTTCGTAACATACTGGAATGATAAGTTGGTCAACATATCTGATTCCCTGAAAATCAAGCAAGTTATTGCATGCTGCACAGGAGAGCTATAAATAGAATCTGTGAATTTCTTTACTTTTACCCGAGTAGAGTAGTGCGAACCTAAAAAAGGTTTGCTCAAACACTTTGTTCAAATCTTCGCGTTGGAAAATCTTTCGTATAAATTTTGGTGCATAAAAAATAACAATCTTAATATGAAGCACTTGAATTGAACGGTCCGTCACACATTTAGGGATGAAATCTCAAACCTAAACCCTCAAACAAAAATGAAAAATTCAAACCGGGTGAAACTTAAACTCATGTTCTTCTTGGTTCGAATGAAAAAAAATTCGTGAAGCAATCAGCTTTCCAGTTTTTCTCGTCTGAAACATTTGTTTTAAACACTTTCAAACGATCATCGGATTTAGAAACAGATGACTAACTGTTCAAAAGTAACGCAGACTTTAAACTCGATTTGCATATGCACACATGCAACCAAGCAAATTAAACAGAAGAGTTGTTAGCTGTTTGAAAGTTAAGAAGCGCTTGACAACTGTTCCGATTGTACTGTTTGAATTATTTCAAAAACATAAAGTGGAAAGGTTATCAGCAAAAAATTGCTATGAGTCACCAACCGAAAAATGTTTCTGTCTTTAAACTTTTCTCTAATATCAAATCAGAGTTGTAAATCGGACCGGGTTTAGGCTTAATATTGTCAAAATATGTCAAGCCGATTTTGGGCATGCATACGAAACGTTTTCGCAAAGACGGACAGTTTTGTTGCTAGTTGCTGTTGAAACAATCGAGTTGATTGAATCTTCAATAAAATTGAATGATTAATTGAGAGTTGTTTAGTCATGTTCATTTTTCTGCACCACCAATACCTCGCAATTGCATGAATATGACTTCAACAATAAATGTCGGATTCGGATCCAGCGTCGGATCCAGCCAGTAAGGCTTGGGGGGGATTTCACCACTATTTGATAGTCAAGTCTCATTACGGGTTCGCTACTTTAAAAGAGATGAAGCATACTTTACAACACTGCTGTGACAAAACCTTGGACGACAAAACGTCCTTATATCTCGAATACTGTTTTCCGAATTGTACAAAATCATGGTGAATAAAGTTGCTTTCGTAGGTTTCAGAGGGGACAACCGCGCCAATTGCCTCCTGGATCCGCCCTGCTCGGGCGGGGATCGGGTTTGTGATTTTGCGTCGGGCCGTTTTTGCGCTTCAAAGTGAGGCCCGTTTGCAACTCTGTATCAAATACGAAAGTTTGTCCCAAGGGAGATAGCCAAACAACTTCATCAGATCTAATTGCAAAAACAACCTAAACAATCTGACCTTACAATCAGGAAGCCACATCACTTGAACTTTTTTCAGACAAGATGCCAACGCAGATTGATCATCGTTGTTGAATTCATATCCTTTTAATATGATGCATCGAAGCTGCAGTGGTGAAATAATTTAGTTAAAAGTGAAACTCACTAAAATAAGCGAAAACTATCGTAAACGGTATTGTTTTTCAAACAAATCAGCCAAATGTCATTGGGGATGAAAACTGCCGTTATTTACGAGTTCATGTACAGTTTCATTATATTCGCCTCTGTACTCCGTTGGGAATGGCACTACTGTTTTTTAAGAGATCGACAAAACGGCCTATTGACGCAAATAACAAGAATAATATTCATTTGGCTTTAAAACCCTGTAAGGACCGCGAAGTCACTGCAGTGGCTCTAATTTTTCCAGTCATAACTTGCAGACCGATAGAGTTAAAGAGCTGTTCAAACCCTCTGAGGATTCGGAAAGCCTTCAAGGTTCGATTAAGAAAAATGTGGGAGTTCTGGATTTGCGTTTTTTGTGGGGGACGTCACAAAAGGGGTAGGTTATGTTTTCATCAGGCCCACATTCATTGCGCCTGAGGCCCAAGGGCTAATTATTTGCTTCTTTTCTTAAATAAAAACTACGCGCAAGTTCGCTTCTTTAGAGCCCTTGGTTGGCTTTCTAGCGTTTGTTGTTTGGACGTTATGGTCTAAAAACAGTATAGAATTAATTTTTTGTTTGTTATATTTTTGTTCATTTATTTTGTGGTTTTCAGGTCATAACTTGCTACCCACAAACGCTAGAAGACCTATCAAGGGCTCTAAGGACTCGGATTATAGCCTAGTTCACAAAAAGTTTGAGTCAAAAAATTGACTCGTTGGGTTGGCGCCCAGGGGCCAGTGACCTCGGTCAAAAATATGTAGACCTACTCCCATTGTGACGTCAGCCACAAAAAACACAATCCAAAACTTCCCAACTAGTTCAGTCGAAACTAGAAGACTTTCTGAATACGTAGAAAGTTTGAACAAGTCTCTAGCTCTATCGGTGGGCAACTAATGACTGGACAAAGTCAGAGCCGTGACATTGCGGTTCTTGAAGGGGTTAACTGAGTTTCCACATACTATAAATAGAAAGCAAGCATGTCGATGAAGGTGTAGCACAAGCAGCTAGTCTGACGGCGCAGAGAACACAACTGAACAGCACGGTGACATGGATGACTTTCTAGAGCACAGGAAATTTACACAACCTAACCAACGAAATTAAGTCCACTCATTCGCACGATGGCTCCAGGCATCAACAACAATAAATCCGCGAGTTCGAACAACCACAATGCAAGTACGTTCGAACAGCAATCACCACAATCTCCCCACCACGTGCCCAGTGGCGGATCCAAACCAGGCGTTTGGGGGGCAGTCAAATAGGGGGACGCCAAAAAGGTCTTCACTTGCTTAAATACCAAAGGTTGTCTGCGACAATCGTTGGGTGTCATACAACAGTGGTTACCTTTGTAGGCGAAAAAGTGGCTATTGTTGTTGGTCGAACTATGCGATTTTTCAGGGAATAACCACAGTTTGAAAGCGCTTTATATCATTAGTTCAGAAAACCTTTGAAATGGGTCCCAAACAGTGTGCCTCATTTTTCACAAGCTACACAGATCTCGTATATTTACAAAATGTATTTAAAAGGTACAAAAGTATGCTGCGCGCTAGCGTTTGCCGCTGTTTTAGCTATCCGTAGCGAAATCAGTTAAGAACAGTGTCTTAAACGCGTTCCCGATCTAATTAGAAGTGGAGCGGTTCTTCTTAGACTTGGAGGTGACAACTAATGCCCCATGACAGGACTCTAATAAAAAGCTAAATGACGACCACGTTTCCAAGCGAATCGTGTGCATTTACATGTACATGAAAAACTTATGTATTGCTGAAGCCACAATTCAAAATACAAAGCGTGAATGAAAGGAATTTTCCAGGACACTACTCACATTTAGGTAGTTCTGGTCTCCTTATGAAGTCACTTTTCAATTCATTGCATACTATTACGAAGCCCCAGAAGAAGCTCAAAGCCACCCACAATGCTGTTGATCTGGCGATGATTCTGCTTCTATCCAGCCAGGTCAGAAAACATAAATGAGAATCGGCCTATCACCAAATTAAAACCACGAACCTTCGCCAATCCCACAGTCACCAGTAAAAAAAGTTAAAGTTTTCACCAGAAGATTGCTTTTCTGCTCAAATTTACATGATGTAAGCGGAATGAGCTAACGAATAAGCTAAGCATTGTTCTGTCGGTTGCAGATTTCGTTAACCATGCCATATTTGTCTTATCGTGGCCAGCGTGAGTTGTCTACGGGTTTGCAATTACAACAAAAGGATCAAAACCACAGAGCCATCAGTCACTGTTGCCTAACGCCTAGCCAGGTGGAGGCGAAAGGCACGGTCATTCCCCCAATTTTGGACTGCAAATATTCAAATGTTGAGCAAAAATTGTTATGACCACGTAAAACCAATTATTCAATCCACCAAGCTGTAGATAGCTAGTATTTCGCCAAATTTTCTGCGTTAGAGCTACAGGAGTACGAGATGGGGAAGTTTCGGGCAAGATTTAAAAAATTTCAAAAAGACTTCCAGATATGTTTCGGCAAGTTGCTCTAAGCGGAATCATGACCCTGCACACCTTTCCTATTCGTATTCCTCTCAGTGGCGCAGAAATTCGGGCGAATTGAAAATCCCCCCCCCC
>Ga0210059_1013327_pt1 | contig 12310 bp, 3 predicted proteins | sample Ectturendosymbi2_FD_188042 | JGI IMG/M metagenome (GOLD analysis project Ga0210059, IMG submission 188042) | Ecteinascidia turbinata endosymbiont from Florida, USA - Sample 2 (SPAdes) (version 2) | ecosystem: Host-associated > Tunicates > Ascidians > Unclassified | place: Key West, Florida...
TTTGCCACAGACTGTAACGTGCAGCGGAAAAAGTCTAGCTTTGCCAAAGTGAAATGGAGTAATTCGATAAAAATTAACACTCCAGTTGCGGTACAATAAACTATGCAGAATTTCCATGCTAAAAAAAATTTTTTTCAAGCAACAATTCGTAAGTCATTCCCCTTGTCTCTCAAAGTTTTTTAATTGATGTCAACGTCTTCATTCCTACAACAACGCAGTTCACAATGCCAAGAACAGCTTACACAAATTACAAATGTCCCTTTGAATATGAGCAGTCGAGCCCAAAAGGTGTGTCCCTAGAACATCTAACATCAGAGATACAGTCAAGACTTAAACATCAAGACCGAGACCTGGTCAAACCTTTGAGACCAAGACCTCATCGAAAAATCCAAGACTCAAGAATTATGCCAATATTTTTCTACAAATTTTCAAAAAATATTGTCAAGACTACAAAGTTGCAATTTTGTTTAATTTCTGTCATTTTTCCTACTTGCTTTGGTTGTTTTTGATCTACAAATACAACAGAGAAAACACACGTTGATTTACCAAGTTTTACTAAGCCATATTGTTGCAGTACTCAAAGCCTCAAGTGAATGTAGGCCTACTTGTGACGGAGACCAAGACAAGACCTCAAACCTTCGAGACTGTGACTCGGAAAATGGGAAGTTTCAAGACTGAGACCAAATCTCGAGACTCCACCACTGCCTAAAAGAGTCCTGCGCGGGCTGAAATTTTTTGTCTGTTCCCACCCTGCAAAATTTAAACCCACCCTGCACCAGCAGGAATTTGAGAAATCTTGCCCGCTCCCGCCCGCACACTTCCAACCCACACCCATCCCACAACCCACTTTGTTGGTCTTAAACCCGCAGCTGTCCAAAAACTACTAAACTCACTAGAGCTAGTTTTTGTTGCAATAAAATTGAGAGAAGTATGCGTCAATTTTAACAAAATTGCAGTAAAAAGTTGTATTTGTACAGTAACATTTTGAATGACAGTGATTTACTCAAGCGATTTGTTTACATATATTGCTAAATATTTCCAAACATTACCTGGCAAGAAATGGCAATCTTTTGCCAACAGTTTACAGAGCATGCTAAAACTTGTGCATGAAGTTCCATGGCAATTTGCTAAAAAACTTGTGCATGAAGTTGTTTGGCAAGCTCCACAGTTCATGAACTTGCATGGCAATTTAACAATTTGGCGTGCAGTTGTGGATGGATGTTTGATCGGGTCATTTCTACAATTGCTTTTACGTCACTATTCAGTTCGATTCGGTTATTAGAGAGAAAAGAACTATACTGAAATAGTTCTAAAGCATGCTTTTTAAATCAAACTTCTACACTTTTCCAAAATACTTGATAGAAGTTGCATGAAAAAAGAAAGAAGTTGCCATATAAAATTCCTGGCACCAGCTTAAAATATTGTACTTACATAAGTTCTGAGTACATATTTAAAAAGCTGTAAAAAAAAAGTTAAAAAACTTGCCCTGCTTATTGAATATCTAAAGCTCAACTGGTGTAACAATAAAAGGTAAAAGCAGACAAAACGTAAAAACGGATACTGCCAACGTTTCATTGATGGTGCAGTCACTTTGTTAGGGCGAATGAAAGACTGGTAAGCCATCTGTCAACCAAGCGTCGATCGGGGTTAAGCCTTAGGTACCTAACCTACTTATTTGTTGAATTATAATATAATGACCCAGACAGGTTTTGCAGTGTTTACAATCAACTCAGTGATTTTTTTTCTTTCTTTTGAATGTGCAGACATATCAACTCAGTGATTTTTTTCTTTCTTTTCAAAGTGCAGACATATCATCACTGAAGTTGTCATGGTTGATGTCAACTGCATAAAGTACTGCTGATATCAATATATCTGAATCCAAAATGCAAGTACAAACCAGGTAAAAGGATTAGCTTTAAACCTTTCAGAATCTCAACGGTATACTTGCTTTCACCACATGGAAACATAATGCACATGCGTAGAAATTTCTTCAGGCCACCATACGCACTTTTCAAAAGACATCAACCTGTGGTAAGTCGCAACAACCGTTTGTAAAATTATGTTAGTGACAAACCGTCGTTTGTAAACCTTTTCAGGTGCAAGGATCAACTATAAGGATAAGTCTCCGCTGGCTGCTATGACTTGCGAAAGCACACAGTCTACTCTCAATGCAACAACCCAGTATGGTACATTTGTACTAGCAGTCGTTTAACTCTTCGCAGCATACAATTGCAGGAAAAGATTCACGATGATCAAATAACAGAGTTACAGCAAGTCATTTACACTTGCGAGGGCGTCGTGCAATATCGTAGCGTTTCTAGAGAGAAGGTCGTGATGTGTGTTTTACAAACATTCACGGCACCAGGGAGTTCAACGCTAATACACCTTCGCAGATATAACAACAACAGTTATCCCTGGCAACCATATAGATAGATGCCGCAGCAATTACAACAAACAAAGACAGTTTAACACAAGCCAAGCTGATACTCTGATAGCTGAGTTCACTACCACTCACTGCAAAGATCACTGCTACCAAGCAGCACAACGGCCACCTCATTCTAACACGGCGAACAAAGAACTGAACGTGTTGTTGCGAGCAAAGGAACAAGGCCACGATGCTCCGCTCACAGCATTCCAGGGAATGCGCTTGATTAGCTGATTAAGCGCCGTAGTTTGAGCGGGTGAGTAATTGATCGACTGTAACAACCTGTCCTGTCTTTTCTGCAGTTCACCACATGCATTTGTCACTCATTGAGTTCATTGCTTCACACATGTTTAAAAATCAGTTGTAGTTGCTTTATTAATACTTTGGCGTCCGCATGGTTTCAGAGATTTTCGGAAAAAAAACGCCTAAACGCACGTGGCATTGTGCGGGAATTTCTCCGCTCCTGCATGCTCTACAGACCTGGAAAAAGTCTCAAAAAACGCAGCAAGTCTTCTAGTCTGCACTCGAAAGAAACTTTGTTGCTTGGGGGGTGCGGGTTGTCTGTGAGTGACGTCTTAAGTGGAGGACTATTAGGCCACCTTGGCCCACTTTGCCTGGCCCTGGGTGCCAACCGTTAGGTGGTAGTATTTCACTGAAGTTTTCACTGGAAACTAGGCTACAATCCAAGTCTTTTAATACTTTGGATGACCTGCTGGGATTCAGGGTTCAAAAGTTGTGATGTAAGTTAGTAAAAATATTAGACTAATTAGCTAATTAGATAATTAATTAATTTGTTTATTTTAGATCATGACTTTTGAACCAGAAACGCTTGAAAGTCGATCAAAGGTTCAAAAGACTCGGACTCGAGCCTAGTTACCAATGAAAACTTCAGCGAAACACTTTGGCCTAGTGATTGGGCCCTAGGCCAGGCAACATGAGCCAAAATGACCCTAAAACTACTTCATTTATGACGTCAGTCACAAAAAATCCGCACCCCCTAACCAAAAAAGTTTTTTTCGAGTGGATTCGGCTAGACTGGCTGATCCGTTTGAGCCCTTGAACACCTCACTAGCACAATCGGCGGAGGAGCTAAGGTGTTGGTAAGGCAACCGAAAACTGCTCTTTTTTAGGCTGAAATTGAACTACGAATATATCGTAGACCGGCTCTCAAAGTGTTAATGAAGGGTGTAGGTTAAGCAAAACACTGGAAAATGAATAACCTAGCATTTTGAATGACACTTTAACATCTTTTCGAAGCCAAGTATATATATGTGTCAGTTCAAGCACAATGATGACTTGAGAACAGCACAACATTTTCTTAATTCACCACAAAATTAAGACTTCTACATACATACTCACTAACAATCCAACTCCAACAGCAACCCCAACAGCCACAATTGCTACCACACCAACAATTACAATTGCTTTCGTCTTGGAAGTTGCTGGCTGTTCAACTTCATTTTTATCCGCAACTGCACAAAAAAGTCCTCTTAATTAAAAAAAACATCAACCAAAAACAATTCTTAAACAACAACAAAGCACATCAGAATTTCATGTGAAAGGTAAATTCTGCATATATCAGCAAAAATAAACAAGCTGTATGGTCAACAATGTTATGTTGACAGAAGCTCTTAGAAGATTTTAACTTCAAAACATAAATACCAGAAAATGTTACGAGTTCACATTACTCTAACAAGGACCATGGTGACACCTCAGAAGTTGGCTCCAACTCCTCCACCAAAGCTCAATAAAAACATTGGTCTCTAACTGTTACACATTTGCTTGAACACAAACTTAGAAATTCAATTATGTCCAAAATCCGCAATCCTATTGTTCATTTAACACCTTCAGAGCCAGGTTAATTTTCCCTTGAAAGGCATAACTTGCCCATGTAGGCCTAGTATTTGTAACTCCATCCAGGCCAGTGGTGCATCTAGCCTAGAAAAAAGGGGTCTGCTGCGGAAGGACAGCTTTTCATATAACTTTTTAGTATAAAACCACACTTTCTCCTAAGACTAGAAATGGACCGATGAATTTTGCGATGCTGCCAAAGTATATCGACAAAATTCGGACAATATACAGGATATCGGCAATTATTTCCTTATAAAAGCCGCAACACTGGTTTTCTGCATAGAGTGTTTGGAAACCCAAGTTGTTATTTTGTCTATGATTAATTAACGCAAATTCTCTGTACTGTTCCTCACGACGCACAACATTCTGAGTGCATCAAGTAGTGCGCAATATTCAGACCACTCAGCAATCCTCCCAATAAACCAGTCTATTACATAATATTCCCTCTCAGGTTTTGCATGGTAAGCAAATGGTTACCTGTTAACAAGGCCATGGTGTTTGACCATCTTTGTGAAAAACAAATGGTTGAATTTGTAATTTCCATACCTTTTCAAAACTTTATGCACATTTTGGCCGAATTCAGCACTTTTTCAAGGTCTTGAAAACCTATTTTACAATTCAATACTGTGTGGGAACCTGTCTGTTACATTACAATTGCTGTTTGTTCCTATCAAACATTCAGCAAATTTCAACCATACAAATAAAACAATGAGAGCTCTTTTCCATACATACACGCATATTGAAATCAAAGCTCACAATCAGCTGCGCAACTGCGTCTGTGGAGCGTTGTCTATTAAAGATGGCAATGTTATAAACATACTTGCAAAATCACTGCGGAGAAGAACGTGTGAGTTACAATTGCTCTGTTGATCTTACAACATAATGTAAAAATGACTTACTCAAATTTAATATAGGACTTCTTGCACAGCAAACATTGTTAACTGTTCAATTCTAAAAAGTCATTTTTCAAAATACAACGCTTGTCTGATATTTTGTGTAGATAATGCAATGAGAATTTCTGAGGCTAGCTGTCACCCATTTCATTATGAGAAATTCATTGTAAAAATATAGCCTTCAGTTGAAACGAACCCGCATTACAAACCCAAAACGAAGGCCTAAACATATTTGATTAGTGATAACCTTGTTGGTGTAAACAGCAGAAAATTTTGATCAAAACGATTGGATACTGTGTCCTCTCGCCATGAAGTGAAATATTACAAAACAGCTCTGCATGTGAGTGGCAGTGTATGAGTTGCTGACAGCTTTGCTTGCACTGGAGCTGGAACTACCAGAGTAGGAAATTCCAAAACACATGCGTTCGACGCAATATCAATTTAGAGAGTAATCAAAAATGCGAATTGGTTCATGTTATTGCACAGGTGCCATTTAGACAAGGTAGGGGTGCTGTTGTTTCGTAATAATACTGTGCAATGTTAGAAGGGAAATGCTAGCTGTTGCCTATTCCATACCACCCAGATTAGATACATGCAGTGACAGCGTTTGATATTATATATGCTTTAATGCTGAGTACCTGCAGTACAGAGGGATCTGTCATGACAGCCAAACAGTCCCCTGGATGCACCCCTGATCTAGGCGATTGTGCAAAAGAGCTGTTCAAACCTTTAAATGATGTAGCAAGTTTTCTGGATTGCATCGAAAAAAAATGGAAAGCTTTGGATTCGATTTTTTTGTGGGTGATGTCATAAGTGGGATAGGTTTCAGGCCATTTTGGCTCAGGTTACCTGGCTCTGGGATCCAGCCGCTAAATCGAAGTTTGTGAAAGTTTTTATTGGAAACTTGGCTAGAATCCAAGTCTTTTGAGCCTTTGATTGACTTTCTAGCATTTCTGGCAATGCTGTGGAGCTGGTACTCAAATTTCAGGCTCCGACTCCAGTTCCAAGCATCCAAAATTTTGGCTCTGACTCCGGCCCGAACATTTGCAAGTTTTGGGCTCTAGCTTAAACAAAATTTGGTTAAAAAAAACAGAAAAAACATTGCCCTATTCTTATAACTTGCTTGCCCCACCAACTACTGTGTATCTGTGGAACCAGAACTCAAGTTTCACGCTTCAGCTCTAGCTCCACCATCTAAAAATTTTTGGCTTTTGCTCCAGCTCCGGTCATCCACAACTGCTTGGGCTCTTGCTCCACAGCTCTGGTTTCTGGTTCAAAAGTTATCACTCAGAAATAACAAAATCATTAATTAATTAATTCCCTAATTACATAATCAATTATTTAGACTCCCCTATTAGATAAAGCTACATAGTTTTATTCATGGAATATGTGCATTTGTATAATTTTGCCATAGACAAAAATGCCTCTTTAAATTTGTAATGAGACATTCACACATATCATCGATACATTGGCTGCCAGTGTACAAATATGTCGTATCTAAAAAAGCTACATGAGCCACTATTTTTGCCACGTTGCAACTCTATAAGTTGCTTGTCAATTGCTAGAGAGCTGTTCAAACCCTTAAAATCTTGGTAGGTCTTCTGGGCTGCAATGAAAAAAAATTTTTTGGTTTTGGCATTCAATTTTTCGTGAGTGACGTCATAAACAAGGAAGGTTTTTGGCCATTTTGGCTCATGTTACCTGGCCTAGGGCCTAACTGCTAGACCAGTGATTCCCAAACTTGTTCGAGCCGTTATCCAAATCAAGGTAGTGTTTATGTCTTATTGCCCTCAATAAAAAAGTTTCACATTTCAGGTAGAAATTTTCTTTTGCAGTGATCACTCATAATACAGAACAGCAATGCGGTTTTGGTTCTGTGTGACACCCTGAAGAATCTCATTATCCTTGGGGGAATAAATTTTTGTTATTTTACCTAGACTTTTGACCAGAAACGGTAGAAAACTGATCAAAGGCTCATAAGACTCGAAATTTTACTCTAGTTTTACCCTAATTTCTGGGCACTGTGGTGCTAAAAAAAGTTTAAAACCAACTTTTGTGCAACTGTTTCATTTTACTTTATCATTAATGAATAACTAATTAGTAACATTAGTAATGCATTACCTTTGCCAGCTAAAGTTGATGCTAACTCAGGTTTTCCTGGAGCTCCTTTTGGTTTGATTGCTTTTTTAGATGGATTTTTATCAGATTTACTTGAAGGATCAGGGTTCTTTCCTTCCATAATTTTTTTTTCACTCAATTATCACCCAAAGTGCAACTATGAAAAAGATTATGATATAAAAATCTGGAAAACAATGTAAGTTGAACAAGTTACATATTGCAAACGATAAAAACGAAGTAAGAATTATGACAGAAAGTAGATAGCAAAAAAAGAAACTCAGGGTGTTAAAACAAGAACTTGTCAAAAGCTACTACTGCAAATTATGTAAGCCAATTACAATATTAACATTTTGTGTTAATATTAACATTTTGTGCAACCTAGTATTAACATTTTGACATGCACACATTTTGTAAAACATCTGCACAATATAAGACATGTTATCTATCATTACTATGATACACCTTTAATTCCCCATTTCTCAGCCTCAGATCAACATGAGATGGCTGAAAATTGCTTGACTAAGATTTAAGACCTAAGGAATCCTAAGAGGTATATTATGTGTAATGACAATATTTACAATCATGCACTTACGATGATAAACTAGCACTAACACTGACTGTAGCACCTGTGTTTAGTAGTTTTAGTTCTGTTATTACCACAGAACGATGTTCAATGAGACTCCAGCAATTAGCCTGCTTATATACCTTTATGTTTTCAATCAATGCAGGCTAATCCCCAGCAGTAGGAATAACTGTAGTAGAATCCTGACTTCTGTGTAATTAACAGCAGTGTGTTGTACACATTTCTGTAATGGACTCATAACAAATGTTGTTTCAGTAGTATATGACATTGCTGTAATTAACTCATAAAAAATGTTTTTTTCAGAAGTATGGTATTAACAAGATCATTTAAAAATGAAATCAGAACATTGATAAATTTTAGTACATCTCATAACAATGTTGGCCCTCCTTGTTAAAGGAGAGTGGCAACTGGTACACCAAGATCATAAATTACATTACATCAATGGTGTACAACACACTGCTGTTTCCTAATCATACAGAAGTTAGGGTTCTACAGTTACGCCTACTGTTAAGGATTACATTGATTGAAAACTTAGAGGTGTACAAAGCAGGCTAATTGCTGGAGTCTCATTGAACATCTTTCTGTGGTAATACCAGAACTAAAACCATTAAACACAGGTGCTAGAACCGTTGTTAGTGCTAGTTTGTCATCATAAGTGCATGATTATTGAGTATTGTCATTACACATATCAAATTTTGTCGTAGAGTTAACATTACAAAATAGTGCTGAAGTAACTATTAAGAAAACATGTTATTTTGGAAAAATCAAATCTATTTTAATTTTCTTACTGGGCATGAAACATACTGGTATAAGAACAAAATATGTTAGCCACATTTCATGTGTTTTATCTTACCAGTGTTGCGATCGGAAATCCTGAGTGGCATGTGCACAAGGCTTCACACTGTGGCAGCAAGCACAATGGAGATCACCTGACAAGATCACTCTATTATCGCTCGCTCACGCCACATATATATAGTTTTCTTTTTCACACCCATCCCGTTCGTGGTGAATCACACAATCAATGCAACACCACAGGAGAGGTTGCAACACCAGTTTTCAAGTGCCAACATTTCGCCTGTAAGATTTGTCTTGTATTTACAGGACTGATGATGCATTGGAAAACGCGAAACTAGTTTCCCCGTCATTAAACTGTGACTGATTTACTTGCCGCCATCTTTGTGGCCTATAACTATGAAAAATGGATGCACTTGCAAGTTTTAATCGTCGCAGAAGAATGGATGCAGAAAGCAGGCAGATTCCCCAGAAGCTTGCCGCAAGCCTAAAGTTTGTTTGTTGTCTTCAAATCGTTGAGAGAATCCTTGTCACTACTATTTTCCACAAATGTTGACATTAACTGAAAAAACTATGAGACAGGAAAAGGGAGAACTGACGAACTGTTCCACCAACAAAGAAGTTGTGGTTGAAACAAGGAATATTTACAATTTGGCTCCATTGCACACTTCCAGTGTATTATTTGTTTGTACCAAAATTTTTGTTCAATTAAGCTAATTGTTCTACTTGATTGAAATTAACCACTTGGACAAACTTTCTAATTCACATTGAAAAACTCAGCCTTTCTTGATTTTTCTGTAACTGTTATGCTCTGTTTAATCATGTGGTTTCTGTCTGGTGCTCGTCGCCGCACACATGTGTTATCTCCAGAGGAAAAGAGTCTTTGTTAGACTGCTACCAAACACCGATTTTCTTAGCAGTGACAGTTTTATGAGGCTCTAACAAGGTCAGCCTTTTAGGTTCCAAAAATGTTTAGTAATGTTGTTGTAACTAACCACAATTTGCGTGTTTTTCTTTACCTGTTTTCAAGTGCCAACATTTCACCTATAAGATTTTTCTTACATTTACAGGACAAGAATGAAAGCAGAAAGCTGGCAGATTCCTTAGAAGCTTGCGTTTGTTGCAAAATATGTAAATTTTAACTTTAAAATTTTATACCCTTTTTTACATATGCCTCTGAAAAATGGATTAAGCAAATTGAACGCTGTGTTATCATATGAAGTAGTTCTATTAGAACTTCTACAGTAGTGATGCCAGGTTGTTTTGTAAAAACAAGCAAGCACATTTGAAAAACAAACCCTAAATACGTAATTTAACAGAAAAATACAAGCCCAACGTGCGTTTGGTAAGGAAATTCAAAAACACAAAACCAACAGGTAAATAAACATAAAAGTAAGGAGGCATATCTGAAAAAACAAGCCCAAAATGTGTAAATTTACACAAAAACATGCCCAAATTTTGTTTTGCCATAAAGTGGAAAAGCAAAAGTGCTGTAAAATTTGATAAAAAAAGCAATCCACGAAAGGGACATCTGCAAAAATGATGCCCAAAAACATGCAAATTTTATTCAAAACATGCCCAAGAACAGGCAACCCACAAGTCTTCAAAAAAACCTACAAAAAGATAAGCCTGGCATTTTTTGGATTCCCTGGGTGTAAAATAGTTTGTCTAGCAATTTTCAGCTATTTCATGCGATCAGAGGCTGGGAAAATGGGAATTTAATAAAAATTTGAACTTGTTCAATTACGCGTAACAAGCAAAATTAGTAGTTTTTAAAGTGATCATAACTCCACAAAAATTAGGAGCTTTTCAAAAATTTTTTTTATTCTTAATTTTTCAGTAAGATTTACAAATGTGCCAAATTTCATTGAAATGCAAAACAATTGGTGTTCATTTTTGAAAAACATTTGCTTATTTGGCATGGAATGATCCTACAGTCATTGCAGCAATGGCAAGCAATAAATGCTTACAGATAGCCTACTAGATTGCAATCAGTTTTCTCAGAAATCCATTCACACAGCAGATGTAGACATGTCCACTCAACTACCAGTACCAGGATGGTGTTTCTAGAGCAATGTTCCCACCCTGTTGTTACAGATAAGTAGTAGAGTTCATAATAATAAAAAAAAACATTAGATTTACTTAAACTTTTCACCGAAACAGGTCACTGAAACTGTGAACAGATGAACAAGACTCACTTTGCAGAGGTTTAACTAAAAGATATTAGCCTATGATAACAGTTATTTTTAAGGAAAATGTTTAGGAACCCAGTATGGACATGTACTTGTTTTTCTGATTCTAGGGACCCAATTTTATCTGATTCTAGCCTGGGGACCTGGTGATAACTTTACGATTCTGTAGGGACACTATTTTCAATTCTACGAGGGACCGGGCAAATCGGGTCCCTAAAACACCTTGAAACAACCTCAACCTGGCCTATAATGTCTTACGTAATTAATATTCATTAATTAGGTAGATTTTTTAGCAAATCATAACTGCACAAAATTAATGTCTAAATTACAATCACAATTACTACTGTACTGCCACAGCCAATGCAACCACAGAAATATCCACCACGCTGAACATTCAATTGTCACGGTGAACTAAATTTCTAGACTTTACGGTTTTCCACTTGGGAAAGAAAACAACCACTTTTCACTGAATGCTAAGGCACCGAAAATTTTTATCAACCTAACCCACCAACAGTCCAATGCAGACTCCTGACAACAAATCTGCCCGCCTAAACACTAAACAGACTGGAGCAGTGATTCCCAAACTGCCACAGATTCTCAGGTGTGCCGCAAAGTTTTGAGGAATTTGGAATAGAACTGTATATATATTGAAAATAAGGCATGCAGACAAGCATACGAGACTTAAAAGCGCTCTAACTGCTTCAAACGCTGATAAATAAGCACATGTGATGATGAAACCAATTATTGCATTGCCGATTGAGTAGGGTAATTGTCACGTCATAATTGGACTGCTATGTCAGAATTAGAATATATCATTTTTGTAACAAAATGTCTACCGTTCATCGTGTTAGTTCTGCGCTTACGCCTTGCTTACGGCTACTCTAATACATGTGGTTCCCAAACTGTAAAGAACGTTTAACTATTTTAAGGGTTTTACCCTAAATATTAAGCTAATTATGGAAAAGTATTTTCATAAAACTAGTACATCCAAACAGAAAGAGACAGCTCAGCAAAAGCCTAAGCGTAAATATAAAGAAGATTACGTTCAGTACGGGTTTATTGCTTCAGGACCCGAAGATAACCAACAACCTTGCTGCATTATCTGCAATAAAGGCTTACCAAATGAGTCGCTTGTTCCCAGCAAGCTTAGCAGACATTTGGAGAAAAATCATCCAACATTACAGGATAAACCAAAAGAATATTTCGTGAACCTGAAGTCCCAAACAAACAAGCAGGCAAAGATCAGGAATAGCTACCTCAAGCTGCCGGAAAAAGGATTGATTGCAAGTTACAAAGTGGCTCACTTTTTGGCTAAACGTAAAAAAGCACACACGGATGCAGAATCCGTAATTGGACCACCATTAACCATTGTTGTTGAAGAAATGCTTGGTACTGCTGCCGCTGAAAAAGTTAAGGTGGCTTCACACAGAATCCGGTAACGGCTTACGATCCGGCT
>Ga0210059_1013328_pt1 | contig 12310 bp, 6 predicted proteins | sample Ectturendosymbi2_FD_188042 | JGI IMG/M metagenome (GOLD analysis project Ga0210059, IMG submission 188042) | Ecteinascidia turbinata endosymbiont from Florida, USA - Sample 2 (SPAdes) (version 2) | ecosystem: Host-associated > Tunicates > Ascidians > Unclassified | place: Key West, Florida...
CACAAAGTTTTTTTAGCAAACTTAGTCCTTGCATCTACTAGGCATTACACAACTAAAGTGACAAAATGCAAACTCTAATCAATTTTAGTGAATGTTTACTGCCAGAGCATTTGTGTGCCATGCGCTCTCAATCACTCACTTCCAAAATTTTGCTCTATTTCAGACAATGATCACGTTAATTCTTACTTTCGGCATCTACAAACCTAGAATGCTTTGCAATGAGCTTGATGGCCTTGTTTATCATAAGGGACACCTGTACATACCACAAGATCACTAAGATTGCTAAGACAAGATTGCAAAGATTGCTAAGATTAGTAAGATAGCTAATATTAATTTCTGATCTTCGCATTCTTGATGATCTTGGTGATCTTAGCAATCTTAGTGATCTTGTGGTATTTACAGGTGCCCTATCATAAATCATTTCAACAGCTTATGTCAGGCTGTAAGCGTCCTTCGAGTGCCTTCGACGATCGCCCTACAGGACATGTGACCTAGTAGTTAGAGTGCTCGCTTCGTGTCTGGTAGGTCGTAGTTCGGCATGGTTCGTATCTCGGCCAGGTCGTACCAAAACCTTAGAAATTGGAACTTCAGTCTGGCCAAGCACTCAGCATAACGACTGCAGCAGGGAAACTCTCCAATGCGGATGCAATCTTCGTTGGAGTTTGGTCGTGTTGCCTCTTGCCTTACCATCGGAACAACTTTGTTGAAGATCAAGTGCGTGCGGTCGAGATGGGCAATCTCTTCAACACTCAAAACAAATCTCTGCCCCGGCGATCGTCGAAGGCACTCAAAGGACAATTTTTGTGCTGTTGCTGTGTGTGCAGTTACTTGTACTCGCAACTGCGTTGTGTAAGAACTTTCTGCAAATGTTCTCGTGTCTTCGCTGTTCAGATTGTTGCAAATGTGATGGCATGAGCCATGTATGTAGGTCAGGCCCAGAACAACTGAGAAGTTAATTTAGAACAAACTTTTTAGTTATAGCAGTATTGTTTGCATTGGTGCTTTTGATTCATTTCTTACTAATTTTGTTACTCATAATGAAGTGCTGACAGCAGAATTATGGTGTGTATTGTAGACAGCAAATAGTGAACGTTTTAAAGTCAAGCAGAGGCATTGAAAAGGTTTCTCCATAATAAAACAGTTTTTTTTTAAGTGAAACAAAAACCATTTTTTGTTACGTTATTATGCAGCCCTCAGGACAAGAAAAAGTGTAGAATATAGGAATCTCATTCCTGGGAAGTCTGACATGTTTGCAGGAAATTTTTTGCAGCAACATTATAACTTACACAAATTTTTAAGCAGTTAATAAAAAATTTGTTCTCAGGGTAAACTGACTTTGTTCATGCTCTGCTCGAGTCAAATTTTTTTCTACGAACTTTTTTTTCCAAGCACTGTGTTTACAGCTAAGCTTGATGAACAGCTTTAACGCAACATGTCACATTACTCGTCTTTCAGAAACTGATCTGTTTGATTAAAAAAAACACTGTCTCCATGATAGGTTACTGAAGGCCAAGCCATTCTACTTAAGCCTACTCCTTCCACAAATCCCAACAGCGGTAAGTGTTGTCGCTTCCAGCGCAACTGAGGCAAAATTTTGCAGAAGCAATTGACAATTGCGTGAAAGATTATTATTTGTGTAAAGTAGTGAATGAAAACAAGATCAAATCTTCCACCTGTTGGCATTGTCACTGACAAACTTATAATGAGGCGTGGAACTGATCAAATGTTTGCTGCAGTTGTGTTCACTCCAGGCATGCCTAGTCTTCTTACAATGGTATCAGTGGGCATGGAATTAGTCACCAAACATGATGGTGATATAATTGCCGGAGACATTCGAGTAGTTTGTGCATTGAAAATAATCAAATCACAGGTTTTGCATTGATGGACAGTATTTCCATCTCAATGTTGACAAAAAGTTATGGCTAACAATGATGTCAAATGAAACGGTGAGCTTTGTGTGGAACCCTGCCCATTTGTTGCAACTGGCTGGAAAAGAAATGTGAAAAGAAACAATGGATTATTGAGGTCTGCAAGGACATTGGCGCACTACTCAGTAGATTTTCATTTGGCAAAACTTTCAAGCCTGCAATCAACCAAGCCTGTGATCTCAGCATGGACTTCAAAGCACCAGTGTGATTTTCTGAAACCAGATTTTCAGCGTATACTCACAGGGCAAGAACTCCCTGCAAAGTTATGCTGTTCGGTGTGTGTTGGAGACCAGTGCTTCCAGTCATGAGACACCTGCAAATTAGCTGACGAACTGTTTGATGCATCAGAACTCCTACACTTCATAGCCAAGATACTTTTGTGCCTGAATTGGTACCGAAAGTTTGGATCACTGAGTAAAATACTTCAACAAGTAGATGTGACCTTCTGGACAAAAACCAAGGCCATACTTTGTGCATGTCAGCTTTTCCAAAAATAGCTGACTGGAGTGCAGACCACCTTACTCATTTTTTGAAATACAAATCAGATCTTAAACTATTTCTGGAGGATTTTCTCTTATTGCATCGCCAGAGATATTGCTTTGCTCCCTTTGCACAACACCTGCTTTCATGAAGAGGCGGAAGTTCTTCAAATCTCAAATAACACCAAGCAAGCAGGACAGTACTAGTTTCAATAAAAAGTAAAGGCCAATCTATGTTCGCGAAATTGCAAAAACATGAATGAATGCTTGCTGCAAGAGTATTTCATAAATTTTCAAGAAAAAACAGATCCTACAGCATTCTAAAAGCAGCAAGGGCTGCAATGAATGAAAAAAGCATCTATTATAGAGTGAAGTATGTTTGCAGTAATCCAAGCACCCAGACCATAGTGAAGGGGTCAGAAATTTGTGTCTACATCTATAGATACCACGATTCTCTTAGTGGATATAAATCAGACAAAGACATGTATCACTGTGTGTTCACAAGGTCTGATCTATATTTGGCAGCAGAGCATGTTCAGGAAGTTATAGCCCACATCGTTTGCAGCTGTCCACTGGAGTTCGTAGTTGAGAGTAGGGCAGTGTTGTAGAAAAAGTTCATGAATTTGTGGTGGGTCTAAAACTTCTACAAACAAGAAAGATTTAAAAGATGACCAATGAACTAATTGTATGCTAGAATGGGCCAAATATCAGCAAATGTGACAGTGTTGTCGTGTTGGCACTGAACCTTCACTTTAAAAGTGGACCTTAGCACTTTACCTTTAGCAATGTGCGATCGCTAATGCACACTTTCTATAGTAGTGGACAGGATAAAGTATGTGAAACCTGTTTTCACCTTCATGTCATGGATGTGACTTTGGTAAAAAATTGATTGTAAAGCTTTTTGTGTGACATCTGTCCAAGTTATTTACTCAGCATAAAGTTCTTAGTTGGGCAAACTGCTAAGTAACTGAATGCTTCAGAATACTGTTTTTTGCGTTTGTGAATATCCTGTCATGTCACTAGGATAAAGTTGACTTTTTGTGGGTAGGATGTAAGCTCAGTTTATAGCAAAGCAGTGTAGTGACAAGCGATTACTTACCTGTGATTGTTAAACTATTTGACGTATACATTTGTTGCACTGTGAAACGTGATGTTATCGCTTTGACACCAAACTTCAGCTAATGATCAGCATTGTGCTGATACACCTGTTCTTTTTGCAAAGATTATGGTGCCATGATGCATAGTTCAGTCTTTACTTGTTAATGCTAATGGCATGTACTGTATTTCATTCTATTTCTGTTGCCTGCTATTGTGTTCTGTGTGGCAAAGGATTTGGTTGCCTTGATCACTTTCATGGTTTTGTGAGTCACACACCAACTTCTTCATGCTGAAAAACAAATAACACTATAGCTTATCATGTAAGAAAATATACCAGTTAGCCGCATTATGATATGTTGTGTGATACTGTTAATTGGGTAAAGCTTCAATGATTACTTAGAATATTGATTTTAACACATTCTATACCAGTGCATGAATACGTTCATGTTTTTGAACTATCATTTGTACACCGCCATATGAAGGTATTCGACCCTGCATTGAAACACCTACAACTTCTTTCTCATTAGAAAATTTACACAATTGTGGTCCATACCCACACACATTAGCCCTGAAAATTTAAGGTCAATCGAGCAACAACTGAGTTATTTGGTTTTGGATCAAGCAAATAAACGTGTGTTCACAATAAGTGGTGAACTTGATTTATCTGCACCTTTAAACACGAATGCACCTGCCTATTTCAAACTTATTTTAATTAACTAGAGTTGTTATTAACATTTTTCAACAAACGATTTTTAAGAAAAATAAAACAGTGGTTTTGAACAAGTGACTCTTGTGCCCAACCCTATTTCATATGTCCAAAGGCCTTACAGATCCACATGGTTATTTAAGTAATTTAGATCAACAAGAACCTGCTCAGTAAAAAATGTTTGCCGTGTATGGTCCTGATGTTGGCGACTATAAGAACATGTTGGTTAAAATATTTTATTCAAATTTTCATTTTTGGAAATCTCAGAATTGATTTTATACATATTAACCTTAAACTGTTTTAATTTACACCAAGCAGGAAATGACTAAGTATCTCTAAGATTATTTTAACACATTTGGTGCCAGGTGGATTTTCCCTTTGAAGGTATATATAATTTGTCCAAATTGGGCAAGTCTTTGCAATTCCAAAACTTGCCAGGTGATTGAGCTAGAGAGTTGTTCAAACCTTCAAAAAGATGCAGTGAGTCTTCTAGCTTGCATTGGAAAAATGGCATGTTTTGGATTTCCAGTTTTTTATAGGTGATGTCATAAGTGGGTAGGCAATTTTGTCCAAGGTCATTAGGCCCTGGGCCCAAGCACAAGAGCCAATTTTTTGACTGAAGTTTTTAGTGGAAACTAGGCTATAATCAGTGTGTTTTGAGTTACAGCAAAATAACTAAAATATGAATAGAAATCCACAAACATTTTTAACCCAAAATTGTATTTTGGCTAAAACTTTTACACCAGAGATGCTAGAAAGTGCCAAAATCTACCCCAAAGCTGGTAGCTATTTAATTCAGTTTGCTTTTTGCAGCACAGCATTTCAATATTTAATCTTATGGGAAGGGATGTGCCAGCAATAGGCCTCAAATAAAAAAGTGATACTAACAGGTATAGTTTTCATGCTGTTGCGATTGCATTATCGGAAAATGGTGACTAACAGTGTTGACCTAGTACTACAGTTCAAGATATCTAACATCAGTTACTGATGTTGTTCAATTAAAATATTTTCATTCCATTCCTGTCTTGGCATTTGTAGTGAATGCCCCACATGCCCTGTTGGCTTCACAGCATTGTGTGCAATATCTTTCAGGTTTAAATTTGAATTCAATTGTTGGCGGCAGCAGTTAAGTCAATGCCTATCAAAAGCCTCCACTCATCTTAAAGAATGAAAAATCATTTTGAACTTTATTTTTATAAAAATGCTCCCAGTGTCGAAGTATAACACTTGAAATTCAAACTTAGCATACCAATTTACACTTTTTTAATGCCATGAACAAATTGGTTTAGGAAGTTTTCACAGGTTTGTTGGTTAGCATTTGATGTCCTGTGGTTCAACATATTCCACAAGTGTAAGACATGTGAATGCAGAGGAACCATTACAAATAAAGTTCATCTAGTTCCCACTTTTGTTTGCCTCTTGCTATGTGTTTTACCCCAGTCTTTTATGTAAAATACAAAGTATATCATTTTGTTATGGCTCATGTGGCATGCCTCTGTTTATGGTTGGTTTTTTAAACTTTGTGTTTGATTCTAAACTGTCTGATTTGATCACGTTGCTTCAAGGTTTAATTGGTGTTTTTAGCATCACGCACAAAAGAAAGCATGCATGAGCATATCACAGAGCCTATATTTTGCCATGCTTTAACTTTGCAACCTTGAGACATAGGTCTCTTAGTTGGGAGAAGACTAGCCTGTGCTCTTGCAACAACTAGGTTGACCTTTTAACTAGTAGGGATCTCTGTGGAATCATAAATTACAATGTGTTGCTCACAACCACTGAAGATCCTACACAAGATATCCTGCATGGTTGGATGCTTTCAGGAAATTTTAAGCATAGATCAAGCAACTCCATTTTTCTTTTGTTGTTGATCATACCATAAGCTTCATGGATTTTAAGGTGTTCAGTTCACTTGGTAGCTGTGGACACTAGCCCTTGGTCATTGTTAGAATTTTTAGGAAACTTGTTTGCTAGTGTTTTATTCAATCTTGATGTTGACAGTTTCTGATGACATGTCTTGTTGCAGATGTTAATTCTTGAAATTTGCTTAAAATGTAAAATTTTTGCCAGTGTAACAGCTGGGACTGGCTTGCTGCATTGAGTGAATTATGTCTTTATATGCTAGAGGCCACTTCCCAGGTCGTCAGCGTAAAAAAACTGAAAAGAAGCGTCTTAAATTTAAGCCAAACTTGTACAAATTGGATTTGGATGATCTAAAAGTAACATGTTCATTTATTACCAATATCAGCAGACAGTTTCACCTCATATTTGAAGAAAATCTTGTTGAGGTAGGAAGTGCTTTGTACTGTATGTATAAATTTGTGCAATTCAAACTTTTGTCTTTACAATACATTACTTGAAAAAGGCTTTTGTTTCAATCACAACTAGTTATTATAATATTTATCTTCACTTCTGTTTTTTAATATAGAATGGAGACTTTCATGGTTTTGGTACAACAAGGAGCAGATTACTATCACCAAAGAATGAAGCAAGGAGAGAATCCAACAAAGCAAGTCATTGTAGTAACAAACGTGGAACTTGTAAAAGGTAATGCTGCTTTGCCAGATGTGACATGCATTTCTGTATGACTTGTAAATATTGATCATGACATATTTATTCCAAATTAAACTGTGGTAACATGTTGTTGACCTTGACTATGTCTTAACCATCACATTATTTTTGTGATAGGGCATCAGAAAAGACAGAATGCATAAAAAACTTGCCTCCAGAACAGGAAACTTTCAGTAGCCCTGCTGAATCTTCCATGTCTGATGCTGGAAGTAGAAATTCTCCAAAGAAGATTTACAATGGAAGTCAAGGTCATTGTCATTGATAAAGTTTGCTTATTGATAAAATGTGGAGGTTGTTTTTGTAAGGCAGGGGTTCCCACCCTGGGGTATATGTACCACTAGGGGTACATTTGCCTATCCGAAGGGGTATGTTTGATGTTAGCAATAGAAGATAAATATGTATTTACATACTTTTTATTTCCAAATATTTATACATATATCAGTGAATATCATTTTCAAAATCCGTTATATGCTTATATTTAAATCTATCTATGATTAATCATGATAAAATATTTTGCCATAAGAAAATTTAGGGGTACATGTTCATCTGTCAAAATGCAGAAGGGGTACATGCTTATCTTTCGAAATGCTGAAGGGGTACATTATCATCTGTTGGAATGCTGAAGGGGTACATGGTCAAAAACAGGTTGGGAACCCATGATGTAAGGTGATGCTTACTCATGTGTAGTTTTGCTTCAAATTTTCCATGGTAACTTCCTGTTTATTATGATGGTGAACTATGATGCAGTTCAGGTATATATTAAGTAGATTTGCACTATGATACACTCAGCAGAAAATTTATGTGTTTAGGAAATTTATGGCTGGGTGCGTTGTTTTGATGAGCACTGTAGTAGCAATTGCCATGTTTCGCATGTTGCTTAATTCTGATTACACAAAATGGTGTGTTTTGTGGTGGTTGCAATGCAACCTGATTTTCAGTTGCTTTATGACCTTTTCCTTGTGTTTACTTAACTAAATGCAAAAATATGCAAAGTACTGGATGTTAGTGTGATCTGTTGTTTTTTGGCATTTGGTTGTTTGATAGTACCATTTGGTTGTCTGGTATTGTGTCATTGCGTTTGTTCAATATATAGAGAGTGAAAGTTCATGGTAACCATAGGTCAGCATCCACCTGGTCATTGACTGGTATGGCTGAATCAGCTGAGAATTTTTTGGAATAAGTCGTTTTAATTTTCGTTCAAAAGGAATTTGGCTGAAAACTTTCACAGCTGCAGCATTATTACCCATTTAAATTTTAGCTGAAATGTGGAAAATGGAAAGAGTTTATGGTTATGGCATCATTGCTTGGAGTTGATAATTTAGCTATCTTTCATGTTATTACATCACAACTTATGTAGATAAGCTGGACCAAACCCGTCATGCTTGTTCATTTTTATTAAACACCTATGCAGAATGCAGTCTGGAAATGCCTGATCAATAGGATATAGCTAAGTTATTGTGAGTTGATTAATTTGTAGGCGTACCTAACTGACTGTGGGGTTCATTATGGAATAAAGGTTGGTCTATCTAAGTGCTTCTAGAACTTTTCTTTGCAGCTTGCTAAGGCTAAAGTGTAACCAAGATTCGAAAATGTCACTGGTATATAAGGTGATTGTATTGTATTTTTTACTGCAAAAACTGGGTGCAAAACAATAAAAAACAAATGCTGTCTGCAAGCACTTGAAAGCATTCCCAAGCTTGCAGTTGGGAGACCGAAAAAACCCTTAGGTTATCTAGTCGATACTCCCAGATGCTCACTAGACACAAACAAACAAAAGAAACAACAAAACCAAAAATAAGTACAAAAGTTTGCCAATAAAGATTTAGTACAGTGGTTCTCAAAGTGGGTGGAACCACCCCATTGTGGGCAATTTTGAAGGGCAAAGGGGTGAAAAAAAACAAAGGGGGTGATATGGAGGCAAAACAAGACAAAGGGGGCGAAAACATTCAACCACTACCATTAATTGATCATTGAGTGAACTTCAGCAGCCTACTATTATGACTTGCTAGTTTCTGGCAAATTTTTATATATCATGATAATCGTTGGAGGTTGTTGCTAAAGCAATTTATCTGTTAAATTTTACTCTGAATCATCTATATGACCAGCTACAGTGTGGATTATTTTCACAAGAATTCTGGATGTGATATTAACGTCGTAATGCAATTGTTTAGTACAGCTATGTAATATAATAAATACTACGGCCAAAGCAAACGATACAACTGACATCTTGCAAACGTTTCGATAACAACTGTTATCATCTTCAGTGCATAGCATTGCTATGCGAAAACGATGTGTTGAGTAAAAAGGGGACGATGGAATAAAAAAGTTTGCAAAATACTGATTTAATAGATGCTGATCTTGAAGTTATTGTTTTGTTTTAGTTGAAGGGCCTATCTAAAATTCAGCTGAGTGGCACATAAGAAGTTGAGCATGCATCTCTCAAGCTAGTAGGTTGGATTTGATTCCCATTTGAGTCACACTGAACATTAGAAAAACAGCAATTGCAGTCATTCCAGCATTTGTGCAAGGAAGAGGGCAGTGAGTATTAACTTTCTGCCAGTACAGCATTCACTGCACTGCATGGCCTGCATTGCATAGTACAGTGTTGCTCAATCTGTGGGACATGGCCCACCAGTGGGCCATAGTGCAGTTTTCGAGTGGGCCACAGAGTTAGGACAAATTATGTTAGAATACAGTTGTCTAGACCAGTGCTTCTTAACCGGGTGAATGGTTCACCTCAGGGTGAACAAAATTTTTTCAGGGATGAATGAAAGAAGAGGGGTGGGTGAAGGGTGAATATATTTTCTGTTCTTAATTATTTGTATCCTCAGGTGACATGCATTTGTCTTGTTTTTTTTCTACCCAAAACACATCAACAATCGTGAACTTCAAGCTAGCTTTTGGGTCTTCAACAGTCAGCAACTTCATACTTCAGAATATCCATACTATGGTCCAGTTAGCTGCGTCTATTATGTAATGGGGATAGATTTTACAGTGAGATACCATGCTTTATTCAGTCTAGTAGTGGAATCTCTGCTGTGCTCTCTGCATGTGTGTCCTGTAGGCCTACTCCTGTGCAAAAGTTATCCGATAGAATCACAGTACTTTCAGAAGTTTCATTTTCAATCTGCAGTGAAAACCAGACACCTGAACATTATAGAGCAGCAGCCTTATCAGTCAAGGCGCAGGCCTAACCAATCGAAGTACAGGAGTAGTCTATTTGTGATATTTGCTTGCTACCAGTTTGGTTCTGATTCCAACATCTAATATGAGTTCATATCTCAAGTAATACATGTAGAATGTCTATGAAGGACGTACAAAAACACTGGTTTGATGAAAATGTAAATACATAGATGAAATTGATCAGGACACACAAACTTCATCAGCTTCACAGTTGAAGAAACAAGGTTTAAAAAGCAAGGTTAGCGTTATGAATAATAAGTTCCCTTCAAATATTAAAAAGTGAAATTGGGATGATGTTTACATTTACATCAGGTAAGAATTTTTTCTTCCCAGACCAGAAGTGAAGAATCGAGTTATGAGCTGTCTGCACAATGCATGTCTTGCTATTTTAAATGTTGCAACCAGTTTTGGGGGGTTTCAAAACTGTGAAGACCTGTGATTTTGTTAGAGAGCCGCAGTAAAAATTTTTAACACAGGTCAATTGACCGTTTTGTTGCAGAACGAAGTGTGTTACACTAATTATAGTATGTTGCACTAATTATTAGAGGTGTTATTGAAAGACTGCTGAGGGCCACACGAAGGGTGCATGGGAACCACTGCTCTAAAGGGTGTACAAAGCAGGTAGAATGGAGCTTTGTTTAACGGAAGACTTGTTGATGACGTGCGTTGATTTTTTTAGCTTGTGCATTGAGTGTAAAACAAAATAGGGTTTCTAAGCGCTTGTGTTTAGTGCAGAAGCAGTGGAATCTTTCCAAACCAGTGGTTGACTTTCACCAGGTTGTGAACCGGGTCTTGTTTGCCTTCTACGTTTTTTGCTTGACTTTTCTATTAAAGACAAACAGAGTATTCAGGCTGCCATTTTTAGCAGTTTTTCATGACGGCAAAACCGTCGGACGGATCTCTGCGTGAAGCTGACGTGAGGTGCAAAAAATTTGCTGACTCTTGCTCTAGCTTACAGGATAGCAGTATTGCATTTGCAAACCACCAATATTAGGTTGTGCCAGTAAATTGCGGTGAAGCTAACGTTACTTTAACGCCTTTTTCAAAATTATACCTAGATGGTGATTGTTCTGCTAGCTCTTCCGATCATGCCTTCTTGAAGTACAAAGATTCCAAGCTTGACTTCCATCGTTTGAGCAGAAAGGCTCGCATCAAGGTAGGGTTTGCAGTCACTTGAAGATTTTTAATGAACCTGTGCTGACCTTCGTGACTGAGGTCGCGGTGTTTCTTGTACAGCCGGCTGCTTTCAGAAAGAAATGTAGTTTTTTTCATGTGTGTAAAAATTTTCATTAGGTCTGAATCAAGTTTCGCTTCAGAGATGAACTTTGATTTTATGGAGGTTGAACAGTGACTCTTTCTGATTTCTTACCAGATGTGAGAGTGGTTGAAAACGTGATAACAATCTTGCCATGTACTAATCGGATCATGGTCACGTCTCTTGCTCTGCAACCATCGCATACATTTTTTTCAATGTGCTGTTGCAGTAAATTCAACGGAGACAATGTCTTATAAATGTCAATTTCGGAATCTCTGATATATTGTTCTAAGTGAATTAACTTCTCACTCCACCGGCGAAACAAGCAAGGAATCAATCACAAATTTTTAATAGGAATTGATTTCACGTAACACTGCGCATCACCAGTCCTTTCATCTTATTCACATCAGTCCTTTCATCTATTTGAATAAGATGAAAGGAATGACGATGCGTAGTGTTACGTGAAATCGATTTCCTATTAAAAATTTGTGATGGATTCCTTGCTTGTTTCACATGTGGAGTGATGTTAGTTGAATACAGATATGTGCAAGTTTGAATCATCGAAAAAAGATGAAAGCAGAGCCCAGTCGGCTGATTCCTCTAAAGCAGAGGTTCTCAACCTTTTTACGATCTCGTACCACTTGGGTATCCCGTATTGTCAACGCGAATTTGATCGAAGCTTAGTTTCTTCATAAGAATAATATACATTAAAATGACAGTAAAAGACCACAACTAAATTTGATGAGATTTTTGCTTGCCTTCCACCATTGGTCGATATGTGGCGTAAATTTGCTAGCAGTGCATCGAAAGTCATACAGTAATGCTGCGATACTATAGGAATAACAAGCTACAGGAAAATTTATTTATTTAAAAACAAATCCCGATACGTAAACTAGAAAGCTGTGAATCCAGATTTTTGTGAAAAAAATTGAAGTTACTCGCGTACCACCCGGAAGACCCAGTGGTACGCCTACCACAGGTTGGGAACCCCCGCTCCAAAGCCTATAGAAAACCTAGAGGTTTCAGTTGCCATCGTACTAATTGTTGAATCATCAGTTGTTACGGGGAAGTAGAAGTGCGCTTCTTGCTT
>Ga0210059_1013329_pt1 | contig 12310 bp, 7 predicted proteins | sample Ectturendosymbi2_FD_188042 | JGI IMG/M metagenome (GOLD analysis project Ga0210059, IMG submission 188042) | Ecteinascidia turbinata endosymbiont from Florida, USA - Sample 2 (SPAdes) (version 2) | ecosystem: Host-associated > Tunicates > Ascidians > Unclassified | place: Key West, Florida...
TAAATTGGGTTAAATGCAAGTAGAGTGAAAGAAATATCCATGCATGTTAGATGTTATCTGCAAACTTACTTAAGTGCAATGGATTCCTTCAAAACATCGGTGCAGTTTTCCTGCTTGTGTTCCAGGAAAGCATCGAAAACATTGCAAACAATAACAAGTTCGTTCGGGTCATCAGAGTATTTTTCCGGAATGCAGCAAATTATTAATTTCTCGATGGCCAGGCCGTAGAGCGTTTCCAGAATCACGTCATACCTGCGTATGGTACTGAATTGAAAGAGATATCAAAATTGGGCGTGCACCATAGCAACGTAGACTACACAACGCACGAAAGCCTAGACTGCTGTTTATCTAGCGGGCTTCTGCAAAATCTTAGTGTTCCGCGAGTGGCTGCCAGGGGTTCTTCCGAAACAGACCGGAATTGGACGAAATTCATTTATTGCAGAATATAGGTGAGACACTTGGATCGTTGCATAGGGTTCCATGAGGAAACAGCGGCATTTGCAGAAGGTTCCTCAGCAGCAAAAGTTTGAAAAACGCCGGACTAGACCAATCAGTCTAATGATGGTGCGGTATGGGTTGAGGTTGTTTGATGCAAAAATCAAACTTTATCCGAATTAAAAAGCAAAATTTACAATTTAAGCTACAACACAAGATGTAAAGCTTACCAGGAAAATGAGAGCACTGAAAACGTGAATTGCCTTTCTACACGGTAGTCAAATGTCTTGATTGTTTCCCAGGTTTCTAAATTTTTGCTTCGACGAGCCTGAATGTTGAATGGTTGAATCAGTTAAGGTTTCATATAGTGATATTTGGGAAAGAACACGAAGCTTGTATTTCCTAATGCCTGCATTGTCTTCCTGCCACGATTGAGCTTGAAAACACCTTGCTTAGCAAATCAGGTGCGTGACAAAAATGAATGCTTACAATAACAGGACTTTTCATTATTTCAATCGCATACACACTCGCTACTTCAAATCGAAGCGAATAGTAATTCAATACAAAATGAATTTGTGTAATTTGCAAAAAAAGCAAACTTTGGCAAATGCAAAGAAATGCAAACATCTGCTCCACTCACAGTATGTATTTATCTGCTTTAATTTTCTTTGATTTGCACCAAACCCAGCTCAAGGGTCGAGGAACTACAAAGTTGTTCGGGAGCTTGACCCTGCTATCGGTCCCGTGCAGTCGACACTGGGAAGCGATGATGGTCACATTGTGTGCAGGTCATGGTTCAGTAGAAACAAAACAACAGTACAAAACCAAACAAACAGCCAAGCGTATGTGAACCTGAGCAGTGACAGACATGTCTCCATCGTTCAAGTAACAGGTGGGAAGAGTGATCTCTACCTCTTTCATGAACTTCAATCCTTGGGGTTCGCACAATAATAACGGAGTTACGCGGTTCTGAATGATCAAAAAGATATTATTGTATAAACAGATATTTTCTTATTTTTCTGGCATGTAGCAATTTTTTCTGCTGTTGTTGATGCACCGAAACACATTTATACATTTCCCCGATGGCGCAATTTAAAGCACAGAAGATTTTTTTTCAGTGGGTTCCACAGATGTTGTTTGTAGTGAACCTCTAGACTCATGTTCAGCGCAAGACCTGTCCGTGTAAATGAGGTACAACACCGAATTACTTAGTTTTCTGTAATAGATCGAAAAACTCAAAATTAAAGGACAGAATCTTCACACAATGTGCACAATTACCTACCAAATAAAAAATCTACATAGAGGTGTTAAAACGTCGAGATGCAAACATAATCTAGAGGGATAAAAAACTAAGCCAAGACCAAAACTTTCCAAGGCCTTTTTTCCCTTTTTCTTGTTCTGTTCGCAATAATTATCAGCATTTTTGAAATAAACGTTGAAAAGAGCAAATTGAAGGTTAGCATTTTTGGTATAGCATACAACAAACGCGTAACATAACACCTGCGAGTAGTGCACATTTTCAATGCTTACCACACCATCATCTCTATTGTAGCTAGTGGAAAAATGAATTGTCACGTCGTCATCCAATGCTCCTTCAGGTATGACAACCTTGCAGCCTCCAACATTGACTACAGTGCCTTCCAGTCCGACGACTAAGGACTTTGTGCAGTCAAAGGCAAGCGACATAGGATTTACCTTTAAAGATCCCGGCAATTTCTGCAGTTGTTTCAACACTCAACTGTGGTAAGTAACAATCAGTACAATTCATGCTTGAACTACACAGACAACTCTGGCTGCGTGGCGCATAATATGTAGAGCTTAAACGGTAATTTTGCTATTTTGATGTTGATCGAAATTAATGCAATCTATTCCTCGAAATAAACATCACAAGGGAGGATTTTCATTGAAAGTCTGTTGCAGAAACCTCAAAACAGAGAAGAAAGCTTGGTTTAAGTAAAGAGTGAAAAACGTTCAGAAACCGTTTCAATTTTAAACGAATTCTCACCTGATCTGCTATCTCTTTCTCCTTCTCCAGTGACGAGTCAAGCGACAGTGGTGACGTCAACATCTTCCTCGATCCGCTCTGAATAACGAAAGATGGGACGAAACGCGTGGGTGATAGTGAGTGTGGTAGGCGGCGCTATGGCAAATCAAATGAATTTCTTTCAACTTTCAAAGCATAGGCAAAACAACTTTTTTTACTGGTATCGGTCATACATATCGAAATTATCAGAGTTCAATGCCCTCACAACAATAGTTACCAGAAGATGTAAATAACCATGATTCTTGCTAAAACACATGTGGAATGAAAACTTACGATCCAAGACATGCTTTTTGAAGTACTACACGCTGCTTCCCCGTGTTGTGTCATCTAAATCAAAGCATTGTGGGAATAAATTTTTGGCAACACTGCCGTTTGTTGAAGATGCAACAACCAAAGTTGTACCATGGGGGTTTGGTTGAGGTAATTCAGAAATGCAGCTACACAGTGTGACTTACAGGGTTTCATTTTGGCAGGTGCAAAAATGCAGCTTTCAGTCACCTAGCTTAGTTTTTATGTCAACGACTTTCGCCAAAATAACCCCGCTTGAAATGTCTGTGGGGCGCGTTTATACCAAGATCCAAAGACCAGTCACAAAAATGCGGAAATCTCGGAAAAGGTTTTTGGAATTCTTTCAAAAAAATAAAATATTTCAAAAAATGCACTACGCTCCTGATGTCTAAACAGTGCATGGATTGTTTTTGGCTCATCACGCCACTGAATATCAGTAGAATGTTATGAAGGTATTTAAATATACTTATCAACTTTTAGTGAAGTTGCGAAAGAAAACCGCTACAATTACATAATTTTCCTACGCTCGTTCAGTGCTAGCGTATGTCTGACGCAGTGACTGCCACGCTGATCACTGATAACTGATAACTAGGGAAACCAAATTAAAAAACAGTCAAAAAGTTTCTGCTTTTTATATGAAACAGCCAAAACCGAATTTAACGCTGAACCCATGAGCGACTCAAAAGTTTTTAGGTCAAAAAAGTCAAAATTTTTGCAGCTGATTTTCTTTTTTTATCGATACTTTATTAAAGCTACAACAACACATATTGATGTGCTCACTCTTTGAGTCCCGCGCGAGCCACTATTTTGGCGAAAGGATTTTTCAAGGATTTTCCCCAATTTCGATGCTGCGAAATAATTGAACCAAAGCTGGAAGATACCCAGTGTGGCTTTGGTCCCGGCTGTTGGATGAAAGACACTCTGTATGTTTGACTCTATAGCACATTTTGGAGCAATCTTGGTAAGAAAAAACTAGATTTGCATAGTTTGTTTCGCTCACTCAGGGCTGTGATTTCTCTCAACCATTGCCTATTCGAGTGACTGATGATATTATTGAGGCATTGAGTGCTGGATTGTGTCTTTGGTCTACATGCAATGCTACTGATATGCATTTCAATTTAACCATGCTGTAAAAACTGTTTACCGGTTTGTAAAAATATTGTGGATCTCGATAAATTTTGAAAATATTTGTCATTTTGCTAACTTGATGTGTTTGGTTAAAACATATGAATAAATGGAAGATTTTACTAATTTGTTGTATTGGATATGTGGTGTGTCGGTATTAAAAACTCGTTGAATTTTTTTTCCTTTCAGACAACTTTGCTTTCAATAAACACACGTTTGAATTGCATGTTGGCAAAATCAATATTTTCGTTGAAAAAATGTAAGAATTTGCCAGTTAGATTGTCCGAGGACTGGAAGGCTAAAAGCGAAATTCTGTTGCCAGCCAGCACAACATACTGTATGCCCTGACGTTTCGCAAAATGCCAATATTAGGTCAAAATAAAACAGATATTACGAACTGTAGTTATACAGTTTTGCAAACAGCACAAGTATACTGCATGCGACAAATGAAAGAACATTGTTATCAAACTAGTTGACTGCTCATGAAAGATGAATTGAAAAATTGCATTTCTGAAGTTTCTATTGACGACTGAAATCATCAGCAAAACTCCGGATGTGAAATCGTTTGGATGAAAATTCCAATGGTAAAACAAGGCAGATAAGGAACATTAATCATTAACGTTCAATCGTGTACTATTTTTAAGACTATGCTTGCAAAAGCATACAATTTTTGATTTGTTTTTCTCTTCTCCAAACACGAATTAACAAACTTAACGGCTGTGCCATCAGAGAAGTTCATGTTTTTGGTGTTTTCGGGTTTGATAAGGCATTGCCGGTGAAAACACTTATTTACTAATTTCCACTGAAAAAATGTTGCTTCTACGTTTTTGACCTATCAAACAAAACTTACAACTGGCGCATACGTTTCATAATCTTAGTGTTTTTAGCATTAGCCTATGCTGTTTTTTAAACATTAAAGTGTATTTCACCTACGCTTATTTGTGTTAAGGTGCTATTCGTAGTTAAATCTTTGCTCAAAAACGGTGACCATCGAACTTGCCATAAAAAGATCGATTGAGTCGTTAATGACTTTGCAGTGCAGCCTAATGCTACTAGAAACCACTGCTTTTTGCTGTAAGGCTGGATCCCTCATATTTGTAAAAGATTTGCATTGCTGACGTCATGAAGGTATATAGGAGGTGCATGAGAAGAAATAAGCAGTTTCATCAAAAATCGGATATGCTACAAAATTTAACTTGTATGAAGTTTTCACAATATTGTGTTTGTGCCTGCCAGTGGATATGACAACTTGTTGTGTGAGCTCGTACTTGTTCACTCTGCTCTGTCGGACGCTTGGGTAGTTTCGTATGGAAAGCTTCAATGGTTGCAATCAATTTGCCTACCATTGCCTAAAGCATTCTCTTTTAGCCGCCTAGCAATGACGCCAAGGCTGCAAGCACAACGATTTTAGTTGTTCTTGGTTTGAATCGATGGGGTCGAACACTATCTATTCGAACCAGCATTTTGAATTCATAGCGAATCGACCTCACGGAACCACGTTCGCTACGAAAGCACTACTGAGCCAAAAATACCATATAGTCTCTTCAAACAATCAACCCTTTTTTGGTTTGCGCACCCTTACCACACTACGAGAACCCGTCCTTTTATCCCCGACACCAGCACCCACCCTCCGATAATCGCCCTCCCAAGGGCAGTGTGGGTCCAGCTGAACCGCCTCCGCACCGATGTCGGACGTTTCTGCTCCTGTTTACACAAACGAGATATGGCCTCCTCTGCGTGCTGTGAGTGTCGCGCAGACAAACGAACCGTCGACCACGTCTTCCTCCAATGTCCAATCCACCGACCTCCATATGTATTGTACCGGTTTGACGGTATTGGATGATGATCCAGTTGAATGGCTGCTCAACACCTGTCCCGAGATCTAGTGTGGCCAAGCAGTGGATGGTAACAACTGACTCATGGGACGAAGAAGAACCAACTTTACACGAAACCGTTTTCCCATTTTGTCGAAGATGCCGTTAAAGCTTTGGAGTTCTGGTGACGGTTTGACATCTGTAATGGCTGACCGCATCATCAACGAAAAACAGCAAGTGTTCCAGCCAAATAGGTTGAGTTTAGCTGCAATCATACAGGTTTGTATAGCTTTCAGTTGAGTAGCTCAGGTCCCATGTCTGCGACTTTCGCCAAAACATCGCCTCTTGGAAAATCTGTGGGACGCGTTCAAATCAAGATTCGAAGGTCAGCCGCAAAAATGTCTAAATCACGAAACTCTTTTCAGATTAATTCAAAGAAATGTAATAACTGAAAAGCACGTCATGCTACTGAATACTGATGTCTAAAGACCACGTAGTTCTTGTTGGGCTCAGCACGCCATAAGGTCAATTATCATATCGTGGTCACACTTTGCTGCACTTGTCAAACTTGTAGTGAATCCGTAGAAGAAAAAACTGGAATTGCATATTTTGTTTCACTCGCTCACTGCTAGGGTGCATCTGAAGCAGTTCCCATTCATGTCACTGATGACATACTGGGGCATTGAGTGCTGAAATGTGTCCATATGTAATGCTGCTAAAAAGTATGTCAATTAAGCAAAGTTGTGTAAAATTGTTGAACGGTTTGAGAACATATGGCAGGTTTGCTTAAAAACGAATGAATAAGCGGGGAACGAGACTTCGATCCTATTTTGTTGAAAATTCAAAGCTTTGGAGTTCTGGTGATGGTTTCCTTAAAATCTGTGATGGCTGAGATTGTTCATGCGCATCAGCAACGAAGAAACAGCGAGAGTCCCAGTCAAATTGGCTTTGCGTTTAACCGCAATTAGCCAGGTTTGTACTGCACAGCTCCCACGTCTGCGACCGCCGCCAAAATAACGCCTTTTGAAACGTCTGTGCAATAATAACTTCACACCAAGATCCGAAGATAAGCCGAAAAATATGTGTAAATCACGAAACTCGTTTCAGGTTCATTCAGAAAATGTATTTATTGAAAAGGCGTTACGCTGCTGATGTTTAACGCTGCTGATGACCGCATAGCTTTTATTGGATCAGCATGCCGTGGAAATCCATTACAATGTCATGAACACACTTCACCATACTGGTCAATTTTGTAGTGAATCAGTAAAAGAAAAACCAAAACCCTTTTTTTGCTCGTTTAGTACCATCGTGTGTCTGGCCCAGTGCTGATTAGTGTCGCTGATAACGTTTCGAAGAAATAAGACCATTTTGCATCGCAAGAAACATTCTTCTGAATTTTGTGTTGGCTGCTGAACGACTGAAATACTTTCGTTTGCACCTTCGTTTCAGACGATTCTGCACTGCAAGAGACTAGCTTCCGAATTGCGTTTGATCTCCATGCAATGGTGTTGAAAACATTTAGCGAAGTTTGTGAGAATTGCTGAACGGATTATTAAAAGACTGGTGGTTCTCGATGTTTATTTAAATGTGTCATTTTGCTTCATGGACGTATTTGCTTGAATCCAATAAATTGCAAGGCATTTTTCCTAATCGATTATAAGCCATTTGTTGGGGTTCCAGTAGCAACTCTCCACAAAACGACAAAGTTTAATCAGTTAGCTAATATTTTAGTTAGGAAATCAGCAAGTTTTAGTTTGGGTTTGGTTTCAAAAAATGACATAGAATTATTTACCTTTCAGACGATTTTGCATTGCAAGAGACAAGCTTCTGAATTTTGGGTTGGCTACTGAAATACGTTTGTTTGTAAAAGTGTAAAAAGTTACCAGGGGAGTTCTAACTGAAAAGAAACTGAAACAATTTCCATTCTTTCCCATATGGAAAGGTGATAGCGAAATATATCGCCACTCCTTGTCAGGTGTAGTGATTGCCGCATGGCTCATTTGCATATTCCAAAAAAGTTTGAAAGATGTCGAAAATATTTACATTAGACCTACAAAGGCACGCCCTCAAAAAAACTGTCATAGCACATAAGGACCAACCGATCGGTTGGAATCAATTAAGAAACTTTGGACGAGGCGATGAAAATCCATCCATCAGAACAATAAAAATGAAATCTGATCAAACCTTTGAACAGAATTCATGCAAACTTCTGATCAAAAACACCAAACGACATGAGATGAATTAGGTCCAGTTGTTCTTAATCTTGTCTCTACTACGCCTCCCTTAAGTAATTAAACTTTGTTTCAAGCCCCCTGACCTTAGAAAAGTCAATTGGACGGAGCTCTTTCCCGTTCAAAAACTTTCCAGGCTTCAAGGGAAGAATTGCTTTCAAACCATATAACCTTCAATATCCAACCGAATGGGGCCTTAGAGTGTACGTCCTTTGCAACTGCGATTACGGGTACGCATGATCTTTTGAACCGTATTTCGGCAAAGGCCCAACAGAACCTTTACCATGGTCACAATTGCCCTTCACAACCTAAATAGTGATGCATTTGGTTGGTCAAGTGGTTGCCAGATCAGGAGGCACAGGATATGATGTATATACCGACCAGTTCTATAGTAGCTTCGCTTCGGCAATGTAACTGCTATACTGCTACAATCCTAAGGATTTTCCAACTGCTGTGAAGAGCCTGAAACTAAGAAAACATGACATGAAAGCTGACCCAAAGACGTTTCCACTCTGGGTAAATTATGTTTTTGCATGAAAGAAACCTTGTTTGATGTTTGTGGAAATATGAAAAAATTAGTTATCAGAGTGTTCACCATCATCACAAGGTTACATGGACTTTGCAATCGACAACTCAAAGAAGTCTGGAATATTTGAATTTTGGGCTTAGAATGGAGGAGAGTTGTTTTAGTTTTGTTATGATTTAGACTTTTACAGCTTTATTCTGCATTCTAATTAGACGGAGTAAAGTAGTTTTGTTGGCTCTTTCCCTGTTATGTATTGGATAAGTTCAACAGGAATGAAAAACAGCAAAGGATAGAGCACTGAAATGTTGGTATGGTGTTTTTGCCTGAAAAAAATCGCATATAATTTGAAGAGTTGTGTTACAAACGTCTCAATGAGAGGATTCCAACTGAATTCATCATCTTTTACAGCATAATGTTCGCAAGCACTAGTGGCAAACATGTTTTCTGTAATGCCATCAGAACATATTAGCTTATTAATTTTGTACAATCGATGTTTTAGTTCGTACAGCGACTAAAATGCACCTAACCTGCCTGAAAAGTCAAAAAATTCGTGTTCCACATGGCATTCATACTTTTGAGGTAATGTGGTCAGCAATTTAAGCGTAGCGTAAAGTTGTTACCTGAACTGCAGTTTGCTTTTGATAATTGCTAAACGAAGGCCGGCGTTTACGTGCAACGACAACTACTTAAAATTTGGATTTATTTAAGTGGTGCAAAAATGCAAGAGCAAAAGCGCTTTGTACATCAGGAGAGAGCTTGGTCAAACCAGCAGCCGTGAAAATAGCCAGGATAATGTGAAGTGATGCTGTAGCTAATACGTTAGCTATAATTTTTCTTCAAATTACACCAAGTAGCGTGTCCAAGAACTCTCCGTTGATATTCTGAAACAAACTGTTGCTGCTGCGAAGCGAAGTGGAAATCTTATTTCAGAGTTGGGCGAGAGTACAGATTTAGGTAGCAATGAACAGTTCATGGTGTTCGTGAGATGCGATGAACAGTTCATGGTGTTCGTGAGATGCCGTGCGACTGAGAACTACGTGGAACAATTTCTCTTTTGCTGTCCACTTGCCGAACATACCACAAGAAAAGAAAGGTTTAGGAAAGTAGATTTCTTCAATAAGAAACATCAGCTTTCGCGAACTCACTGCGTGTCTGTTTGTGCTGATGGTGCTTCAGTCATGATAATAACCAAACGGGCTTTATGAAATTATGAAAAAAGAAGGCAAAGATCTTTAGGTAGTTATGGTCTTCTTCGCCGAGAAGAAATCGGACAAAGAAAAAATTTAAGAAGATTTATTAGTTTTCAAAAATTTTCATCTGCTGTTAATCACACCAAAGCCATCCTTTATGCACTCGTTTGTTTGGTGCTTTGTGTGGCGAGATGGGGTAGAACACAAAGGACATTTGTTTCATTTGTACATCCGTTCGCTCATGAGGATTGAGGAAAGATGCTGGAGAGATTTGTTCACGCAGGGACACCAGTGCGTTATTGAAAGAACAGAATAACAACTTTGCTGAACGATTCATCGACAGCAAGTGGATTGTGAAATGGCTATTTTTGGCACTGGCGTATCTATGCAAAATGGCGCCCATGGCAAAGTTTAAATGTGCGCCCTTTTCAATAAGTTAAACACAAGGTATAGGCACAATTTTTCCGAAAGATAAACTATGAAGTAATTAATGAATATCATAAAACAGGAAATCTGTGTTCATTTTTACTTTAACGTTTCAGCAAATAAAATTGTATATTATCCGTAATGATCATATGACCATAACATGCTTTTGTACTCATTTATTTTTGTTACAAAGATTATAAAAACATTAAAATAAGGATGCATATTTTACATTGTATTGGCTGACCAAATTGTAAATATTGCAAAAAATCACACAACCTAATGCAACTACGAACGACATTTGTTTTAACCGAACCACATTTATTTTGGATGGTAGAATAAATTACGTGTGCAAAAGCAACACCACTTTTGAACGAGCGACAGTCAAACCACTTCTCAGGAAAAGATAGCTCATCTTTTCGTTCGTACGTAAATATATTTTCTTAGTTGCTACGGTAACGATACTAATGTTTCCCGGAGTCACTATGGACTGATGCATTGTGTTTTGCATAGACTCTAGACCAGGGTTTCTCAAAAGGGGCCCTCGGTCCCCCTTGGGGGCCACGGATCGGTTCTCTGGGGGCCACGAGCAGAGATCTTCACTAAATAGCTTTGTCGTGATTTGCATAACCCAAGTGTCACGATATATTAAGTATTCGCCAGTTAAATTTAGAAGGGGGCCATGGATCATGAAAGTTTGAGAACCACTGCTCTGAAGTCTAGGGCAGTGGTTCTTAACCTTTTTTCTTCCACGTACCCCTGAAGTAAATGTCGTTTGTTTCAACACCCTGACTTTATAGAAGCTGTGAAAACAACAGTATTTATTGGTAAATTTAATGATCGAACTTTCCATGTTGTTGGCCACGCAACGTCTCGCGCTCCACTTGAAATTTATTGACCCTCCCTGGGACGCGCCTGCCCGGTTAACCACTGGTCTAGAGGTTCTTAAACTTTTTCAGGTGCGCCCGCTTTGGCGTCAGTTATTGACATTCCCGACTCACATAACATCAAAATCAAACACAAAGCACGGAACAACAATTCATTTGCAATTATCCTGCCTTCCAGCAATATGTCGCTGTCATGCTCGCCGCCCACTTGCCAACCTTTCACGACCCCAGTTTAACAAACTTTAGCCTATTTATCGAAGAATTGGGGTCATTGTTTAAATTTCGTAAAGTCGGCGTGTGCCGCAGCAGTTTCAAGTAATTTGTAAATGTGTGGGAGCTTTAAGAGCAGTTATTTGCGCAATAGTCTGATTCTCACAGTCGCTGACTTAAACCACCTTCTGACTAACATCCTCTTGTCCGAAACACAATGCAACAGCACAAAGTGAATAAGCCTTTCTTACAGCGTGAGGACGAGCCGGTTTTGTAGATATTGCAAGGGAGCGATTTTGTTCTGTCAAAGTGTCGGACCGTTGTGAAGTGTCACAATACCACAGTTTTGTCGCAATACATGGAGCTGGCGCAACACGTGCGAATTATTGCAATGGCTAAGGGCATTGTATTGATGCAGCTGTGCAGTTAATCAGGGTTGCCAATTTGGTTTCTTTGAAGCCAGATTGTGAAATTCTGGCTTTTTTTGAACACCTCTGGCTTTATTTGGAAATCAAAAAAAGCCAGACAATATGAAGCATTTTCCAGTATTTTTTCAATCGGAAAGGCTTGGCTCTGGAAAAACATTGTCTGAGCTGCATACAAATTTCAAATCTCTTCTGAAAAGAGTCTATAAACATGCAGGGTGCCGACAGTATTGAAAAACATTTGCTGTTGCCCTGAAAATGATCAATGTTATTGATAAGAAACAAATGTACAACAGTGTAATTACATCATATCGATTTTTCTGACGAGATTTAATGTCTATTTTGTGTTTTGTTATGCATGATATATGTCTATATGCCTTAAAACTGCTATCTGGCTTTTTTTGGTGAAAACAGATTGGCAACCTGCAGTTAATCGTTGACGTTTGGAGCGCAAACAGATGTTGAAGAAACTGCAGTTAAATCGCAAATTTTGTTTTTTGTCAAGCAATTTTGCGCTCCCATCGAAGTGGCGCCCAAGGCATGAGGCATGCTTGCCATGCGCCACTGTTCTTGGGTGATTTTTTATATATTTGAATCAGCTGAAAAGCTCAATGCAGGAAAATCTGTACAAAGTCTCATCTTCAGAAATTCGCCTCCAATCGTCGATCATTCAAATTATAAAGAAGAAACCAACAACAATTGCTCGAGGAGC
>Ga0210059_1013331_pt1 | contig 12309 bp, 8 predicted proteins | sample Ectturendosymbi2_FD_188042 | JGI IMG/M metagenome (GOLD analysis project Ga0210059, IMG submission 188042) | Ecteinascidia turbinata endosymbiont from Florida, USA - Sample 2 (SPAdes) (version 2) | ecosystem: Host-associated > Tunicates > Ascidians > Unclassified | place: Key West, Florida...
ATAAACTAAACTGGGATACACATATTTCAAAGCTTGAAAGCAAGCTTTCTTGCTATTCTGGTATATTTTATAGAATTCGAGAGTACTTGAGCACAAATGAACTTAAGATGATATATTTCAGCCTTGTATACTCCCATCTACAGTATGCCATTGGTGCTTGGGGCTCAGCAACAAAAACCAGCCTGCACAGACTAAACACCACCCATAACGAAATCATTAAGACCATCAGTTGGAGCTCTTTCCGATGCCATGTAACACCCATTTACAGCCAATTAAATTTATTGAAACTGGAAGACATACATCAACTAGAAATTTCTAAGCTTATGCACAACTTCCACAGCAACAGAATGCCCAACACGTTTGACAGTCTATTTATTGCTGTTAATTGTGTCCACACCCATGAAACTAGAAGTTCTACCTCAGGCCAATACTTCTGTCACCCAGTCTGCTCCCAATATGGAAAAAGATCAACCAAATTCAAAGGCCCAAGAATCTGGTAGCAAATAGATTCCTCTCTAAAAGAATTGCCAGCAATCATCTTCAAAAAACGATATAAAAACTCGATTATAGAAAGTTATAAGAATCACGAGTAATGCTTTCCACATATCCTCTTGTTCGTAGCCAAAGAATTATCCCGAAAGTCAACATCTATCTTCTTAGCCTGAATTTCCTGTACTATACTATATGTAATATAATACGACTGTCTGTCATTCCATGTTCGTAATTAAATACTCGTATGTGTATATTTGCGTGTATTTGTAGTATACTACTGTACTACAAAATGTATGTATTTGTAGTATTCTATTTTTATGTGTTTTAATGTAGCTTATTACTTCGTGAATACGTTGCTGCCGCGGTCCAGTTTTTGCTACAGAATATCAAGAACACCTATAGAAGAAGCAAACAATTCTCTTACGAAGATTATCTCCAAAAATGAACTCCTCAATCTCCATGGAATTTGCATCGCGGTCATAATCAAATCAAACTATCTTTATAATGGGTTTGCGTGGATCAAGAAAGGGTTATGACAACCCGAAGAGGATTTCTTTTTTGTCGGGTTTTTCTTTTCCTCTTCGTCTGGAACCTTGCGGTCCATGACAATTAAACGTCATGGCCATTTGTGCCCGACAAGAGTAACCTCTTTGCAAGTGGCCATTAATCCCGCAACCTATACATCGGACTGCGACAGCACGTCTAGCGGTCGACACAACCTTCACCATGGAAACATCAATCTCACGCAATTTATGGGGCACCCGACTAGATAACCTCTGTGTTTTTTCGGTGCCCCAGCGTTTTTTTCTGTTTTAGCAAGTATATCTAGCGCAATTAATTCAGTACCGCCAAATAAATCTATCTACCTCAGTTCCACAGCGCGAATCCACGGATAAGAAAAAATCCACGGATAAGCAAAAAAAAAATCGTCGTTGCTCGAACGCAGAGGTAGTTACACCTTATCCCAGACGCGCACGAAACATAACGTAATCTTCACACGTATGTCTGGTGCTCAGGGAATGTGTGTTTCCACATTGCACTTGACATGCTTGCCATTCGTCGGAATATAGTTCAATAAATATTCTTCAAGGTTGAACTTCTTCCTTTTATATGTATGCATAGTTTGGTAATTCATTCGTCATTCATAATTCATTGCAAGAGTTCCATTTTCAGTATATTCTTATGTCATAGAAATAGACGCTTCGAGTTCGTTCGCTGGCTCGTGGTTGTGCTTCGGAAGAGCGCGGCGCGAATCGTCGTCACGTGACATTGCGCAACATTCGTTCGCATCTTCAAGAATGCGAGATCACGAGACGTATCACGTTGAAAAATCGTGACTGTGTTACGCTAGGTAGAGCCCACTTTTGTCTCTAATACGTCATGCACTTTTGTTATATCCATTTCGGTTGGTTGCTTCTTGGAGATGTAGAGCTATTGGGGTTTAAATCTTTATTGTCTTCAGTTACTTTCTTCTTTTTATGCAAAGGTGAGGTTGTAGGTGACTTGAGTTGTGCAGTCCGCCATCTGTAGATGTCGAAATAATTTCTTTTAATGTAGTCAATACTCGACAAGCTTCGAGTGCGTTTTCTTGAAGAAATTTGTTGACAGTTTTCTTGGGTAAAAGATGTTGGAATAAAAAGGTCTCCAACAACTCCCGATGGCTTTTCACCAACGGGCATATTTATATACCATGATTCATGTGGCTAGCACAAGGGTCGGGAACCTTTTTGGCTAAGGGAGCCATGAAACCTACATATTTTTAATTGTATTTCCGTGAGAGCCATATAATATTTTTCAACACTTGATGCAACTAACTTACCAACCAACGTGTGCATTTTTAAGCAAAACCAACAATTTTAAACAATTGTAAATGTCTGAATTTTTTCTTTACTAACATGCTTCTTACTGTTAATGCGACTTCTGGTGCTACATGATGTTGCTGATGGCTTTGTGGTCTGGTATGGTAGTTGGAAAATTACAGAAGTTTCATTCGTAACAATCGTATTAAGAAAATGTCAAGCGAGCCAGATGCCGTCATCAAAAGAACCACATCTGGCTCGCGAGCCATAGGTTCCCGACCGCTGGGTTAGCACTTGTATTGAATGAAATACACACACGAACCAGGATTCAGATAAAGGCGTCATTACTCAACGAAATGCACGCACCAAACGCCACAAATAATTATGCCTGCAAGCGCAGTGGCGCAGGAAGTGGCGTAGTAAGGGGGGGGGTCTGGGGGCTGCGACACTTGCGGCACTTTGCTGGGGGGAGGCACTTTGCTGACCAAAAATTAATTTTTGAAAGAAGTTCAACAGTTATAGTTTTTCGTTATTATTTTAAATACATTTTTAAATGTTCTACCGCTTTTCAATTTTCATGTTTAGAAGCCCTAGACTGGTAGGATAGCCTAAAAGAACACGTCATGTGGCTTTGGAGTGAGTGAATTGATAAAATGTTTGGGGGGCGAAGAGTTTTCTGAGAGGGGCCCAATTTTTTAGACTATGTCCAATAGTCTTAAACTACGTTCAAAACATTTTTCCAAGGGGAGAGAAAAAATTTCCTGCGCCCCCTATTTACGGGCATGCTTATTTGGGGGCCAATTGTGCCCCAGTCCCTACACCTTCCTCGCCAGACAACGCCATTTCAGTCATCTCAGTCAAAAGTCCTTTTCACAAAGGAAAGAGATGACACTCGATCGCAGACTAAAAGCGTTAAGGCTCCAGTTGTTTTCAGTTTATATTGCGTCTGCTCTCAAAATCTGATAAAAGTTTGCATGAAACCACGGTAAATAGTCAAGACTAGCTTAATCCTTTTTCTCGTATCTTTGGTTTCTCAGTAACGTCCCAACTCCACATCATAACATTTCCTGACACAGGCATTGGCGACGAACATTTCATTGGGGCGGCGATGGCTAGTCCGTCTCTCAATCGGAGGGTTGAGCGTTCGATCCACGGCCACTGAGTGACTCGCCGTGGTGCTCCTCGGGCAAGATCGTTCGCCTAAACTGCCCCGGTAAGAAGCGTATTTCAAGCATTGGCATGCCGCTAATTGCCGTCGCCAAAATAAATAAAAAAATTTCTTGGCACATCTCATGCTATTTTTTAATGTTCGGTGGTATATTTTCATTAACTGCCATAAGCTGTAGCCCAGTCATTAGGTGAGTTAATCAGCATTAAGTTTTGGCGGTTGAAGTGACGTACTTTGCAAAGATAACTTTTCTCAGTTTCAATACAACTGCTGTTTTTCTGCATGACGTAATGGTGCCGGAAAATGGCTTCCCTGAAGCGGGGTAGTGCAGTTGGTGTATTTTCGTGGGTAACTTTGAGCTCAGATTAGCGGTTTGAACTGCAAGTAGAGTGGATAAGAGCCAGCCGATAGGCAACGTGGTTTTCGTGAAGTCGCCTTTGTTCAGCGGTACACTTTAAACATTAGCAGTCATAGAAAAAGTTATTTCAACAAGAAAAGTTCGAAAAGGGGTTGCTCTCATTTTGATGAATTTGAGGCAAGAACCTTAGTCTGAAAACCTAACGCAAGGGTAAACGATATGTTTAGATATGATTGTTTTTAATGCTTTTATTAATGGTTGAAATGGTTGTACATCGAAAAAACCGAAATGGTTGTACAGCTTGGCAATGGCTGCACTGAATAAAGTTGTTCATCGCAATGCCGTCGAACGTAAGACGTTGTAGTCACTGCTGAGCAACCAAAAGGCCTAAGTCCAAGCTGGCATGGTTTGGTAATACAGTTTTCGAAATAGACGTCTGTTGGTAACCATTCCCGTCGCCACGGGGCCTCTGGTGGGCTGAGCCCCCAAAAAAGCTACAAGTCCCCCAAAATTGGAATATGAACCACAATAAATCAGTGGATATTTTGTCAAATTTTAGAATGTCAGTCCCCCCCTGCACAAACGTAGTCTCCCAACTGAAGACCTTCTGGTGATGGTACTGTTGGTAACGAACAAAGGCAAGGAATAACGCTATGCACGTGCAATTCGAAGACGTCCAACAACTAGACCAGGTGTGCAGGTCACAATGAAGACTGCAAACCACCGATTCTCATCCATAGCCGGTTTTAAACCTGTTTAAAATATTTTTTCAAAATGGGTCCCTGCACCTATAGAGGGCTTGGGGCAAGTGTCGACAGAGTTAACGTTTGAAGCCTTTTATACATACTAAGAGCATTAAACCACTACTGAAACGTGAAATGAACAAATGAAACGTCCTGTACATCACTGAGATCATAATATGAAATTAATATTATAGCCTGCTATACGCTGTACATATATTTTTTTAGTTAAAGACGGGGATACTACACGAAATGTTAACATACATAAACATTCACATTTGCAAAGTAGGTACGCCGCCATCACATCCCTTATTTTTTCCGTTTGATCCCCTGGAATGTGTCAACTATTAAAATGTCATGTGGTGAGCTTACTGGAGATTTAAAAACCGACAGAGAAGAAAGTTTGATGAAAGATGTGGGGTTCGTACATGCCTATGCAAAGAAAGCCAAAAATAGAAAAATTAATGATGAGAAAGGTGGCGACAAGCAGCAAAAGCAAGAATCGTACTCGACCAGCGTTTTTTTAAGGAAAATGTTAGGTACCCGGTATTCATCTGTAGGGACCCGATTTCTCTGATTCTAGGGACCCGACGTTCTCTGATTTTATGGATCCGATGATAATTTTCTCTGATTTTAAGGACCCGATGATAATTTTCTCTGATTCTAGGGACCCGATTTGAAATTCTAGGGACCCGAATCGGGTCCCTTAAACGCCTTAAAAAAACCCTGTGCTCGACAACAAACAACAAGACACATTTCAGTTTGTTTTTGTTTGCTTGCGATTTTGAAGATGCTTTATTAATCCTTATATCTTTAAATAAGCACGAAACATGATCTTTTTTCATTTAAAATTTTTGTAAGCAAATTTGAGGGGTTGAAAGGGCGGCACTTTTATGGTCGGCCCCGGGCGGCACTTGGCCTTGCTGCGCCACTGGGCGCACGTAATTCACGTAACATCTTTTTTTGCAATAGACGAACTCAGCGAGTTCTACACTCACATTACATAATCACTATATTTTTGCGGAGGCCGTATTACTCTGGTGCGTGTACGTTTGGCGTTGGTGCTTGATTCATATGGCACAGAAATGTCACCATTCAAATCAAGTTCAGCTGAACGTTGTGGCGAATCGGCATTAACATCTTTACGTAAATTTCTACCAATAATGCTGTCAAAACCATCATCAAAATCACTGATATAACGCTCTTTAGTTAAACCCAAAAATTTACGAATACGGCATCAGACCCAAACGCCCTTTTGTCTTTTTCTTTCTGTTCCCCTTTTCTTTGTCTCTTTGGGGAAGAGTTCTATCGTTGTCAGTTGACAAAGTGACTTTTGCTTGCTCATCAAAATCTTCTGTGATTTGCTTAGCAACTTGCGCAAGTACTCAACAGCAATCTGATTTTTGAATGACTTTGTTAAAGAAAATTAAAATAGAAAAAATCACATCTGAAACTACTAAACGAGCTTTACCTTATAGAAACGCTAACAAAACTACAGTATTGTTCAGGCTCAGAAGAAGCAACTGTTTTTATTGTTGGAAAATGTTGCTAGCCTTACACCAGAGCTCCGCACCTTTTTTCACTCACGGCACACTTAACAACTTTCCCAAATTTCGTGGGACATCTCGACCGCTAATGTAAGCAACACACTTCATCTTCATGATTTATTTTGAGTTATTTGCACTTGTTTTAGTGAGCACAGTCGTCGTATGTTAGGCTCAATATTTGAAAGAGCAACTCGAAGTTTTCCATCAACGTCTTTTAAGCATGGATTTTATCAATAACAAAGATGAAAAATTTTGCTCACACAAGTATATAGTGCAAAACTGAAGAATTTCAATAGCCACTTTTGCAATTCGCTTATATACCTCTTCAATACAAACCCATAATCATAGACGTACGGGAAGGCATTTTACTGGGGGGGCGGAAAAAATTGCCCTGAAAATAGCAATTAGCCCTGAAAGTAACCTGTTTAGTTTAATCCGAATGGGGCCTGAAACGTCTTGTAAATCTGTTCTATACGTTGAATTCGTTTACAACGGCTTCGTCTGTAACGTCAATTCGCCTATGACGTTACATTTTGTTCGGTCCCGATGGCATCTTTTACATGCATTTAAATTTGCTTATAACGTCATTTCGGCAACAACGTTCTTTACGCAATCCCCTAGAGGTGCTGTTATAGGCAAATTCTGTAGTTACCTTGCTTGTTAACTCAAGGGGGTGATGTTCCTTGCATGTTGTATTCTCCCAGACAAGAAACGTTACGGTAATCGACTTTACTGATGCAAATATATACGCGACAACAATGGCGCAACGCAAAAGTTAAAATCGACGGTTCCGGATCGAAGGGTCTGACTCCCTACACCTGCCTGTGTTATCGTTGCTGTGTGTTTGAGCAAGGCACTTAAAGACGCGCACGGCGCACTCAAAGGGGTCAAGCAATCTGCACTTCGGGCGGCCCGCTTCTACTAAAGATTACACCTCGGGAAATGAAACGCGCACCCAAAATGCATGTGCCAGTGTGCCTATAGTACAGGCTTTACGTATTGTATCGTATTCGTATACTGTGACTGTACCATGTACAGTACTGTACGATATTCCTATAAATGTAGCCTATAAAACACTTTCCAAGTACTTTATACAAGTATTGTCATTTGTAACACCGGTCCATATTACACAAACCGCCACCAGGTTGGTCCACATTACACACTGCATTCACGAAACTAACTTCAAAATTTCCCTACCTCAGCCAGTCAGCTAAAATTTGATGTTAAGATCAATGCTGCAACACATGGCAGAAGAGTCCTAACAAAGCACGAAAATCCGGGCATTAAAAAAACGAGGACTTGGTCCAGATCAAAGTCATTATAACCAGTCACGACTTTAGTCCAGATTATACACTACACTAGCCCAAATTATACGGATCACCCCAACTGAATATACACTGAATATACTATGTTGAAAATATTTTGACTGTTCAGGATGGTTGAGCAACTTGCGCTTGCCTTGAAAAACAGAGTTTTCCCTTAAACTTTTCACTGTATTGAATATATTTCTTACCACTGAAGATTTTTGAGCAACTCTGCGCTTAACCTGAAAAACAGAGTTTGCCCTGAAAATTTTCACTGTATTCAATATACTTTTTACATTCAGGATTTTTGAGCAACTTGCGCTTGCCCTGAATTCGCTGTATTGAATATATATTTTTTATAGTGACGTGCGGTGAGGTTCGTGACCGGGGAGGCACTGTCTCCTTCAAAGCCAAATTTGCGAGTGTATGAATTGAATGGAGTAGCATAAATTCACCACTCAACTGGCTGCTTGCAGAATGACTATTGCTTATGCTTTCTATCCCATATCATAATTTGTTACACACATATAGGTGGAACGACGATTCTAGATTTGAAAAAAGTAACATATAGGAGGACCAAACTGAAGTGACTTGTCACCTACCTTATTAACGGCTTTACTGAAAAGTTGAAACAGTCTTACATCTTATGCATACGTTCAGAATGCATACAGTGATCCAATCGAGAATGCAGACCATTAGTATGATCGGCAGCTGCAGAGAACTTCAATGAAATATGCAAAGCAAAAGCGCGACTGCGCGCAGTGCGGCAGATCACTAGTGCGCAACAATACGCATCAATTCACTTCATCCCCCCCACCTAAAATTAAATCGAACCGGAGATTCAACGCATTGGCGAAAGAAGTACAAAACACGTTCGATACGAAGCACAAAAAGCGACCGACTCACTATAAAGATACGATGCGGCCACAACAAGCAATCAGACGCAACACGGAGCACATTTGTACGACTATGTTCATCCGTAGGCGTATCTTAAGGGTCCTCCCCTTTGTTACTAGAAGATGACAGCCTCACACGGACAGTATCCCCGGGTGCTTCATTCGACCCCAAACGCACATCCACACTTGGAAGCTTGAATGAAGCAGCTATGTCAACACGTCTGCACACAGCGCGGCAGGTTAACATATGGCGCAGAGATAGCTAAATATGCGCAGAGATAGCAGTTTTTGTGCTAAATCTGTCAGATATAATATTTTTACGAAGGGCGCCCCATATTAACGCCGCGCACTGGTGCGCAGCAACACTAACCAATTTACTTCACAAACTGACGAAATAGTACTGGCTGTTCGCCAATCAAAATAAGCAAACATGAATAAATGGAAACAGGAAGGACAACTAAAAAATGTAGCAGCGGCTCGTCTGTCATTACTCACATATCAAATCCCAAGAACGCTCCCTTCTCTTCACAAGCCACCTCGCTTTTAGCCGCGTAATGACAGAGATCTGAGCTTTGTTTATGACATCCGTTGACTCGTCTACTTCTGCAGCAACAAATGTGCTCCACTTATCTTCTTTATATCATATCTAACCCCATCACCTATTGCTGCAATTAAATCGTTCTGAATTATGTTTGAGAAGCCAGAAAACACAGTAGATGTCTCTAAATGTCTAGCTAATCTTTTATCTTTCGCAGCAAGAGTATGCAAAAATTCCACATAGTTGCCACGATTAGAGGAAATCGAAGTCTCATCGTTACTACAAAATGCTAATTGCTGTTTGGCTGGGAAGCAATTTACATTAATCAGCTCTTTCAAAATCTCTCGGTTTTCCCTAACGTTAGCATTGTGAACTTTGATATTTAGTCTCCGCTGTTCATTCAAAGTCAAAGTACATAATTGCGCTTCCAAACGTTTTTAAAGTAATTCTGGTTTGAATGTTATTTTTTGACCTGGCATGTCTGCTAAGGCTTCTTGGTAGATTTTTCATGTCACAAAATCCTGTTGTAGTCCACACATTTTCATAGCAAGTTTTCCCAACGCGACTTGTCGGTCACGCCAGTGATGCCATATCAACACGATAGAATTGCGTAACTATGACGTAACAATGAAACGTTTTCACTGAGTCAGAGATATTGGCTGCCTCCCTTCGCTGCCTTACCACTGAAGCTGCATGCCTGACCAGCTACTGATGTGGCATAATGCTGATTATTCAGTATATTGTACACAACGTCGAGTAAGTGCCAGTCTATGAAATGCGACAGCATATAGTAGAAGGAGTACATATATTAAAAGTGTATACAAACATTACACTGTTACTGACATGAAAGTTACAGAGCTGACATAAAGGCAATTGCACGGCAAGCGCTCACCACCACAGTTTGTGACAAACTGCTCAATACGAAAGCCACCCGGTGAGAGCAGCCCAAGCAGTCCGTCCTCCCTTCGTGACCTTCCCCTGACTTGAAGAAGAAATACGCAAATTCAGATGTATTGACTATGAGAATGATTAGAATCATACAATAATTGCACCTTTTCAACATAAAGGACAAATTTTTATCCAATTTGTTATTTTGGATCCCTATTTCGTTTTGCACATTTCATGATTATGGTAGGGGAGGAACTCCCTTCCTTGCCTCCCCTGATGGCCCGTCACTGATTTTTTATTTTTCAGATTTTCGAAGAACTGTCTCGCCCAGGAAAATAGTGTTGCCCTGAAACTTTTCACTGTGTTGAAATATTTTTTGTCTTTCAGGACTTTTGAGCAACTTGTGCTTGCTCTGAAAAACGGAGTGTGCCCTGAATTCACTGTAATGAATATATATTTTTAATTATTCAGAATTTTGAACAACATGCGTTGCCTTGAAAAACAGAGTTTGCCCTGAAATTTTTCACTGCGTTGGAATATTTTTTATCTTTCAGGATTTTTGAGGAACTTTGCGTTTGCCCTGAAAACAGATTTTGTCATGAAATTTTTGCCTGTATTTAATATACTTTTTACATTCAGGATGTTTGAGCAACTTTTGCTTGCCCTGAAAAACAGAGTGTGCCCTGAATTCACTGTATTGAATATGTATTTTTCATCATTCAGAATTTTGAACAACTTGCGCTTGCCCTGAAAACAGAGATTTCCCTGAAATTTTTTACTGTATTGAATATAGTTTTTACATCAATGATTTTTGAGCAATTTGCGCTTGCCCTGAAAAACAGAGTTTGCCCTGAATTCACTGTATTGAATATATATTTTTCATCATTCAGAATTTTGAACAACCTGCGCTTGCCCCGAAAAACAGAGTTTGCCCTGAAAATTTTCACTGTATTGAAATATTTTTTATCTTTCAGAATTTTTGAGCAACTTGAGCTGGCCCTGAAAACAGAGTTTGCCCTGAATTTTTCAAGCCAGGGGGGTGGCCGCCCCCATCCCCCGCCTCGTACGTCACTGCCCACAACTCATCAAGTGGAACATCGCTGAATTTTAATCTCAGAAATCTGTGTTTCGTAGTTCAAGAATGTTTTTTCTAAGAGGGAAGGATAATTCGCACGGTGACATATCAGCATTATCCAAAAAAGGATTTAGAATACCATATTGTTCCGTATTAATTGTGAAAAAGTAGCGGTCATGTTTCTGATGTAACAAAGTGAAGTGTTCTTGGGCCAAACCCTACACAAGTACATTCCCAATAGTTCTATTTTGATTGCTTTTTGGAATCATTTCCAGTGATCCCGTTCCCCGTGTTAACTCAGTTTTCCAGAGTACTATTTTTTTCTTTAAGACCTTTTAACTTGTCAGAACATTTTAGTATATTTTCATTTTTGCCTTGCATTTTAATGTTGAGTTTATTCAAGTGTTCAAATATGTCGGCCATATATGCAAGTTTAGCAATCCAACGAGCATCTTCAAATTATTTACACAGGTGATGGTTGTTCTGACTTAATACGAACTGACTTATTTCATGGCAGAGCTCGAAGAGCCTTGCAGAACTTTTCCCCGTGAAATCCAACGCACAGACGTATGAAATAGCAGTGATTGATCTTCTGATCCCATTTCATCGCATAGCAACAAAAAATTCGTGAAATTCAAGTTTCTTGCTTTAACAAGCTTGACAATGTGGATACAGTCTTTCATCGTTTCTGACAATTCCTTTGGTAAAATTTTGATCATCAGGGCTTCCCTCAGGTTCGTAGACACAGGGGACATAGCCCCCCAAAGTTTGTTGTGCCCAGAAAAAAATGTTTTAAACATACAATAAAAACAAAAATTTTACCACGCCTAAAATGTATTTTACCCTCAAACCTTAAAACCTGACCACGGGCCTGGCTTCCCCTATGTAAACAGCATTGCGTAATTTGAATGGCTGGATTTTGACGTTTCACTAACGAAGCAAAGCCTCTACCTTCACCCAGTGTTTTTTATAAGGTTTTCAAAAAGGTATCGTCGTGGAGCTTTAGGGTGTCAACACCATTTTCCCTTCTATGTCTGATACTTTTAACTGATTTTCACAGAAAGGCAAGTTTCCGTCCAAATATGCTTAAATTTTTGAATACGACATTCACTTTAGGCAAACAAACTAAAAGCAATTTAATAAATAAATCGGTTCATTGTAGGGCTACATATTCATTCACTCGTTTTTGTGCCCCTTTTTTCCTTTGGGGAGAATCGCGGGGGCAGCAACCCTAAGAGCACCCGAAATACCTCACGATCAATAGCAATCTCAGATAGATCTGCTGCAGAACCGTCGCCAGAAAGTTTTCAATGGCGGGTCTTTGCAGTTCTGCGGGGGGCAAGGGCGGAGCTAGGGGGATGGCAGGGGGGCCACTTCCCCCAAAAAATTTTGGGTGGCCCCCCATAAATTTTCCGCGTGACGTCATGCCACTGCATTGAAATTATTTAAAGCTATAAGATTGCAAAATTTATGAAAAACAACTTTTTTGATAAAGGTGATTTTT
>Ga0210059_1013332_pt1 | contig 12309 bp, 7 predicted proteins | sample Ectturendosymbi2_FD_188042 | JGI IMG/M metagenome (GOLD analysis project Ga0210059, IMG submission 188042) | Ecteinascidia turbinata endosymbiont from Florida, USA - Sample 2 (SPAdes) (version 2) | ecosystem: Host-associated > Tunicates > Ascidians > Unclassified | place: Key West, Florida...
CCACTTCTTTGTTCTTGCCAAATCATGTTTTATATCAGTGATTGAATTGCATGACACACATTTCACATGTCCTGTAGAATATGGACTTTCACTGTCTTTGGAATGTACAAGATGAATTGATCCCATATACTGCACTTAGTTATACTACAGCATGTTTATTTATTTATTTTTTTTAATAACTTTCTTTGTCACTTTAATTTTAACAAGTGCTTCTGCTTGTATCATTGAAGAATCCATACTAATTACTGTTGGCTAGCCCAAACTCAACCAGCAACTGACTGAATACACATGGACACATTAGACAGCTTTTGGAATGTTGGTTTCTTGCTTGGCACAAAAAGTACACCAACTTTACTTACATGCCTGACAATGCAACCAATAGCCATAGCTAACGGCGACTGAAGTACGTGCAACTCACGTCACCTGACGACTGCGGTGTGAAAGTCAACCATGCGTGATAAATTAAATAACAATATAAACCTCATCATCCAGCATCAGAACTCTCAAGTTATCAATAAAATTTTCGCAGGAAAAAACAAAACGCAAAAAAATTAAAAAGTGTTCAAAAAGTTTTGGATAATCCGGATCCGGCTTGAGCAAAAATGAAATCCAATCCGGCTCCGGATCCGAAAAAATCTCATAATTCTGCCGGATCGGACTCCAAAAATCCGGATCCGGAACAACACTGCAACTTGCGCTTGCCCTGAAAACAGAGTTTCCCCTGAATTCACTGTATTGAATATATATTTTTATCATTCAGGATTTTTCAGCAACTTGCCCTTGCTCTGAAAAACAGAGTTGCCCTGAAAATGTTCACTGCATTGAAATATTTTTATAATTCAGGATTTTTGAGCAACTTACGCTTGCTCTGCAAACAGACTTTGCCCTAAATTTACTGCATTTAATATATATTTTTATCATTCAGGATTTTTGAGCAACTTGCGCTTGCCCTGAAAACAGAGTTTGTCCCGAAATTTTTTAAGACAGGGGGGGTCGCGGCTCTTCCCGACCCCACGCTTCGTACGCCTATGCCCACGTTTTTGCTTAAGAAATGACCACGCGGACTCCTGCTACTGCCGAAATCGAAAAATTACTCCGGACTCGGGTCCGGTTTTTCAAAAAATTTTGCTCCGGGTCCGGTTCCGAAGGTAAAAAGCAGAATCGTGCCGGAGACAACTCTGGCACTCCGGGTCCGTGTCCACCGCTTCTACAGCATTTTTCATCTCCTGTTCCATATCAGAAACTTTTGCATATCTGTATCCAATCCTTTTCCAAAAATTTCTGAAATTTAGTATCCGATATCCATCCGTATTCGAATGCAACACTGGCTAATACAAAACAAATAAGGAGTGGTATTAGGTCCACCAGTGGACTTCCATTTTTGAAAACTTATTAATCCACCACTTGTAATATGACACTAATCCATGACAAGTATGTAGTAGACTGCACTACACTAGGTAGAAACCTAGTAAACCTTTACGTTACTCTTACCTAATATCTAAACCTAAACCGCAAATCTGACCACAAAAGTTTGGAAACTTTTCAAAAATTTAGTTAATAGTAAATATACACAAGTACCATGAAACGTGCATTCATTTGACAACCAAAACGAAACGTGCCCGATCATGGCCAGAGTCAACGCGAAAACCATTCACACAGAAAGACATGTCTACCAGAGATGATCAGGTAGTGGATTTTTACTATTCGATCCTATCTTGTTTTTGAATAACGATATCCATATCCGATCCGAATCCTCTTTTGGTTGAAATCATACTACCCGTATCCGAAAACTATCCGAAAGTGTATTGTGTCACACAACATACATTTTTGTGCTGTGTCTATTTTGCTTTGTGAGGCAAAATAACTGCTGGAGCTATTTTGCCTTTAGCTGAACACCATTGGTTGAAGTAGTCACATGGCAAGTTTGGAACGCATGTCCTGCTTAGTTGAACATGACTTCTGTAACAGCTCAGGCCCGTGCATCGATGATGGTTGTCATGGTTTCAAGGCTGGCAAGCCGTTAGCAGCTTCTCGTTTGAATTAAGTGAACTGTAGGCTAAACCCTAACTCGAAACACTTAAACCTTAAACTTAAAACTTGACCCTACACCTTGACGATAAGCCCTGATCCTAAACCCTAACCATCAACTCTTAAATCCCAACCAATTGCCTTTGCATATTGTACAGTACTTGTTAGATGACCAGGGTTGTAGTGGGTGGTAACGCGTGGGAACAACGTTCCCATACATTTTTTGGGTGTGGGAACGCGTTCTCATACCTTTTTGCACTAGTAACGGTACTTAAGATGTGAGATCTAAATGACTACATCAAAACATCGCTGCGATCTCACAGATGTGCTTGCGACACGCAGATTCTCACTGCTAGTCAAAAGTCTACAATGAAACAGGAAGATCCAGTGAAGAAGTTCTAGCAGGCAAATGCTCACTTTATTCGAACGATTTGGCAGCGATGGAGTCTGGAGACTTGGTCTCGGTCTCGAGACTCGTCCCGAGACCCATTTTTGTGAGTCTGGGTCTCGGGCTCGAAGGTTTCAGGTCTCGTCTCGGTCTCGGTCTCGAAGGTTTCAAGTCTCGAGACTTTGAATATTGCAAAGAAATGGTTTATTAAAATTTCTATAATTCAAATATTTTTTTGTTGTTTCTGCAGGTAAGAAACAACCAAAACATGACAGAAAAATGCCAGTAATTTGAAAAATGTCAAGTCAGAAGCATAAGCGTTCGCAGAAACTTTTCCAGGGGGGGCAGCTCGATATTTTGCTTATTCTCTCCATGTTGCTGATGATGCAATGGAGATGGACATTCACAAAACGCTTTGCCATTTCTACACCATAATGAAAATGCCCCCTGCTACGCAGGGGCATAACGAGGGATGCCAAGAGGGGCACAATTCCCCAGGCGCCGAATCACTATGGGGGCGCCATAAAGTCTCAACAATGTCACAAATATTTTCTTCAATACAGTACATTTGCTTTCGAAAGATCTCAGGTTCGAACATGAGGGCGCCGAACCTTTTTCTTGTCCCGGGCACAATCTAACCTCTTTTCGCCCCTGCTGCTGCGGCAGCAGTCGCAAAAATCGCGCTTCATTGGCGCAGCAATGCTTCTTTTTCAGTCATACTTCTTTTCACGCTGCACAGTACAAAACTACGAAGCTTACCACTCTTAGCAGTCACTGCCTCGCAGCATTTTCTGCCAAAGATGTCTGCGCTCAACAGTCACATGCGGCAAAATGCCTACGATTGTAACTGAAGTTTGTAGGTTTGTTGCCATGTTGTTGTTATGCAATAAAGAGTAACGATTGAACAATCCGCTCACAAGTTTTGCAACCTGCATCTGCAGGCGAAGTAGCGAACATGAGTAAACTGCAAGCTCACCACTTATGACACCATAGCAGCGAACTTTCCTCTTGTGCAGTGTGTCATACAGGCAAACAAACTGCTATTGCAAGAATTAAACTAATTAATCGAAATTGAACTGCTATTGTCAGATTTTCCAAACTTTTTTGGTTTTAGACCAAATTTCTCGGGGGAAAAACGCCCGTTTTCCTGGGGGAAAATGGCGATCTTTTTGCCTTCGCTCATTCTGCTGCACAGAAGGGCTATCAAACTCATTTTCACAGAGGGCCATATCAGCATTATGTTTGCCCTCAAAGAGCCAGTTGTAACTATTAAGACATGTAAATGTGGTTTTTGTTTGCATGACCGCAAAAACCTGCAAACCTAGTGAATACATTGCTTCACATTCAAACTAGCATGTGTATGTAACTAAATAATGTTTATTTTATTTTATCGCAGACTCGGGGTCCATATCACAAGCACAGTCGAATAATACAAGAGTACAAAAATGTGTAGCCATAGCGGATTTGTGCTCTTCGCAATGCTTGGGCGGACACAGCAAGCAGTCGATATTCAACTACTTGGAGTTGATATGCAAACAAGCAGCAGTAACACGTATAATATATTTTATATTCACAAACATTTTCACAATTCTGGGGGCTATTTTCAAATACGATATTTCAATATTGCATGGTTCTCGTGAAAATGAGTGCAGTGTGTAAGCTAGCCTATGGTAGAGCATGCTTGGCAATTTTTCTTGCTGATGCTTGTCGCCAAAGTGCATTGAAATTCAAGCGCAAACCCAAGGGTCATGAAAACAAGCAACATTTTGAATGCAAAATTTTCCTTCGATTGTTTTTCAAATGTTTGCACTTTTCAGGATACTTTTGAAGGTTTGTACGATGTGATATTTCCTACTGAAGCTTTTCTCCAAAAGCTGGTTGGAATTGATGTGCAACAAGCAGAAGTCACAAGAAAGCATACATTCAAACCCATTTTAGCAATTTTAAGTAGATCTTACAAATCTTTCTACTTTTCATGTTGTTTGTAAATGTTTTGTAAGGCATGGGCGCAGGTAGAGTGCTTCTTACTGATTACTATCCACTGACGCTAATTGGAATGGCTAACAGACCAGTACAGAAACGAGCAGGCGGGGATTTCAAAGCTGTGGCTGGTGCGAAATGTTGGTCGACCTTTGTTGCAAGGATGTCGTGCTTTGTTCATCCTGAAGAACAATCGGGACTGCACAGATAAAGTGTCTGCAGATCACCACACAGAGAAAATCCAGCAAAAAGTGCAATGTCCAAACTTGTTTCTCTATTCGTCACCAGTCTTTGCAATCACAATACATTGATACATTTTCGACACTGAAATTTTGCTATTTTTTTTATCTAAGACTATAAGTGATTGTTTTAGAGAGTTGGTCCCATTCACGCCTTTCAGTTGTGCTTACATCATCACAATTGCGCGGAACGGTTTGAAATCTATTATCAATTTTGTCTAAGAACTACCAGTATGCAGACACTGTGGCATCTCTCATGGCAGAAACAGAGAATATGCTTTGCGTTTATGCCCGTCATATTGAACGCTTTGAAATCGAAGTGCAGGTTTCAAAGCGCAGATTCCGAATACAAAATGTTGCTGGTTGCACTGAAGTAAATTTCTAATCCATTTTGAATATGCAGAATACAAATACAAAAATTCCCTGGTTTTCAATCATATTGAACGCAAGACCATAATATACATGCCAGCTTTGGCCTTGGTGGTGTACACCTGGGCTAAAAATGTAGCGATTTACTTGTTTGAGAATCGTATTTGACAAATTAGCTCTTGCTACTTCTTTCCATTTGCTTTTCTGTGTGTGTGTTTTACCAAAATCTCTTTGAATCTAAATGGAGTTTTTCGTGTGCAAGCACTTAAGTGCAAATAAACACAAGTTGTGAAAAGTAAATTTTTTATCATTTTTAAATCAGTGCAATTGCAGTCACTGCAATCGAAGGACATTCATATTTTTCGACATTGAGTTTTTTGTTTATTTCGTCGAAGTGATCTTTCTTATAGTTGATCTGGATCATGCCGGTCGGTTGTGCTTACATCATATTGCATTTGCTTGATGATCTCTGATTTATTTTTATGCAGAACAAGTCATTTTAGTAAAGTTCTTCCTCAACACTGCCGAGTCGTCAAAGCGTATAAACGTATTTGGTTGTACCGAACACGTAATGACATGTATGTTGATCACACATCTAAGCGTTTCAGAAAGCGCCCACAAATCAAGAAATAAGGTCCTGAATGAAAAATATCCGAGCTGTGTACCACGCAGAAGCAACAGCTCTGATTTCAACCACGCAAGTTTATCTACTGCAAAGAAAGCTTTGCGTTTCTTGTCGCCAAAACGTCAAGTTCAAAACACATGACAATCGAAAATTTGAATGCTTTTTATCTTCGTACATATTTTGTACAAGTCTGTTGGGCTATTTTCAAATGCTGAATTTTGACTTTGCATGCTTTATGTGAAGACGTGCTATCCCATAGCAGTGCTCATGTAACCATTTCCTAACTGATAACGCCAATATATGTTGTAATTCAAGAGCGGGGACCAATAAATGCAAAAAGAAGCAATATTTTTCAATTGCGCACATTTCATTGACTATTTGGCAATGTTTCTAGTTTCATGATGCTCGTGAACGTTGTGTAAGGTGTGTGCTAACATAGCAAGTTTGTCGATATTTCCTACTGATCTTTGTCTGCTAAAACCTTGGATTTGTTGTGCAAAGTACCCGAAATCACACATGCAAAATATTTTACATTCACACAATTTTTTGCGAATCTGGGTGGCTCTTTACAAATATTGTATTTCGACTTTGCACGTTTCAATTTTCTTGGTAATGTTTGTTGCCTAAAGTGCGTTGGATTTTATTTTCACAGGCAAGAATTGCAAAAATAAGTAACCTTTTTAGTTGCAAACTTTGTCTTGGAATTTGTTTCATATGTTTACGATTGTGGGTGCATCTTTTGAAATGTTTCGACTTCGCATGTTTCATGTGAAAAGCAGGTACAGTGCGTAGGCTAAACTTTGGCAGAACAAGACCATACTACACAATAATTCTTACTGACTATTGTGCCAGTTATATTACCTATCAGGCCGTGGTTCCTAAATTTGCGACAATATCGCATGGAGCACCACCAGTATTGAGCAACATTTACTATGCTTCTAAGTTAAATCCCTTGTTCTATTTCGCCATAGGTAGCCTACTTTGCGTGATGGAAAAGTGTAAAATATTATTGAAATAACGTCTTTCCATGTCAACGTTTTTCGTTTCTGTAGCATGTAATACTTCAAGCTTCGACCAGAATATGGTTTTGATTTTCACCCGACTACGAACAAAGGGTAATGGCCAAATTTCTTCATGTTTTACCTTTGGGTGTTTTTGCTTTGGGTACCCATTGCGTTTTTGGGCGGCAATTACGCATTGCTTTTGAAATAATGAAGTGTATTCAACATCCAACAAGTTAGAATTTTAGGTTCAGCAGAGCTTCAGAATAATTGCTGACTTATTCAAACACGCGACGCCAACCGTGCTCCTAAAATGTTTCAATAAGCCTCAGTGATAGTGATAAATTTTTTTGCAGTTTGGGCTATGGTACTGACGGTGTCAGTATTATTTAGAGACCCGAAAAAGCCTTTACCAGCACGGAACTATATATTTTTTGTGAGTGAAATGTTGTGTAGTATAAGTTTGAAGTAGGTAAATGAATCTTAGTATAGCAAGGGCAAACACCTTTATCTTGGTATTTGGCAACATTCCAAATATTTTTCTGCAGCATTTTTCAAGGAGTTAGCTTTACTTATCATCAGAGAAATGTAAGGTCTCGAGTCTCGGTCTCGAACTTCCAGGTCTCGGTTTCGGTCTCGGCTTTTATAGAAAAGTCTCGGTCTCGCAGTTTGAGACAGGTCTCGGTCTCGTCTCGGAGGTTACAGTCTCGACTACAGCACTGGTCTTCACATTAACGAATATCAACACTAAAATAATTGAAGGTAAATTGAGCAAAATATTTATTTCAGAAGTGTGTATCAAACTAGTAGCCCTTCGCATTAATCGGTACATAAGAAGTAGCTCGCAGTTTCAAAAAGGTTGCTGACCCCTGCCCTAACCGATAAATAGGCACTGAATGATATTGATGCACAATAAAATATATAATACAGCAAAATAGGCACAGCAACACCACATCTCTAACTTCGACAACTCACAATTTTTAACTGTAATCTGACATCACGTTGTATTGAGCCTGATGGCTGACAGTGGACTGATGGGATGCAATGATGGTGGATTGGTGCTCTGCAGTGCACGACACGTCCGGTGTAACAGCGCCTCTTTCACACTTTTGCACTTGATGTGAACTGCATTACATCCTTTAAATCTTTGCAAAAATTCTTTTCAAGATTTTGTTGGCGTCATATCCCAAAAATATGAAATTTGAAGATCCTGATCCTAAAATTTGAATAAAACCGTAATCCTGATCCGATCCGGTTTGTTCAAAATGTGTTGCATCCTGCCGGACTCGAGTCCTGAAATCCGGATCCTGTACACCTCTGCTATACGCCTCTGCTACCAGAGGTGAGCAGATATTGATGTTTTAACTCCAGATCCATATCCGATAATTTTTTTGAATATCCATATCCAATCCTTATCCGAAAATTTCTGAAATTTAGTATCCGATATCCATCTGTATCCGAATGTGACACTGGTTAAATACGAAACAAACAGGCAGTGGCTTTTATTGGTCCACCAGTGGACCTTCATTTTTGAAAACATATTCATCCATCGCCTGTAACAGGACACTAATCAATGACAAATGTGCAGTAGGCTGGACTATGCTTGGTAGAAACTTAGTAACCGTAAACCTAACAGTTATTAAACCTGAACCACACATCTGACCACGAAAGTTTGGAAACTTTTGAAAAAGTAAATATAAACCGGTACCACGAAAAGTACAACCACTACAACCAAAACAAATGGTGCCTGATTATGGCAAGAGTCAGCACGAAAACCATTCACACAGTAAGACACGTCTACCTGACTACAATGACCGTACTGCTAATGAAAATCTCAGTGCTTTATTCTAACTGTGTCACTGCCAGCGGACCTATAGCCACTTCCAAACAAAAATAACCTGTCATTTTTTGACCCAATCCATAAAAATAACATCAAATGTTGTGCATTTTCAATTGTAAAAACATAAAATTAGTGTATATTTTGCTGCCAGAGGTATAGCTCTGCTGTGGTTATTTTTCCATTTGAACTGTAGTGTAGCCTATCTGGCTTTGTTCACTTGTAATACTGAGTTCGTGGCACTAACAGTTAGTACGATGAACCTAGTGAAAATGGAACTCCTGCTGTGCAAGTGGTCGTCGTTTGGGCTCTCGGCATTGTTGTTTAGGTTGGCCTGATAGAGGCAACTCTTTTTGTGGGAAAATTTTGACGTAAGCTACAGCACTTTTTTAATAGGTTTTGAAAACCAGACACAGGTTCAGAATTTGGGTTAGGGTTTTTGTTTATATGGCAAAGAAGATCCACTAATATAAGGATATAGTCCTTGTCATGTGACCAATTCCACCTGCATCAGCTAATTGCAAAAGAGCTCCAGCATTCAATCAATTGATAAAATAAAGAAAATATATTTTGTAACACTGAGAGTATATCACAGTATAAAATATAGTAAACTATGTAGCTTACAAAAAATACAAACTCAAACTGTCTTTTAGCAAAGGTTGACTGCATAAAACTTGAGGTAGAATGTTCAAAATTTTGACCAAAAGGGAAATGCAGCTTAGACGCTGAAATAGACCAGGGTTGGCCAACAGGTTGAAGGCCGAGTGTCACTTGGTCGATTGCACCTGATTTTGCATTGAATTGACAAGCTGCCTAAAAAGAACATTTTTCAATCAATATTCCAGAAAGTACAAAAAAATTATCTATCAATTGGTTGGTCACGTATATTCTTTAGTGCCTCTTGTGATGGCTGACCATAGGCTAGCTGAGAGCTCGGCAGATGCCACGAAGGCATTGTAGTATGTTTATCCATTATTGCATGGTAATCATGATATAGGTGTAACAGACACTTTGCCTTCTGTCTGTGCATTACTTACTAAGGCAATGGTACACTGCATTTGCACATGTGATACTCAACTTCGGCATTTTGTATTTGTGACTATATAACCAACTGGTCTATCGTGAGTTATCAAGAAATCTTCTAGTCGAGCCCAGTCGAAGACAAGTTGGCCACCCATGAAACAGACTACATTAGCCTATAGAACACACACATATGCCACTCAGCACAACAAGCAAAGCACCATACCAGCAATATAAGAGCAGCTTACTACTTCCACTTTGCCGGAAAATATTTACGATGAAGTTACACGAATTATCATCGATTGTGATGAATGCAGCACATACCGACAAAACCATTTTGATTTTTTGTGAATATGAATAACAGCAAAGAAAACAACAGCAACATCATTTGTGACATCTTCAATCACTGTCAGAAAACTTTCGTAATAGAAATCAAACAAATATCTTGATCCTGTCCTGAACCAATTTTTTTCAAAAATAAATATCCAAATCCAATTCTGATCCAAAAAAATCGCAAGTATCCTGCAGTATATCCAATCCTGTCCATGCTCTGTTACATAGCGATGAGCTCCATCTATCGATCAGTCATTCAGTGCCGCTCAGAGGTGTACAGGAGCCGGAGTGTTGGCGTGAACTCCGGCCCGAGTTTTAACGATTTTCGAAACTAGGAGTAGAGCCGGAGTTGATTTTTCTAAGGAAGGGCCAGAGCTGGAGTGGAGCCGGAGTCAGTTTTTTAATAAGAGGTTAGTTTGTTTCATATTGATTAATATTATTGCAGATTGTTTTTTACAAAACATGTTACAACATAACCTTCAAATGTGCAAAACTCCCCAACAGGAAGTCTTAAAATTTTCATACAACTTGTATGTAAGTAAGGTTAGGTTGGTGAGTTTCATGTGTGTAAAGATTTGGACAATTTCTTGTTCATGGTGATACGTTAAAAATCTGTTGGCCAATAAAATTAAGCTCACGTAAAAAGTGTAGGTAGGCCTAGTGTTTCAACAACCAGCATATCCAGTTTTCTGTTTCGAAGGACAAAAAGTTCCGTATCACGCATCCAGTTTTCTGTCAGATATAAAACTGAGTTGGAGAAAATCTCATTACTGTCAAGTGTCAACGTCGTCGAGTGGGAAGTGACTAGACAATGGTCAGTTCGAGTGACTCCTTTGTTGTATTTGGTTTTTCTTTTGATGTACTTACACAAGATTGTAAGTCCAAATTTGTGGACCCCTTGTGATGAACATTTCGAAAAGCAGACAAGTGCTCTTGGACTAGGGTTAGGTTTAGCATTTAGGATTTAGGTTTTTGTATCAGTGTAAGGTTAGGGCGTAGGTTTAGCGTTTAGGGTTCAGTGTTAGTGTCAAAATTTAGGGTTTATTAGCATTTAGTGTTGATCATTAGGGTTTGCGGTTAAGATAAATGGTTAGGGTTTAGGGTAGGCTATTGGGTTACAAATTTATGGCCACTTTAATCCTTTATCTGAGAAGCAACTGACATGTATTGCAGTGATCAGCAGATTCGTTTGATATGTTTTTTTGGTCTTTTTTGTGCGAAAACCGGATACGGTCGATTAGACACTGCCAAAAGTTTAGATAATTCACTTTGGAGTTTAAACAGGAGTCAAAGTGCAAATCTTTAAAATGTTTCGGAGTCGGAGTATATTCAGCCGATGCAGGAGCGGAGTCGGAGTCAAACATTTCAGACTCCTTACACCTTTGGCGCCGCTTTCCAGCCGTTTTGAAGCGTGACGGGCTAGCTATCGCTAATCATGTGTTATATGTCATTGGTTTGACTGATTTGAGTGTTCATAAGTCTGAATTCGAGTCAATTATTTGCATTTTCGAGTGATTTTTATTTTATTTCGAGTCATTGAATTTTTATTTCATGTTTAGTTGTTGTTGTGATTAAATTTTGTGATTCCCCATGAATGTCAGGTCATGCATGCAACCTAACTTTTGGTGCATTTATTAACTTGATAATTTCTCTGTATGCTTATAATAATTCCTCTTACGTTATTTTTTCATTTGAAACCTTTTGATGTTGCTAACACAGCAATTTTTATAAATATTTCAGTTGTCTAGGGACTGAAACTGGCAATTAGCATTCAGGCCGTTGGACAAGTTGATAGTTAATGTTTGTTTGTTTATTATATGAAGTCAGATAACACTGACTAGGAATTTAGATCACTTTGAACTCTGCATGGACTTAATACTGAATGCTGGAGTCAAACCACTTCTAAATTCACAGATCAAGCTTTCGTGCAATCTGGTTTACCCAGAGATTAATCTAGTTAGGTTGCAAATTGTAGTATGACCGGACTGCCACTTTGCAGTGTTTCCTATGAAGTGTGGCTGCCTGGAGATGACGCCACATGTAAATAAATGGTCACCGCTAGATGATGCCCATGAGTAACAAGTCACTGTGATAGTTACCACAAACGAAATATCGTGAAATCAGTAATGGATCTCTATCGCTGCTGGTTGCTTTCTTGTTAGTCAACGCCCCTAATTACAATCTTCCATTGTCATGTGACAAGGTTTCGAATAATTAATATTTAAGTTATTTGCTTTATTCAGAGATGTTTGAAGCTGTGCATCATGAATGTCCTTTTGCCGTTTTTCTTTTTTTTATTTTTAATGTCAGACATGCCGTCGCCTAAGGAACGTACCTTTGGGTGGCCCGCATATCCCCTTCCTAGACTTGGTCAAAAGGTAAATAATCACGGTTGGCCGAGTATGAAGACGTCATCATAGGGCCCTTTTTCAGCATTGGGCCCCCAAACCACGTCTTAAGTCCACCACTGAGACCAGAGATGATTTCCC
>Ga0210059_1013333_pt1 | contig 12309 bp, 8 predicted proteins | sample Ectturendosymbi2_FD_188042 | JGI IMG/M metagenome (GOLD analysis project Ga0210059, IMG submission 188042) | Ecteinascidia turbinata endosymbiont from Florida, USA - Sample 2 (SPAdes) (version 2) | ecosystem: Host-associated > Tunicates > Ascidians > Unclassified | place: Key West, Florida...
GACCAGAAATTTCTCGACGCGCTGTTGTGCCCTCCTCTTTGGTCAAAAAAATTTCAGTTCATTTCTCCCTACACGGTTTTGGTCCCCAGGCCGAATCTGACGAGTATGTGCTACATAAATTTATGATGTACCAACCCCAGCCGGTGTCAGATGTTTTTGAGTTAGAGAGGCAGTGAACCAGAACAAATTGCTTAGTTACAACCAGCGGCAGATCTGAACCAGGCGTTTGGAAAGGGCAGTCAAATAGGGCGGCTCCAAAAGTCTTCACTTTTACCCTTGTTTGAATACCCCTGGTACTCTGTGACAGTCGTTGGGTACCACACAGAAGCGGCTACTTTTCCTGAGCCTAGAACGTATTTCTATGTTGGTCGAACTATGCGATCTTTCAGGGAAACACCACAGTTTAACATCCCTTTATAACATTGATTCACAAATGTTTGAAGCAGGTCCAAAAACAGAGACTCCATTTTTCACAAGCTACACATAGCCTAACTGAGGGACAGTGTGGATGTCGCAATCAATCTTTTACATATACAATAAAGGTTTGAAAGGAAAACACCGAAGTAGTGGCTCCCGACCCTTTTATAACCGCGGTCCGTACTGCGACAACATGGATAGAAAACTGAAGGTCATTGCAGAATACCACAAAACACTGGTTGAAAAGTATGCTGCGAATGCATCGAGATGGTGTATTGCTTCCACGCTTACAACTGATGCTTTTACGTCTGTGCAGTGCCGTCCGATTGCTGACTACAAGACTTGAAAAAATTGAAGAATACAAGAAAGCTTTCGATCTCAAGATCGCCGCTTCAGTCAAACGCTTCAACGACTACCATTATGCAATTTTGGCGAAAAATGAAAAGTATTATCGATCGCTTTCGGAAAGCATTCACGGTATTCGAAAAGTCTGTCATGTTTCCTTTCTTATTCAGATCAATCACTAACAGGGAGTTTCGAAAATGCCGGAGAAGATCACCTTCACCGAATTGTACTTTAAATTGTGTGTGCTCTCATGTATTTCTTGCAAACGAATAGCATTGCAATATGAAACTCCGGTTAGCAAAACTATCTTCTGCACTGACACTCTCATGCATTATTTTGCTTATTTACCAGCGATATAAAAGACACTGCTCAACTCCCAGTAAGGCAGTTCGGAAATTTTGCGTTTCTTTGGAAATGCTGTTTTTAAGCGCCATCAAATATTTCAACGAAAAACAATCAAACCCGATGATAAAAGTTTTGTAAACTTTTCTTTTGAACATCGGTAGGTGAAATCCACAAACAGAGTTTGCTATGACTTTTGTGATGTTGTCTACGAGTCATCAACCGTGACGCAATCCCTGCACAACACATGACGTTCGTTGTTTCCGAATCTACCCTTGCCACTGGTCTTATATGCTCGATCTATCGTTTATTGCAATCTTTAAAATTCGCGCCATGCATAGTGGACATGGCGATTGATGGACACTTTTCTGCTTGGAAGTCTTGTCCTTCAATCGTATCCATCACGTGTAAGAATATCGCCTGAACGCGAGTAGTACCCCACCACGATCACGGGTCACGATATTGTCAGGAGCACGCTTGTGAGCAAACTGTGTTGTCTTTTGTGAAGTTGGCCCAAGTAGATTTTATGGTTCAGTTGACTGTGAAATTTATATTCCACTGCAAAATTTTTATTCAAATTTTGTCCAAGGAAAATTCAATTTGAAAGTGAAGACAAGAACAAGCCTGACAAAAATTACTATTGCCGTTCTTTAACGGAAATGTCTTTAAAACACTGCGCACCTTGCAATGAAACGACGACCGAGACATCGCAAGTGGAATAGGCCTGCATGATTTCAAACACATTTCCGACGGCATCAGGTGCAGAGGTGCTGCTAGGAAAGTGAGATTTAATTGATGCAGTGAAAAATAGATTTACAACTTTGAATCGGAAAATGTTGGATTTACGAGAATTTTCCCTTTCAAGCTAAATGGAAAAACCGGGCCACCGATTAGCTTCTTTTGGGTGTTTGGTTCTGAATATTGTTGTTTTCCGGTGGTTTCGTGTTTTACAGCCATCCACATTCGCTATCATTTCTCAACCTTTCTGAGTTTTTGCCAGTGAGCCACCTTTCACCTTTGTTTCACCCATGACTTAAACCTTTAGTTACGTGACTGTTGAGGACTGTTATCTTGATGGCCCTAAGAAAACCTGATAATCATTTTTCCTGATTGCACATGAAAGCACAAGACCACACGCAAACACAACAACATTGTTGTTCAAGAGTTTCACATCGTGTGTGTTACAAAAAAATGTAAAATATTGCAATCAGCAACATCAAAGAAAGTTAGCTACAGCCACGTCTCGAAATTTCTCTCCGGTGTGCCAGCAATGTCGAAATGAGTCTTCTTTGGCTGCGTCCATTAAACATATCGTCGGCAGTGATTGATACCTCCAGTTCTCGCTGAATTAGTAAAACAGACGCTTATTCTACAAATCTCTGCAATTATCTGCAAGTATACGAAATATCAAATACGAGTTTCTCATGAAATCGGTACAATTTTTCGATTCCTGGTTTTCGTAAATGTTTAGGTTTTGCTCGAGAACACGATTTTGGACCAAGTAGGGCTTTGGTTGGCAGGTGCAATGCGATTTGTTTTTTTGGCGTGCAGTGGATGTGCGAAACCACTTCAATAATGATCCATTGTAAAATGCATAACTTGATACACGATCGTCCGCATAGGAGCCCGTGAAGCAGCTCGGTCGGTCACGGTAAAGAATAGGTATCAGTCTCGATATTTACTTTGTAATGAAAGCTTCGATAGAGCCCACGTGCAGAGTGTCTAGTTACCCTCCAATGAGATAGATTCGAGTCCCAATAACGCTTGCTCCGCACTTCCACCTGCCACCAGGTATAGCTTCGCGCATGTCGGTCTGCTCCGTCGTGCTGAGATGGTAGGTCGTAATGGAACGCTCCGGTTCAGTTGATCCGGAAATCTTACCTCCTGCAAGTAAATGTGCCGAATAAGAAGCATTTCGTCGAATGTCCGGAAAAATTAAGGGATAATTTTTTACTTGAAAGTGTTTGTCAAGTACCAATGAAATAGATGTGGTTCAAACAGTAAACGGCGGCCAGCCATTTTCTTGGCTTCTCCATCCGTCCAGCTATTTCCCACTGAGTATTTTCTCCATATCTCAAACCTTCCTCCGTCCTCTCCAGTTTCAGTCGCTCGATCGCCTCTACGTAGTTTTCGCCATCGTGACCACCAACAACGTAAATAAAGCCTGAAAACCAAATAATGCCTTTGAAAAAAAAACATATTTAGAGACTGTCCAAAAGTTAGAAATTCACTGGTGCGTTTAGGCTTTGTTTGTGCATGAAGGCCATACTCGATTCAATTTTGCTCATTACGCAGGCACTGTTTGTGCAGGTTTCGTTCAAAACTTCTATTACAGCAAAATGGTTGTGAGCAATAAGAAACGAAGTCAGAGCAAATATTTGCATATTTATTAAATATGAGGGTTTCGATGCACGCCATTTGTCACGTGCACCTGGGTGCAAAAAGCAGGAGAAAAAGCAAAGTCCTGGTTTCTGTATTCATGCAAGCAAAAGCAAACACTGTTTTGAAAAGTAGAACAACAAATTAAAGTTGGACATTGCCCTTTCACTGACCTTCAGCCAGCACTAGAGCATGGTGCGCCCGCTTGAACTCCATGCCCGGAAGTTCTTTCCAGCCATGTCCTTGGTCGAAGCACTCCACGCAACGTAGGGTCTCACCGTGCTCGTCAATCCCACCGACCACGTATATGATACCTACAGGTTACAATGCGAAAAATCTCTTTGTTGCCTCCAACCATAAAAATTTATAGCTTGAAGACCACCTGCAGAAAAGCCACATTTTTTCCAAATCGCTCTTAGCAATGAATGACGTTTTCGACACGGCTGGCACCTTACAAAGGAAACCCATGTAGGCGTTGCTGTAGGACACGTTTAAGGCTTGACGGAGTCGCGGCGAAAATAAAGCTATGTAAACAGGGATGTAGTGCTAAAAAAGAGGTGTGGGAACGCTGTTTCCACAAAAGAGGCTTTCTCACACTTTTTCAAAAAAGTGTGGGAACGCCGTGCTAAAAAAGAGGTGTGGGAGCGCCGTTCCCACACCAAACAAAAAAGTTGAACCAAATAGTTCAAATAAAGTTAGCATTCGCCTGCAAGAAAAAAATAATTTCCACACTGGATATTTTTGTTTCACTGTGTTAACTACTGCCTAGTAGTGCAAATCTGCATGTCGTGCTAGCCTATCTGTGAGATCGCAGCCATATTTTAGTGTAATCTTTTGGATCCCACATCTGCAAGTAACGTTGCTAGTGCAAAAAGGTGTGGGAGCCAAAAAGAGGTGTGGGAACGCCGTTCCCACGCGTTCCCACCCCACTACACCCCTGTATGTAAACCGCAAGAACTCCATCAAGTGACTTATCAACCACATCACGATTAGATTTACAAGAAACTTGGTTTACAAAAAACTGCAATAAGGTCCCGGTTGTAATGAGTTTTCAGTGATGGTGTAGTGCCGCTACTCAGTATTAAACAATTAAATTAATACCAATTGGATTGCACCATAATGTGTATTTCAGATTGGATGACGTTCGTACTCTTGTTCTTTAATGAGCGACTAAAAATAAAACGAACGGCGACTGCTTTTAGTTAGAGCTATGTTTGGGATGGCTGTGTTTCAATAACGACCAACTTGAACGTCAGGCCATTAAGTTTCGTCTTTGTGGATTCTAGGTAATAGCTTCAAAATGTAATTAAAGCAAATAGTAACTTCGGAAGGTAAACGAAGTTGTTCTTGGATTAAGACAAATGTCTGGGTCAGACGACGAAAAATGTGCGGTTTAATTCAGATTGAATAAATTAGATTCGTTGATGGTAGCATCACGTGATCACATCAGTGAAAAATTCACCGATTGGAATTACAAAAACATGCGCTGCAATCAGGAGAGAAACCTCCCCTCGAAATTTTTGAAAACACGTTTAGGTGTTAGTTACAGGTTATAGTCATTTCGTCCCTCCCGAAAGTATCAGCTGGTTACGGCCCTGACTAAAATTCATGCGATATTGATCGGCTTAGTTTACCGTTCCGGCATGCAGTCGAAAGTCAGGCCCTTGGAAACTGTTACCAACTACTTTTCTCGATCATCAAAAAACAGGTCGAGCTGATACAATGGTTAAAGTAAGTCGCACAGACCAAAGGTGGCAACAGATCCAGAGTGCCGAAGTTGACTCCGGCAGGACTTTGGTTGTTTCGGATCCGTAGTCGGAGTCAAGCTTGAGAAAAAGCGGACCCGGATCTGGAGTCACTTTTTATTTTTGGCAATAGTTGTGCGTCTTTATAAATGTCTCATTGCTTGATTACAAGCAATGTTGAATTTTGGTAGCATCGATGGTTTCCGGAGTTTAAACAGGAGTAGGAGTCTCATACTTGAATGTTTCGGAGCCGGATCCGGATACAAAATCTTTGGAACGGGAGCGGAATCGGAGTCTCAAGATGTGACTCCGGCCACGACCAACGCTCGTAATACTATTTTGCAGTGTCGGGTCCATCTATAGACTTTTTATAACCAAAGACTTGCATTTCAGAAAGATCCACGATACGCACCGTCAACAGCAACTGCAGCACTAGAGCTTCTACGTTTGTTCATTGCTCTAGCCTGATGCCACCTTTTATCCCGGGCGCCGGTCGTTAAATCAGCATATTCAACAGATCGTGTCACTGGGCATCTCCAAGGATCTTTTTCAGGATCGACGACTCCTCCAATAATATAAGCCCGACCATTGACCACCGCAGCAGCAGCTTGCGATCTTGGAATCATTAGCTTTTCTTGATGCTAAGAAATCCAACATATGGTATTTACTTAAAGCAGCATTTTTTGCTTGCGCACTCCCTACAGTAGTGCTGTTTGTCATCCTTGCGTTAACATGGATGTAGTTCGTCACCTAACGTTGTTAAGTTTACTTTGGTACAACAAAACCTTAAGCAAACTGCAAGGAAGCTAAGCGCAATGGATGTCGTTGTGACGAAGGCCTTAAGACAAATAATTTTTTATCGTCTGCAGAGCAGTGCACTGATGTGCACAAGTTAGCAATATTTTAATAGAAATAGTTTTTGGAAATAGTTTGAAGTTGCTTTGATGCTTAAAACTAAACCAATAAAATGCTTCTGATTATATGAACATAATACAACTTCCACTTCCAGAGTTGTAATCGCTATTGAATGCAACAAGGATGGTTCATTGCTGTGGGCTTATTGTGGTTTCCTAAGAGCGATATCAAAATAGGGAAAACCCGATGAAGCAATAATCTGCCATTACAACATTTTAGTGTTTCGAAATATTTCTTAATATTTGGTTGCATCGCAGATACAAATTAATTAAATTATGTTGTCAGTCAAAATTCTAAAGGTCTACGCTGAAGGTAAAACAACGTTGAGTGTAAGGAGATTGTTTGCTGATATGGTTTTCAGTTTTGGGCTAAACTTCCAAAACGTTATAGTTGTCAAAATGCAACAAACATGAATGGTTAATCTCCTGCAAAAACGAAACACTTGAAATAATTTGCCTCACTTGAAACGAAATGCTATTAAAAATTTGCAACGTCATAAGCAATTTTTTTGAAGAAACGTATGAAATTGTTAAGTTGAAAACATTAATCCGCCCCAGTGAGAGTGACAAGCCTAGCAAATGTGAACTTTTGGTGAGTATGTCTAAATAAAATGAGAATGTGGCGTTGCACAACGCAACAGAAAGTTACATGACTTTAATCTGTGGAGAGCCACGAACAATGGTGTTTAGCCTACTCTCACCTCAGAACTACACAATTGCCTTCACAGCCAGTGGTCGGACTTCAGCAGACGACTGTTTACATTTTAAATGCGACGACGATTAGTCTTTCAGTGAAGTGCTGTTTTTTTCTCTGCTACTAAAAACTTCAGTGACCAAGTGATTTTGTCAACGCAGTTCTATGCACTGCAGTCTTTGCATTCAACGTGAACGATTGTGTAGGTGCGCAAGATTGCATACAGCAACGCAATTAGCCAAAAAGGGTGGTTTCAGTGAGCAGGCACCGCAGTTACTTTTCAACGAATATCGGCAGATAGTGATGTCAGGAAAATAAAAATAAGTTATCATCATTCGACGCTTGACACAACTTACTCTCACTCGAAGGAGGTACGGGTGGCGGGCGTCGCACACTTGTACCTTGTCGCTCAACGTCGGTCCTCCGAAGTACAAGAACCTGTTGACTGAAACAAGTAAACATATTTTTAATTGTGGCAATCGAGCGTCGATGTTTTCAAAATTTTGATTTTACTGTTTGAACAAAGACGGAAAACATGCTTATTTGAACAAAGACGAAAAACATACTTATTTGAACGAAGACGAAAAACATACTTATTTGAACAAAGACGAAAAACATACTGATTGAATCTGAACATAATTTAGCTGCTGAGTTGCACACAACCGTACATTTGTCGACATGAGCAGCTAACAGATAAGAAAGAGACATATTTGCGTAAGACCTGCTGTACTGTTAAGAACGATCGGTTTGGGGGGCGGCAGTAGCTCAGTGGTAAAGTGTCCGCCCCCCAATTGGAAGGTTGGGTTTTCGATCCACGGCCACTGAGGAAATTGCTGTAGCGCTCCTTGGGCCAGAGCGTTCGCCTCTATAGCCCCGGAAATGGACAAATTTCAGGCTTCGGCCTGACGCTAACTGCTGTCATAATCAATAATAAAAAAACGATCGGTGGCAAAACAGGCGTATCACGCACTGATATCTGCGACACTAGAGGTCGTTGCATATGTTCATTTTACAATGCAAGATGCGAGGTGCTCATATGTTTGTTTACTGAATGTTAACAGGTCCTTTTCATGCATTACCTAAAACTTTGTGTACATAAGATACGGTATTAATGTATATATAGCTTAAAATATTGTACACTACACCATCAGGATTGATGGTTTCCGTATCCACTGGGTTTCTAAAACGCCTGAAAATTCTTCGCAAGGATTCCATCGATTTAATTTTTCAATCTTTTGCGAGTTGAACCTGAACCAAAGCACTGCGCAGTTATTGGAAGTACTGCCACATTACGAAGACATCCTGAAAAACAAAGACAAGCTAAAAAAGCCAGGTGCCACAGTTTGCATCTGGGCCACAAAACTTCTTTCAACACATTTTACGCTTATGCACACATTTTCATGTATTCTGAAAGGTAAACGCAGAATTTGTACATTAATTTCTTTTCTTAGTTGCTATTATTTTTCTTGTGGTTTAAATGGTGTTGCTGTTTGTATCGGAACGGCCGCATGCTTACTTTGTCATTACTTGCTGCGTCAGCGTGTGGGACGGCGAACCTGTAGCACGTAAATGAAGCCGGTACTTCAAAAACTGTATAAACAAGATTTCCAAATTGCTGTTATACAGACAGGATTTTCTGATAAGCCTAAGCCTGCGTCAACAGGAAATCCCAGTTTACCTGCCGCTGAATTGTTATTAATGGGAAAATGTCTACTGACTCTTGCCAGTAATTCTTATTTTGACATCGAGGAACGCGAGAAAAATGAAAGCTTTGTCTGATGTGAAATGTGGAATACTTTCTGCAAAGTTGGAACATCAATATGCAATATTAGCTTTTACTGGAAGCCTCTAAATTGCTTAGCTTCTGGTACGGACATCGAAATAAACTCTCACCACTCCGGCCTGGTAGCGAAGAAAATACCGCCCAAGACGAATGACTTAAACCTCTGCACGAGCTCTGCTTTTAAATTTTCTTGCATTGTGGACAAACTTTTTCCGCTGCAGAGTGGTTGCCTATACACCTAAATTACGACATTTTTATCAGAACAATCACAACATTTCCAACGGTGTTCTCAATAACTGCAGTGTCATTCTTTAACTTCGCAGTTTTTCGCCACATGTCCAAATCGATGATTGCATCTAAAGCATCGAAACGATTTGGGGATGTACAAGTAGTAAAGGAAGGGGGTCAGGCCCACGTTTTTACGGAGTTTGGAGCCAGATCAGCAAGATCAGCCAGTGGAGCTGGGGTTTCCCCTGGGGTATGCGATGTCGTGGGGTTATCCCCGACCTATATTTTCAATATTTTTCAAAATTTTCATAATTTTGTGTTATGGCAATGTTTTCATTTTCACGTTAATTTTTCAATTTTTAATTTCATATTTTTAGTTAACTTGTTACTTTGAGGTTTTGTCTGAGTCAGCCACTTCAGGCTCTAACCTATCACTGATTGTCGAAGGTCGAGGCGTGCCAGGCATGCCACGTTTTAATCCGATAAGCAAATATTCAGGCATCCAACCGAGATCACTTCACTTGAACATCATCCAATAACCATGGGGATGAATCAAAGCAGGACGCAACGACAACCTGCTAACTTCATCTGTTCTTTTGCGTAGCATTCTTCTTTGAACGTTTATCGTGTTTTAACAAAAGCAAACAAGGAATTACTCATTATGGTTGCTTTAAGGTAAATCGCGAACCACTTTACAGTTCATAAGTTTCACCCAGCTCTGTAACAAAATGAACATAACCAAATCATTTTTTGTAGAGCAGCATTTTAACAAAATTTGTCTGCCTTTTTACGCCATCGTTAACATTTCATATCTTACAACTTCTTTTAACGAGAGTAGGAACCATTGCAAATTTCGAATATTAGATAGATATATCTCATTAGCAGTTTAAATTTCCTTTTCCTCCGAATGTTTCTGATTTCTGTAAGTTGTTGTTCCTTTGTGTAGTGTTACTTCGCTCATTAAACGAACTATTTCAACCATCGCATAGCCTATGAAGATGTTGCACAAACGAACCATACCATTGCTTCAATCTGTAACCGATTGCGTTGTGAAAAAGAATGCCCACTACCTCGGGTTTTAATCCGTTAAGCAAATATTCACACTTGCTTCGTTTGAATATCAATTGATGACCGTTTTACCCCAGGGGAAACCCCAGCTCCACTGGCTGATCTTGCTGATCTAGCTCCAAACTCGTGGGCCTGACCCCCTTCCTTTACTACTGTACAGCTCAACTTTAAATGATAACTCCGCTTTAACTTGCTATGGAAAGTTAATGATTAAAATGGAATATGAAAGCAGCGCAAAGGCCGCATAATGCCTTGCTATATTTAATTTGAAACCGTTTGACAAAAATAATGTTTTCAGGATTGAAACTACTTGTATCCTTAAAGGATCTTTTGAAATACTGTAATAAATTATAATCCTCCCTGACAGTGATTGGCTGAAGGATTGAGGATACAATTGGAATAGAAGCACTTGAGCCATCGCCAAATAACTCTAAAATGTATTTACAAGACGATTTCCAACTTTCGAAGTAGTGCACGACATATATCCCGATAAATTCTCTTAAAAACAAGTTTATTGCAAATGCTCGATAAGTTGCAAGTCTTTTCATCATACTCTTACAGAACAACCGGCTGATCGTTATTCGCTTTGTTCTCTTCACGAGACAAATGGTCTGCCATTGTTCTGGAAGTTTATCATTTCCCTCTTTTAAACTGTTCAAGGGATTTATTCTATGGACCTACAATGATTAAGCAAAGAAAAATATGAAGACAGAACAGGTGTGTACTTCAGAAAAAGACGGATTCAATCTTTAGAACTGGTTGTCAACAAGAGATGCTCACATTCCTTGGCGGCAAACACCGAATCCCTTTCTGGGTAACTGGGAAATACTTTCACTCTACATCTGCTACTTCACAAGGTCAAACAGTTTGACTCAACAAGTATAAAATCTGCTTTCGATGCCTTGAAACTTGACCGGTTTTGGACTCAGCACAAACTGCGTGGTTTAGTGTTAATTCCACGCAGTCAGTAATCAAAGGAGATGTTTCTGTGACTTCGTGTCTCCTTATTGCACTATCAGACTTGATTAGCCAATAGCCTGTGGCCTGGTTCAAAGCACTGAGATGAATCTTGGCAGTGATTTTCAGATGACCTGTCAAATTTTCATGGCGGCAGACAAATGAGCCTAATTCAATCAGCAATCTGATTACGTAGATCTATTCAAGATTATCAAAAATGTGCGTACAGAAAACGACACAAAAGAAGGGAAGGAGAGAAATAAAAAGAGAAACAACTTCAAAGCATGTAAGAGTAATAAAGGCTATAACAAAAGCGAATTTGAACATTTTAAATTTCAACCAGACCGCCAATTCAGTAACTACTGATTTTGGTAAAATTTTGCATACAATTCTATGGGATATATTCAGATTGATTAGTGTAAAAATAAAAATAGGTAATGATGTAACACCCATCACTGGCGGCTTTGCATGTCTGATTTTTGTCGTTGAAAGGTCATTTGTTTCTGGTATTTTTTTAGTTTGTGAAAAACAAAACGGATCCAACCAACAGCAGATAAAAACAAGTACAGTTAACGGATAGTGCATTAAGTTACAGTGTCCATAAAATTATTGATGTACTCTTTGCCAACATTGTCATGTAACAACGCAAAGAGAAGACATGTAACTATCCAACAATAACGCTGGCTGCGGAGTTGATCCAGCATGAGATCATTTGCAATCCCCCGTATCTGAAACACGTAGTTCGCCACATTGCGCCCAATTCCTAAGTTTTCAATTGTTTTGCTCAGTTTTGCATTGACATGTAATTAATTTTTCTGCCCTTTGGTGTTTTTCTCTTTTAATTTTCTTGGTGGTTTGAGTAACAAAACTGCATGGAGAAGAAGCGTGCCTACCAATGTATGTAAATATTTTAGTTTTTAACGCTTGGTAGGTTGTGTCAAGCTGGGATGATTTTCAATTTTGGCAACAAGTCATTTTTTAAAAGTTTCCACTTCCTGAATTTTTCCAAATTGAAAGTTTGACAGGACAGACTCATGACACAGAATTAGTCTTAACACCATTCAGTGGACCGTGGACGGCATTTACAATCTTTTAAGTCATCACTTTTGACATGTGCGTTTATTTTAGGCTAAACGCTCCTGCCAGTTTGCCCTGGTTTCAGTAGACGATGGCGGTATGTTTTTTGTTGGTTGTCTAGTTGTTTAGTTATGAGAATAGTAAATAAACGCTTTTAGACTGAAACCACTGTTGGAGTCACCAACAAACCACAAATTTTGCTGATGTTCAATGGATGTTGGAATGGTTTGCAAGAGGCGAGTCAAGTGGACAAAGAATTATAGGAAAGATATAATCAAAAGGGTTGTCGGTCAACTTATATTGGTCCTGCAGCTTATAAAACTCCTCGTTGTCATTTGCAGTTTATTTGGAGCTTATGAT
>Ga0210059_1013334_pt1 | contig 12309 bp, 8 predicted proteins | sample Ectturendosymbi2_FD_188042 | JGI IMG/M metagenome (GOLD analysis project Ga0210059, IMG submission 188042) | Ecteinascidia turbinata endosymbiont from Florida, USA - Sample 2 (SPAdes) (version 2) | ecosystem: Host-associated > Tunicates > Ascidians > Unclassified | place: Key West, Florida...
GGAGGCGGTTCCCACGGCCCTGGGTCTTGCTACTCTCAAGACTGGACACGTACTAACACCAGTTGTGTAATGCCCTACTGTATGGTTATCCATTTTCTGTGCTTTTGCGAATGACGAAACAGCTGTGGAGAGGATAAACTGGTTTGCTCCTCCCAGTGTTGGTCATGTGCTAACACCGTTTCTGTAATGTGCGCTGATGTATAGCTAACCACTTTTTGTGTTCTTGTGTCTGTGATATGGACCATGAGTCCGCAATAAAATATCGTTATTATTATTATAAACCCCTGAGATTTTGAAATATATTTTGAATAGTAATATCGCAGTGCTTAAAGTTACAACAATAAAACCATGAATGAATAAACTGAGCGTAAAGTCGAACGATACCAGGCGGGTCTGAGTTTCTTAATTGTTAACTTGGGCGTGCCTTGGACATTTCCCACTAAATTAGCCAGTGCTCTTGCGGAATTGTCCAAAAAGGCAGATCGGAATGCCACAGGGGCTAAGGGGACTGAACGCCCCCCTAAATTTTTTCAGATACGATTTTTTATCGATGGTTCCCGACACAGAAATGTCCATTGGGGTGATTTTTTGTATTGCCTTTAAATAAACCATTTCTTGCACAGGGTACAGGACGAAAACATTAAATTCAAAGCTTATTTTCCTGAATTCGGGCAGTCCGAATGTGTTTATTTCACTATAAATGAAACTTGTAATAAACAAATTTTTATGCAAAAAATATGGTTCCAATGCTATATAAATACGTAAGTGTTTATATAAAGTATTTACATTACACATACGCTATATAAACCGCACGTACATTGACGTAGGCAAAAGGGGGGCAAGAGGGCCATGGGCCTCTCCAAATTTTTAGAAAATCTAGTCATTTCGAACTTTAAGAGGCAGTATCTTTAGCAAAATTACGTTGCTCACCTAAAATCAAACATTTTTATACACCCAACGTTTTAAGCTGGCCATGCCACTGCGCACATAAGTATTTAAACTCTTGTTTCATTTGGGTAAGATTGGGCTTCTGTGGACAAAAGATGGATAAGCAGCACTCAGAACCGTTGCTAGAAAGTTTTTAATCGTGTGGCTTGACATTGTGAAATTGACAAAAATTCCAGTGATTTATAGTGTTACACGTTTCCATTTGGGGGCTTGGAGCTTTGTTTGGGGGTGGCTAAGTCCACCAAAGCCCCCCCGCGACTGAGCAGACTGTAGACAAAAGCTGAAGGTCATACTATTTTTTCCTACAAGCTTTTATGAATGAGTGCAGCTTATTGTTATTACTGTAGTTTAGCGAAGGCATTAAAATTACGCTACAACGAACTTACAATGCAATTAATTGCAGGCTACGTTAGAGTGCTGAGTGGCACGGTACTGTAAATTCCAAAACAACAAACCTAACCGTAAAACCTACAGTACATGTCAGGTAGGCTTAAATGAAGCACCCTAGATTAACTGTAGGCTATGCTAAAGATGACTAATGATTAGCATCAGCCTGGAGCAGCATAAATGACAAGTTATCTCGTGTATAACACCGTAGCACTAAAGTGAGACAAGATCCAGTGTGGAAATTCTTGTAGGCGAATCAGTCTTTCGGTTTGGTGTGTGAACGTTGTTCCCACATCTCTATTTTTAGCAATACACCCCTGCCTGCCTGCAAAAATTTTTGGACAAAAGCTTAGCTCAGCACGAAATCAGATGCTTTTTTATCGACCAATATACTGCTGTCTAATAATTTTTTTCAACCTACTGTACAGTAGGCCAATTTCTAAAATTGCGTTCCAGCGATATAGTCGCGTTTCGTACAAAAAATTGAATGGATGAGAATTTGGTCATTGACTCACTGCAAACTTCATGTTTCCCGCTGTGACGATGCAATAAACATCTTCCACGGCAAAGTGCAAGCATAATTATTGCTTTCGAGTTTTTTGGTACGGTTGTCTCTACGCGTACCCTAAGCGTTTCTTTTGGGGGGGAGGAATTTGTGGTTATTATCTAAATAATATACCAAACGACTTCGATAATATCAATAGCATTTTGTTTCAAACAGTTTGTGATTAATAAATTTCGCCATTTAGGCTAGTCAATCGTTATGTGCAGGGGCGTAACGAGGGTAGATGGCGCTTGGGGCAAGAAACAAGTTTGGCGCCCCCATGTTCGAACCTGAGGTCTTTCGGAAGCAAATATACTGTTTTGAAAAAGTGCTATGACATTGTTGTGACTTTTTGCCCCGCCGCAGTAATTCGGCGCCCGGGGAATTGTGCCCCCCTCGTTACGTCTCTGGTGTCATACAATAAAAATCGGAAATTTTTCCGAAAATAAACAAATTTTCAAGCCCGAACGTCATGAACTTCTATTCCATGAAAATCTGCAATTTTCGAACACAATACGGCATGGATCTTGCACAGAATGACAACACAGGCATTTCTGGTTTCGTGTAGTTTTTGTGTCATTTCTATGCCACTGCACGCGTTTTCTTCGACGTGGACTTGTGTTTGTTTGGCTATTGATAAATATTTTTCCACATTCAACAAGCTGCTTTTTGAAGGTTAGATAAGTTTGAGAATAACTTCTGAATTGCTGTGAAGGCTGCTTCTGCTCCGGAAACCTCCCAGTAACCATGGGTAATTGTGAGAATGCGATTTAGCCAAAATGTGTACGGTTATTAACCGTGTTTGTTAAAAAAACGTTACCTGAGCAGTTGGGTCTTCACTGCCATGCAGTCATCACACATCCGGATGAACTCGTCCTTAAGCTCCCCCCCCTAAAAAAATATTGGATCCGCTTATGGTTTGAACAGCTCTCTATGCTGCTGAGTTATGGCTAGCCAAAATTTGCCGACGGCAAATCATACCTTTCTTGCAACTTTTTTATTTTTGCCAAAATATAGGTTTTTGAACCATAATTTTGGATCCATATACGCTAGAAAGCCGATCAAACCCTCTAAAGACTGGGATTATAGCCTAGATTCCAAAAAAACTTGAGCCAAAAATGGCTTGTAGGGTTGGAGCCCAGGGTCAGGTAAACTGGGACAAAAATGAGAAAACCTACCCCAATTATGACGTCACCCACAAAAAAACAAACCCGAAACTAAAAAATGTTTGTTAATTTTAACTAGAAGACTTCCTGAATCCGTAGTGTTTGAACAGCTCTCTACCTCAATCGGCTGGCGAGTTATGGTGCTGCCAAGTTCAGCAAGAAAAGTGGCACACGCGGGACTGAGGGTTTTAAAGCCGAGAAAAAAACACCAGAAGACAAACCGTACAAAAGACATTATTTTAGTTGATGTGTCACGCGGCGCTGAACAAGTGATCGCGGCGCCGAAAAAGCTAGTCATGGTCAAAGTCGCTGCGGAAAATGGGCAGACGGAACCAGCATGACATCATAAAGACAATTACATCAGAAACGATGACCAATTGAAGCAGGCAAAAAGCGGCTCCGACAATGATTTTTTTCGCGGCCACCATATCCCGCGCCACACCCAGTTGTGCGTTGGTGATAGTTTGGGAGAACAACCAATTCCATTGCTAAACGCCAAGCACCAAGAAATCCGATATACTTTCAGCGTGGAGGGTGAAAATCGATTAAACACTTACAGCAATAAGTTTCGAAGTCGATCCACAAATATCACTCAAAGTTCAAGGGGCAGTAAGTTGGCAAATATAAAAACGGCAGGTGCAGTCGCGGGAGTCAAAACGCAAGCCACGATTCTGTAACAAGAGTTTTCAACATTGCTAACGCCCGTGTGTAGCAGGAATGCACCAAATCAGCGTATCAAGACTCGGCGCTACAACTGCATGAAATTGATCGGATCCTCATCGACGACCACGATCATGTGCACGCGCGAATCTGCAACACACGTGTCGTCGTCTGTGGCAGCGCAAGCAGCTTTCGTGCAGTTAAAGCAAGAAATCGATTCCAATAGAACTTGGAAACCATGACAGGATTGCGTGCGAGCATCATTGTACAAAAGAGTTTCATCAACTGCTCCTCCTGCTGCTGAAACGTCCCGCAAGGAAGCACATGGACGACCAACGTTTCTTCAGTGAAGGGAAGAAACCGCGCGACTAACTTGCCGGGCAAGACGGCTGAAAAATATCACACGTTTGCCGTTACACTCATGTGTGAGGACAAGAGGCCGTCGTACGCCGAGAAATAAATGTTCCAAATGAACGCCACGGTCGTAGATCTCCTGCACTAAACGGTGTTGTTTTTGCTCACCAACAGTCCAGAGCAGGATTGAGTAAACCGCGCGCGCGGCGTGCACACTTCGAGAAAGCTTTAGTAAAACATGCCGCCGTTTTGCGTGGCTGGAATTCGCTGGTACTGTTGTTGCTGCTGCTGTTGGGACGGGGCGCCGGGCGTCAGTGAGGTTTTTGTGTTGCCGATAGTGCCTGGGTGGGGGATGCCGCCGCTCACTGCAAACACGCATTAACATGGTTGAGTAGATGACCAAGTGGCAAATGGCACAGTGCAAGTCACTTACGTAGTGGCACGGTGTTGCAGTGGGCGTTCAGACCATTCTGCATTCGGCCGGCGTCATGGTTCTGCACAAATTCGATACATTTAAGTTAAGTAATACGTGCGAGAAGCTAAATATCCAGTTCTGTATGGACGAAGACCATATAACGAACTGATAATTCGCTTATTAGCATACATTTACTTGTAACGATGGCAAAACGTCTACTTATTACTTCATAAATGTTAGGAAATCATTGACATGAGCAAATCGTAATAAAATCAATTTCCTTTTGTTTTTCCTGTTCCTTGCTCGTTCTCATTAAAATAATACATTGGTGCGCAACATGTTGCAACAACACTTGCTGAAGACTAATCAAACTGATTCATCAGACAGCCATGAGGCCTCTCGCCTTGAATTTTTAAACGATAGAAAACGTAATGTCGTGCAACGTAACATACCTTTCATCATAGCAGTCGACAATACTATTAAGTTCCACGGCAATATGAATAAACAGCATAATATGCCCATCCACTCACTGCGCAGTATATTTTAGCAGTTGGGATGACTGCAAAATCGTTAGCTTAGTTTGTATCTGCTGTACTCGGATGCATGGCGTTTTATTCGTACGCGTGCGCAATGCAGTAGCCAGCTTTGATGCAGCCGTACTGTACATTTTGAAAATTAACTGCAAGGGCAATTTACGATTAGTTTCGCGATTTGACGTCAACAAATCGAACGACCACCATTTTTTCACACGATGCCTTTGTTGATCTCCCCAGAAACTGACGTCATTTACTTTAATCAAACGTACAAACAACCAGGAAGGATAGATCAGCTGACATTGCGCCCAGTTATCGTTGCACAATGGCCTCGCTGCTGGTGATAACGGTCACTAGAAAGCGCAACTTGTTATTCTGATGCATTGGTTGTCTAAGAAAACAATTTAAGATCACGACACTTCTAGCCTAAATGTATGGGGGGCCAGCAGGCATATTGCGACTTTACCGTACAAAGTTCAGACGCATTCAAGCAGTTGCAAATACAGATGTTGCTATGCGTCATATGAAGGATAGTGGAAGCTGGTTAAATCGCCACAGCTACTACTGTCTGATTGCATTAACCCAACTGCTGATGTGACGCGTATTTTTGGCCATAAACTTGAGCACCGCTTGGTAGTACGGAGAGCTTCGAACTAGAACGGTTTACACGTTCTAGAAATGTCCCTGACTTACCGAGACTTACCTTTCATGAACAACTACACAGTACCGAACGGAACGCGTGCATCAGAAGCGAATAATTCTGCGTCTACTGCAATGTTCAATATGCATTTTGGTTTTTATCAGCTTTTTTTAAGGAAAATGTCAGGTACGCGGTATGGACCTGTAGGGACCTGATTTTCAATTCCAGGAACCCGAATCGAGTCCCTAAAACACCTTAAAATAACTGGTTTTCTACAAACTAAAGAAAGGACCCACACACGCCTCATTTCCGGCAGAACATTGGCTCCAAACTTCGAAAAAATATTTACCATCATCACATAAATCTTTATGAGCCCACTGACTGAGAAAAGGTTTGACACATTGGTGAATTTCAAGACTGCTTTTTGTTCGCGTCTAGTTAGTGACTCCATCTTGTTACGTAATAACGACAGCAGCACAAAACCTCGGTCTGACCTGATACGCATGATGCTGCGTTTGTTGCTGAGACTGATGCTGTCCATAAGACCGGTGGCTGGTCTGCACGTCATGCTGGGAGGGATGGTGAAGAGCAACTGAGCTGGGGAACATGTTGCTGCCAAGCGACATGGCCACACTCTCTTGACCAGCGACTCCAGCGCAGTAAGCGTCAGATGGCGACGAACTGTGGGCACCTGTGACATCGTTAGCAGGCTTTTCATATACAGATGTCCACAACGGCAGTGATCGGTCAAGTCTTCAAGCGTAGAGAACATTCTATTGAAATTTCACTTAACTTCTACCGAACGGAGCACCACCTGATGTCAGAGCCTGGGTGGGCAGAGATGGCACGGGCCGCTAAAAAGGCCGTGAACGTTAGTCCGTTAACTTCCTGAAAATACGAAAGTTAGCGGACTAACGTTAAAATATCCAATCGCGATTCACTACTTCACAAATAACCACCTCGCCTTCGCGAAACAGTTCAACAGAAGCCATACCAGGCCGACAGGATTCACTGCCTGTAATGAAGTCAACTGACCTCAACAACCAGCAAGTCTTATAAAAAATCGTTTCGTTATAGTGCAGAATGAGTCTTGCACAATGTACATTATAGATGACACTGCCGGACTATTGTAATAACATCATCAAAAAGCTTGGAACAATTTGTATCAAGGAATCACATAAACTGAGTAAAGTACAAAAAAGATTACCAACCTGCAGGAACTGCGGGAGGCTGGCCAGTGTAATGAAAGAAAGGATTTTTGAGGTCTAGCGTGTTTTCAGCTTTGCAGCCTGTGGCCTCCACCATTGCTTCGATGTCGACGTCATAACTTTGTCTGAGAAAAGTTTATGACATCGTCACATACGAAAAATAAGATGAAACTTTCAGCAGCGTAACAGTTTTTGGTAACAGAAAGAAACAGCAAAAGATGTCATAGAACGCTCAAGCATCTGGTGACGTATATCTTACCTAAGGCAAATGTTTCAAACGGTAGGAGACAGGCAGAGAATTATCCCAGCATCTTTAATTCTTACTGAACAAAAGCCTTTGGCGACACTGCTATAGATAAGTTTTCAAAATAGTAGGAAAAACCTTGTGACGTTTGTTGCACTGAGGTACACATAAAAACTAGAAGATACATGAACACAGCACTGTTTTTCTCTACAAAATTTCGATACTTTAGTTCTTGCTGCAATATATCAATAGCACAATGCCAAATGGTATTGCTAGCGTGGAACGCACACTGCACAGATACTCTGAGAAGGACGCACGATGAATATGAGAATGCATAAGCGTGGATAGCTATGTTAGTCACACAGAACTCGGCACTTGCGATGAACTGAAACACAAGAAAAAGAGAAGCTTAGTACATATCAGGTGAAGACCTAGTTATGCTCTTAAGTATCAAAGCATCTACCTGCGATTTGGAAATTAAAAAAAAAACAACACTACAGCTTTTGTTTATCTTTTACTGCAACACACAGAGCAAGAAAAAATGCGGTGCGGTGAAAAAGTGCAAGAAAACCAGGTTCTACTGTCGCGAACCTCTTATTCGATCGCAAGACAACTTTGCCCAAGAGTACTTCCCCTGCTTTCACAAACAACGGGGATCGGAAAAGACACCTCACTTGGTACCAGTGTGTCAAAGCTTCCGTTGGAGCGGTCGACAACCAAACTGTACTTCTGCGAAGAAACAATGCTGATGAATAAAGATCTGGTTGATTAGTCACACACAGCCGTAATGTGAATTTCAGGCTTGGTCACCGGCACCAACACAACGTAATTAACAGTGATCATCATGGCGTTTGTGATTTATCCAGAATTGTGAGGAATCTAGAGCCATCTGAACAGCACTCACGAAGCACAGGATAGCCCGTGGTTACAACTTGCAATAAATGTCTAGCATAAAAAACACCAAACAAATCCACGAAGCCTTACATTGTTCCAATAAAAGCGATGTCAAACCAGAACGCGAAACCGTGAACAGTGCCAGTAGTGTGGGCAGTGAACTGCAAGGGTATTTCAATGTGGTGCAAGTCTTCCTCTTGAGCGGTCAAGAAATTCACTGTGTGCTTCACGCTTTTTGCAACCAGTATTCTGATATCAAACGTATCGACGACTGGCTGCTTGAAATACTCCTCGACCTGCCAGTGAGCACGTCACACATTAGAAACTCAGCGACATTTCTAAATCAGCAAAAGCATTCGCAAAAATAGCTGGCATCAATTGTGTTCCTTGTCACAATCAAGCCCTGAGACAACCATTTTCTCAGGCGCATGAAACGGAGGCTCATTTCAAAAAAATGAACAATTCACAGATTTAGCAATCTATTAAAATGCGCTGTATCTTTGCGAAATAGCGTTTGTAAAACTTTAAAATGATAATTGCATTTATCTGTTAACAGCAATTTAAAAAACGACGACTTGGTGAGATTTATTCACAGCGTTTAACCATTTGATCAACTGCTCTCGGGTATCTTCATTTGTTGCTGAAATATTATCTAAACTCCACTGCAAAACACAGAATGCAGGTAAACAGATAATGCCAAAAATATTATGCCGCAACGAGAGCAATGCATGTTGGTGGCAAGCCAAGGATAAAGACCAATCTTGTCTCGAGCATATTCATCCAGAAATGCGGTGTGGATTTAACCGAATACCAAAGGGGTTTCAATCAAGGAAACACAGATCTGCTGAAACCAGGATATAAAATTTCAAAAGACGCTCATTCGACCATTAACATTTTGTAATTACACAACAGTAAACATAAAAGGTAAAAACGTTTTATTTTCTTACGAGCGTGCTACTGTGCGGAACCATGGTAGCATACGAACGCTTTAGCATGATGTTAATAAATACGTACAAGATGCGTTAGGCTGATAAGCGTCGAATTTTTCAACGCAACGGTTTTTACGAAACAGGCCAGCATGAGGATTGCCATATAATCCTTGTTTCAGAGGTTGTACCTAGTCCTAATCTAACAATTGCCCTGGACTCTAATTGTGATATATTCTAAAATAGCTGCATAACTTTTGAACTGCGCGCTTAGTACAACAGCATGGCTGGAAAATTGCATTCGGCGCAGCTAAAAAAGTATGTTCAGCATTATGCATTAAAACATACAGCAAATTCTACGTAACTAGATATAACAGCCGTGGCGTGCGAACTAAGAAGCAACTTTTGGCAAGAAATTAGCACTTGCAAATGAGTTGTACAACGGAAAATGCTGGGAGGCAAGTTATTCGAAGTCGATACGATCTTTCTGCTATTACAAAGAATAGCGAAGTAGCACAGCACTTGTAACACGCGAACCGTGAAGTAGGCAGGCTCGATAATTTGTTAGTCTTTTTTCAGAACCTCAACAGGCAAGTAAGTACTATATGAACTACTTCAAGTCATTAAAAGAAGTTTCAATTTATGGCAAAAGTAGATGTACATGAACATTTGTACGTTCTAATAACTGAATGACAGAAACTGCCCAAAACCTACAAAAACATGAATTTGAACGCAGGCACAAAAATACTGCGTCATTAAAATATTACAGCAATTAGCCTTTTACTAGCCCTAACTGCAAAAAAGCACATTTCTCTAAAAAGTATAGTCATGCATAGCAATGTACGTACAGCATCGTCACGCAGCGGACTCAAATCCACACCGTGAAATGATTGCTGGTACCAAAAGTTTGCTTTGGTAAACTGCTCCATATACAACATCTCATCAGAAAACGGAGCGATGTGTAAATCTCCAATAGTAGGAAACATAAGACCTGGAAATAAAAAATAAACGTTACATTCTCTTATACCACAGCAGTAAGGTGCAGAAACATATCAATATACAGTAAGGCAAAGCTCAACTTTAATAAGCAGAAGGACGAAGACTAAGCGAAAAGCAGCGATCTTATACCATTCGGCTGTTTCAGGAACTTCTTCGAGTGCAAGAAAGTTTCCAACATGCGTTCGTTGAACAACATGTATCCCATTGGTTCGGAAATGATCACGTCAACTTTCTCCGGTAATGAAATTTCTTCGATTTTGCCAGGAATGACTATGATTCGACCTAAAAGCAATATATAAAAAATGGCTATTATTTTGAAAACAAACGAGGAGACAACAGAACTGTGCGTTCAAAACTGCGCAAAACACGCTTAACTTTAGGTTTACCAAAGTAACGCGCCACCAACGTGTTTTACGCTAAAAGCTGCCTACGTTCCAACGCAAGCCAAGACTTGCTGAAAGCAACCTGTTTCTCACCAGCATACTGACTGCATGAGACGAGTTTTTTTGTGTGTTCCGCCATCGTGCTAGCCTCGACGGCATAAACTTTTCTGGCTCCAGCTTGCATGGCGAAAAATGACAAAATGCCTGAACCTGCTCCGACATCAAGCACTACCTGAAGATGAAAAAATCGTGAACGGTGTAGGGAAAAAACTTGGCAAATATCCAACACATTACTGTGTTAAACATTAAAAAATATTGATCCAAGCAAAATACGGCTGTATTGTTCAAAAATAAGGTGTGTATTTCGTGAAATTATTGCCAAACGGGTCATTCAAATGCGAATGTAACATCGACGTCTGAACAGCAAAAATGCAAACTTCAAGCTTCTTCACATTTTGACACGAAACATTTATCAGGATTACAATACATGGAAATTCTGTAAGTCTTTTTGCTCTCATTCAGGAAGTTTAGTGTTTTTTCTCTTTTTTTCACATAAGACACTACGTTTACGCGGTGCCCACTATTATTATGTTCAAAGATAGTTTTTTTTTCAGTCATAGACCGATTTATTTTGTATAATGACCAAAAAAAATTAAGGCAATTTGGGCATAATGACCGAAAATATAGACTAGTGAATAATGTTACGGCGAGTTTTGGTACTATTATGGGACAAATGACCGAAGCACAAAAATCAGGTTCAAAGCAAAACAGTAGGGTTGCATTTGGGTTAGACGATGCTATCCCTAGCACGCATAAAAATTTTACCTGAAAAACACTTGTCATAAAGAGAAAACAAGAAAACAGCAACAGAATGAAGGTAGGAATCTTACGGCAACTCAGTTTTGCAAGAAATGTGAGTGTTACCAATGTTTTGCTTCCACACAGCAAGAATCCAAACTTTTTCAAACGCGCTGTTTTATAGTTACACTGTTCCAGCAAGTATTTGTTTGGAAGCAAATTAAATACCTTAAATCAGGGGTTCCCAAACTTTCTCTGTCCATGTACCCCTTCAGCATTTCAATAGATGAGAATGTACCCCTAAACGTGAGTGCCAGAATGATTTTTTCCAGGGAAGGGCCAATAGTGCGTTTTCCAGGGGTGGACCAAAATATTTTTGCAGGGGGGAACAAATGTGGCAAAATTTTATTTTCACCACTCGAAACTAAGAAAACACCTTTTTATTAAAAATTTGATGGGAAAATGTCAAATTTCCAAATGCTGGGGCAGCCTTGGCCCCCCTTCTGACACCCATGTTACGGCGCGCAGCGACGGCCCTTCCTTCACCTTTGCTTAACCGCTTCAAGCTGCGCATCCGGTGACCAATATTTTAATACGAGCGTGATTCACTCTTTGAACGCCGCCGTAAAGTCTAATTTTAATGGACTGCTTTGATGGATTGCACCGACACTTCTACAGTAGCAACCTTTCGCAACTCCCTGGCGTGGGTCGTTGAGGACACGTTGAGTTGAGTAACGGTTTATTCTTACATGTCGCCGTTTTGCGTCTGCGAACCGGACGTTGAGACAGACATTCGTCTGCTTTGCAGTCTCGAACGGTCGTAACAAAGAAAGTTATTTTTTGTTTTTGCCGCGCTTAGTACGATAAAAGTACAGCTCGGGTAACTAGAACTTTAGTAACATTTCGGCAAACGTGTAACCAAATTCTGCCAACCAATTCCGAGTGTTTCTGTTGACCGAAAAGACCAGAGATCTGAGCTGTGGAATGTACACCGTTTTTGGTACGTAAGTTTGTAATATGTCTCTGAGATACTTTAATCGCGCAGTTGTAGCTTACCAATCGGCACTGAAGTAATACCTTGATTGCAGTCAGGCATTTGAGATGCATGTTTGAACGTACTGTAAATAGCCACGTTGCGCGCTTGTCTAATCGTTAATTGTCTGTAGCGCGCTCAGCTGTCGACGTGAAGTTTTCTTGCTCAGTTAGCTGC
>Ga0210059_1013335_pt1 | contig 12308 bp, 7 predicted proteins | sample Ectturendosymbi2_FD_188042 | JGI IMG/M metagenome (GOLD analysis project Ga0210059, IMG submission 188042) | Ecteinascidia turbinata endosymbiont from Florida, USA - Sample 2 (SPAdes) (version 2) | ecosystem: Host-associated > Tunicates > Ascidians > Unclassified | place: Key West, Florida...
TACCTGTTCCTGCCTCTACCGTTATAGCTAGGGCTACCATCGATTTGGTCTCAAAAATAAGGACTAACACTAAAAAACGACATTTATCGGCATATTTTTTTTATTTAAACATCAGTATACAGTAAGTGTAAAAATCATGTATGAGATTGTATTCATGTCTTCTATGAGCAAATGAAAGTGATTGTAACAAACTAGCAACACAAAAGTTCACTTTTTGCAAGGTGGTCCTAAACTTTTGGCCAGGAAAGTAGAAATAAAATTCTAAATCATTTGTTGCTTCAACTCGCTTTCTGATATTATTGCTGAAAATAAGATAAAATAGGGACACAAGTCCAAAAAAGGTACATTTCTTAAAAATAAGTAGTTTTCTAAGACAGTCCCCTTCATCTAAAGGACAAATCATACAAACAAGGACGGTGTGGTAGCCTATGGATACTACAAGTAATGAAAAGCGCTGATGTGTTGAGAAAGGTTGCAAATAACACAATTTTATAACTTTCGGCATATGCAGTAAGTTTTGTAACACCTTAACTTTATTTTTTGCTGAAACGTTTGAAAGTTTTGTATAAAAATCCAAATATATTCAGCAAAGTGGAATATACGTTGCCGTATGTTAATTCTTTTCACTCAATGTTGTTTTGTCTTGTCGATTTTTATCTTTGAGATCCTTTAGCCTATAGGTAATGTTCGGATTGACTGCGTCGTTTCTTCAGACAATCAAAAGTTAGTTACCTTAAAATTAGCTCTGTGCCTATACGTTGATTAAATTTTCTCATTTTGGGAATGACTTCGCGTGATTGAGCTTAAGCTACATTTTTTTGTAAAGTCGTCTTTACAATTAAAATTGTTTTCACTGATTAACCAAAATAATCATAAATTTAAAATCTGACTCATCACTGAAATTTTCTGATAAGCATCTTTACTGAATTAAGTAAAATATTTATGATTTTATATTGCCCTATTTTCAAAACAACTTCTTCAGAAGAGATGATAAACAATCTTTGTTGCTGATTAAGTACCACGACCAAGTAAGAAATTAATAACATGAGCACTATAAAACCGCCAGAAGACATACGTCGCAATAACGTCTAAACAATACGCATAACATGAGAAGACATACGTCACAATAACTTCTAAACAATACGCATTAGGCCAAACAAAAAAAGCGATTTAGCGTGTGGAGTGGCAAATACAATCATAGGCGTAGGAGGCGGGGGTGCAGGAAAGGATACAGACCCCAACCGATTGGCATTCGGACAAAAATCATTTCAAACTTGGAAAAAATTTGTATCGAAGTTCTTATCTTCTCTAGAAAATTTTTTGGTCATTTTAACGATTTTCTTGTAATAATCGGGTAAAAAATTCATTACATGTGTTTTTTCATTACTTGAAAAGTTACATTGCAAATTTTTTTGAAAATCTGCATTTTGGGCATGAACAAACTTTTCTGGACGAAACGCTGTAGTCCCCCAGGTTTCTTTAATCTCCAACGAACACAATTTACGAAATGATGACAACAGGATGGCAATGCAGTTGGCAGCCAAACTTCAACATGGCAAAGCTTCAGAAAAAACAGCGTCCGGCCTTTACCGAATTACGTCATAGGGAACAGTCTCACACGTAGCCAAAATTACAAGTGTCGTACAAAATTCTGTGTGGTAACCCAATCTGTTGCCTGCTGAAAAGGACCTGTATTGAAACTTTATCGAATATCTAAAATATTGGAAAACAATGTGTTAAAATTAAACAGACTGCATTTACATTTCTTCAGCCTTTTCAGGAAGTTTTAAAATGAAAAACTATCAATGTACAAGGAGACTTTCCACAAACACACAAACATTGGTCAGTTGCTTTTAGCCTGAATGGCAGCTTGCTTTCAGGGATGTAGTTGAGACCGTAACCTACGAGATCGAATAGGCTTGATTAAACTTGGAGACCGGGTCTTCGTCGAAAAAGCCGAGACCGAGAACAAGACTTGAACGTTTCATACTCGAGACTTGAAATTTTGTTATTTTCGCCAGCATGTTTTGTGATTCTTTCCGTCAAAAACGTCAAGGTCACTTCCATCCAGGCTATCCGACCTGCAGTCACCTGGACAACTGCCACCCGGTCCACTGCTACCGTTTAACTTCCACCCGAACAACGGCCACTTAGAACAACTGCCACCTAGGACAACTTGCACCCGAACAACTGCCACCTAGGACAGCTGCCACCCAGAACAACTGTCATCTAGGACAACTGTCATCTAGGACAACTGCCACCTAGGACAACTGCCACCTAGGACAACTGCCACCTGGGACAATCTCCACCTAGAATAACTGCCAGACGGTGCGTGTAGTGTGGAGGGAGTACATTTCCAAACCTTTTTTTCGTGTGTAGTGCAATGAAAGTGAATACATCAATAAAAACGGATTAAAAAATGAGTTTGAAGTGCTTTTCAAAATGGGTAGTTTTTTAAGTGCGTTCCCACACTTTACATTCTAGGACTACGCCCTGAGACCACTCGCAAAAAACTGCCACATACGATGTGTTTTATGTATCACGTACAAGCTATCACTTTCAATTCGGTATATCGCGTTTGCAGCACATATAGGAGTTTTTTGCGGCACAGCAGTGGAGAACCTCTGATGTTATGCAGGGCGATGCTAGATGGTCTCGGCCCCCCAAGGCTGAACTTTTGAGGCCCTAAACATACAATACACAGTATTGCATTTAACATACAACAATGATATAATCGGAAACGTCGATTATTTTTAATAAATGTTGATGAAAGTATGCTTCAGTGTATATACCGTATATACCGATGACATAGGTATGGCTGCCTAATATCTAAAGTAATGAATCGGAGGATCTATCGAACATATTGCGTATTTGCTAACAGGCTTTCATCAGCATTCTTCAATTTTTGGCCCTTTTAGTGTGAATTTATTAGGAAAACATCCTACCCTTCCGATTTATCATACGACAGGTCATTTTCAAATGAAAAACAATAATGGGTATGAATTACCGATAAACAGCAACAAAAGCAAAAGATACGCAGAAATGAAAAAGGCGCTTTTGAAAATCAGCGACGAGATCAAAGAGTTCAACATTTGCAGCAGTACTATCAATAAAATTTTAGAGGTAGTCGTTTAAAATCAAACAGATAGAAAGTAGCAGAGCGTAAACTTAACTGTAATGATTAATCAAATAAAATTTGATTGTACAAGCGCGGAAAGTGGTCCGTACTTAGGAGAACTGCTTAGCTTTATCATTTTAACGTTAGACTGCTTTCCTAAATTCTCATCAAAAGAGCAAACAATCTGACTGATCTAACGACGAGTTAGGCTATGATTTTACAATCAAAGTGGATTCAGCAACATTACCTGCACAACTTCCAGCTTACCGAGGTACATGCTGACAACGAAGCTACCTACAACGCACGTCGCAATAAGCAATGATTGGTTTAGATAACTGGAAGCTATGGATCGTAGGAAGATTAATTTCTTTGACATATTAGATAAATATGAATGTTGAATGGGGAAATGTGTGAAATCAGTTTTTGGTGAGTTCAGTTCTGATGTGTCAATATGCCCTAACAAGGTCCTCAGTCAGATTTGGGGGCCCGTTTTCACCAGGGCCTTCCCCAGTCTGGGGATACAGGCATGGTCGTCGGCAGGGAGGCAAAACCCGCATTTGAGCCCCCCTGGAATTTGGGACTAAGAACCAAAAATTTCTAGAAAATCTGAAGTCAGCAGCTTAATTCCGATTAACTGATTTAATTTTTGCAATAACAGTTTATCCCAGTGGTTCTCAAATGGGGGCCACTTGGCTCACTTAGTGAGATATTTTTCAACCCTGGAAGGAAATTTACTCCAGGGAGGAATTGGGAAGGAAAAGCTGTAGAAAAAAAACTTATGTTTTTATTCCTATTAGTTTATTCAACACATAAAAAAACTGCACATCCAGGTTGGTGTAGATTGGAATGTCTACAGTACGCAAGCACAAGCTGCTTCATCATCATCGTTTGAGCCAGTTCGTTCAGTCCACTGCCGGACTCAAGCTGTCAGTTGCGCAGCCAGGAATTTTTGTTCAGGGTGGGTCAATCACCTGATGTACGTCCGATTGTTCCTTCCATTTATCTCCGAACAATTGAAAATTGGTATAAAACACCAGTGAGAATCATAGCAAGTTCCTTTCGAAAGAGGCCATGGCCTCTTCGGCCTCACTCCGGCTGCGCAAATGCACGGTGTTCTTGGCAGTGCCATTCCATGAGGGAGGGGGGGTGAAAGTACGAAGCCTTGTAGTGCACTCCAACTTTTCCGCAATCCACCGCACTTCTGTTTTTGTCGTCAGATGAACTGATGAGTTGCGCAGGCATCCAGTCACAGTTCACAAGGCGTCGTTGATGGCAGGGTCAATGAGACAGCTGTGAGCACTGCTGTCCCAGACAGGAGCGCAATAATATTATGTTGAATGGATCACGGTAAGGTGACTGTTCGCACCGTTGTTGCTCCAGCACCCCAGCCAGAGCCAGTGAGCCGCCTCAAGAGTGCAATGCATGATGTCAACTTTTTGCGAAGTGACTCAAGGTGTCGGCGGTGGGTGACTACCCTGTCCAACATTTCTCTGAGGTATCATGTCTCGGAGCAAAAGGGTAGGGTTTCGTTGTTGTGGTTGATTTTCAGCTCACGTTTATCCTCCTTGTTGTTGAGGTGAAGACTGGCAACACTGCTTTTGTAATACTGAGCTTTAACTTCCACGTCTGGAAGTATTCACCTTCGGTTGCCACGTCTTTGCCTTGCTCCTCTTCCACTGTTTGTCAGTCTCCATCAACATGCATGGTTGCTAGGTTGTTGGCGTATGCATAGTCTACTTTCTGGAGACGGTGGTTGGCAAGTCAGAGATACACACGTTGAAAAGAAGAGGTGCCGGGACGGATCCCAGTGGGACGCAGTTCCTGAGGCGTCGCAACGTTTGCCGGTGAACGGTGAAGCTGCGATTACCAACCAGCTCCATGATCAAGCGGACCACGCACCTGTCAGGCCGCAATCGCATTAAATCGCAAGCTGCTTTAAATGCAGTGACTAATACTATAAAAAGTCTGTTTGGTTCATAATCGGCTATTGGTTCTCCACAGTGGGTAGTGTGAAATTTTTGCAATTATTATTTGTGATCTTTGTTGGGAAGAATTAACAGAGTTTGGGTTTGTAAAGGAGGAATGTGAAAAACTTTGAGAACCATTGGTATAGCCTATTTCCCGATGTGACGCTTACACTGCATATAGGTCAGGTTTATTGTTCTGGTTTTATGCAGTGATGAGCTCAGTCCCGTCGCCACGGGGGGGGCTTAGCACCCCCTAATAAAACTCTAAGCCCCCAAATTGAAACGTGAAACACTGTAAATAAGTAGAATTTTGGTTAATTTTATAATGTCAAGCCCCTCCGCACAAACGCAAAGCCCCCAGTTGAAAACTTTCTGGCGACGGTTCTGGATGAGCTTCCAGTTCACTCATTTGCCTGCAGATGAAGGTTGCGAAGCTTGCGAGGGGATTGTTCTACTGCTGATCTTTACTGCGTAACAAAAACACGGCAACGAATCTTCATAGGTTCTCTTCAAGTTACAATATTTACGTGCAGTGGTGCCACTCGTAGCGTTTTTCCGATGGATCTCGTGTTTTCGCATTTTCGCATTTCATCTGGCGTTTTAACGGTTTTTCATAGATATCTAGTGTTTATTTGTGAATGAGCTGAATGTATTTAATTACACAATTTTGTGTGATTGTAACTGTAATTGAGAGTTTAGATTTTGTTCAACTGTACATGTAATTTACTAAACATTAGACCTAATTACATCAAGCTGCTCAAGAGCGTGTAATTAGATCTTAAATTACACAAGAGCATATATTCACTGTGATCAGCTGTTAAAAGCTTCAGTGACCTGTACAAACAAACACAAGTGTTGCTGCCATAGTATCTCTTGTTTTCTTTGTCTCTGATTTATAATAAATTGTGCATGTAGCCATGTTGAAAGTCATGAAACAGTGGTGCCATTTCCCCATTTGCCTAAGTTGAGCATTTCAGAGCACAAGGAATTTGTCAAGAGCAATGGCGTGGATGTGTGTTTGGTCTTTGTCTTCTATGTGGTAATTTACCATGTGTAAAGGTGTTGCACTCAAGTCATTTTGAAAGATTTTAAGGCGTAAAATAATAATCGTTTGGGTGTGTGTATTCTATGGACCGTCTGGTCAGAGTCAAATAAATTGTATATAATGTTCATGAAACACCCGCCTGTTCTTAACTGCAACACCAATTCTCTTGTAATCTGACAAATCTGTCACGTATTTGCAATCTAGTGATTTTTTTGTGAATGAAGTGTTTTTTTATCATGAAATAGGTGTTTTCTGCATGTGACTGTTCAACCAGGGTTGCGGAGTCGGAGGTAAAATATCTGACTCCGACACCCGACTCCGACATTCCAAAATTTTTGACTCCGACTCCGTTTTTTATTTCCGACTCCGACTCCCGGCTCCGACTCCTTAACATAAAGGGAATGAAATTTGGCTGTTAAAATCAATGGAAATCGTGGTGCACAGCAAGAAACCTCTGTTTCAACAAAGTTTCAAAAGAAATTGTACCATTTGAACAGGAATTCCCAAATTAAGTGTGTGATGTAAAAAATGACCCAATTGGACATTCGGAGTCAGAGTCGGACAAAAAAATCCGACTCCCATGTTGTTAGGAATCCGACTCCACCCAAAAAGCTCCGACTCCTTACGACTCCGACCCCGGCTCCGACTCCGCAACACTGTGTTGAACTCAGACATCTTTGGCAGGTAGGCCTAATGCAGCGAGACACTGACTGCTGTCAGCGGCAAGCCATGTAGTTTTTATAAGGTGAAATAGAAGTATGCGTGAATCTGCAACAATGTTTTCACAAGTTCAAAAAATCCATTTTTAGTGTGGGACTGTGAGTGGACCACTATGCCTGAGTGAATAGCGTAATCAAACAACGCTTATGCAGGCTGCTTTTCACCCAGTATAAAACAGCTATGTCCAATCGAAATTGCTTACTGAGTTTTGACAGTTTTATTGATTTCGGCCGCAAGGCCCACAAGACATGGCTAGCGCACATAAAAAAGCGCACTTAAGTAAGACACTTGCGAATTTATCATACTTTAGGAAAGATTCGGCATTTACACACCCCTCAACACACACGAGACGACGCTATCGGCGACGTGGATAGAAACAAGCATTTTAACGATCTAGAGTCGTACTTATTCATAAAACAAAAAACGAAAACAAGTGAAACCCTGCAGCCGGGACACCGAAAAACCTTGCGGTTATCGAGTCGAAGTGCCCCAGCGCAATGAAACATCTCAGCGATTGCCAAAAGTGCAAACGAAGACACAATTGCGTAAAACAGTGAAACAGATCTGAGATAAGGATCATGGGAATATTTTAGTTGCCTACCACAAAATGCCAAGCGCCTCGTTATAAACCATACGAGCAATCAGAAACGCATGCCAAACGTATGCGTAAACGATAAGACAGTTGAAGTGATATTATTTGTAATGAAAATTTAACTAGATGCATTCAGTTGTATAGTTGTTTCAGACATTTATCCATATTGCAACAACAAAAATGATCAGTATGGATTACTAAAGGGGTTATGGGATTTATCTTTTAATTGTTGATTCACATTTGCCCAAAGAGTAGCTCCTCGATGAGAAATTGTTTTTTTGCCAGCGTTTGTTGAAACTTGTATAAAATAGCTTTGGTTGGTTGCATATCTTGTATTATGACAATGAACTTCAGCCGTTTTCTGAAATAGTCTTCAAATGATGTTGGCAACATTTCATGGTGAAATTTATGCATCAGTTTAGCTAATTCTAATTCATAAATATCGTGAAGTTTCAGAATATTGAGAGATTTATACAGAGGTGTAATATGACATCTATAGTTGTTATATGTAGTAGTTCGTAGAATATTATTGTGCACTACTTCTAGTGGTTGCAAAACAGAATTAGTAGCTGTGCCCCATGAAACAATGCCGTATTTTAGATGACTATGCACAAGACTGAAATATAATGTTTTTAAAACATCAATTGATACCACATTTCGAATTTTATAGAATAAATATGATGCCCTAACTAGTTTTGATTTTATGTATTGCACGTGAAATGGCCAATCTAACGAGCTGTCTATCAAAATCCCCAAGTATTTTGCACATGTTGTTCGTTGAAAGCAGCTGTCATTAATTTTTATTTGGAACGAACAAGTTTCCGATAGATTGCTATTATTTTTCAAAGATTTTGTAAGCATAAACGTTGATTTGGAGTAATTTAAGGACAATTTATTTAAGTGCAACCAGTTGCCTACTTTAATTAGTTCCACATTTCACCATATGAAGCAAATTGTGAAGATTTTTACGAGATATACAAAGATACGCATTATCAGCATATAGTACAGTATCAAGGTAAATCATTAATGTACATGATAAACAATAGCGGTCCCAGAACAGACCCTTGAGGCACGCCATTTGAAATGTCAGCTAAATCAGATTGCACATTTTCCAACTTTACAAATTGCTTGCGATTGGATAAATAACTACGAAATAATTGTAAGGGAATTCCTTTGATGCCGAAGTTATGATAAAATTTGTCAAATAGTATGTTATGATTTACCGGGTCAAACACTTTAGACAAATCAAGAAATGTGGAGCAAGAATGTAATCCATGATCAGCATCACTCAAAAGATTGGAGTAAATACTCTCAACTGCATATGAAGTTGAAGATCTAGGCCTGAAACCACATAGATATTCGGATAATAACTTATATTCCTTTAAATAAAAGTACACTCTGCCATATAGAATTCTTTCAAAAATTTTATTGAACTGTAGCAAAATAGATATTGGTCGATAATTTGAGCAAATATTTTGTTCTCCAGATTTGTAGCTAGGTATAACTTCGGCCACTTTTAGACAATCAGGATAAAAACCTCCATTAATGCACTTATTAAAAATACGTGTAAGAATTGTCGCTAGAACAAACTTGGCTAACTTAATAATCTTAGTTGGTATATCATTTTCATTTATAGCTTTACCATCTGAGATATTCCCTATTAAACGTACCACTTCTTCCTCTGACGTTTCATATAATTAGAAAGATGAACATAAGGTAGCAGTATGCTCAGGCATACCATTTGGAGCAGGAATTTTTTCAGCCATTCTAGAACCAATTTCACTAACATAATTGTTAAATTCCTTTGCAATATTTAAAGGGCCATATAAATCATCACCTTGGACACTTAGTATACTTTGGGGGAACTTTGTTTGTTTTACTTTTGAAGTTTACCAAATGTCCTAGAGTCTGTTTTAGTTTCTCATAATAAGAGTTTAGCTATGTTTATCGTCCTATTAAGACTATTTCGAAATTGCTTATAAAACAGAGTAGGCATATGTTTGCTTTTTGTTATAAACTTTATGAGACATTTTATTTCTTTCCTTACCAATTTATGAATATTGGCAGTCATTCGTGGCTTTTTAGATATTGTTGCTGTTTTCGTGAAGGATTAATCAAAGGGTCATGGTCCTCCAGTACCGCATGAAAAGTTTCATATAATAGTTCTAATTGCAAATTGACGGAGGTAAGCTGATCGAAACTTAATTTGGAGTTTAACCGAGATTGATAAACCAGCACTAAAATGTTATGCATTGCTGCCATTAATTTTTCTAACTTTTCTTTTAGAATATACTTTCTGAGGTGATATTTTTTTACTAATTGCAAAAATTGGTAAATGATCTGAAAGATCATCTATTGTTGTACCAGCAACAATGCTGGATTTAATATCGTTAGGTTATATGTGATCAATGAAAGTAGTTGAATGTTTAGTTATTCCACTTGGTTTATCAATAAGCAATTTACAAGATGCTTCATAGTCTGTAACACATTTGACCTTGGAATAGTGCATTAAATTAATATTGAAGTCACCACAGACAAAGTATGTATACTTTTTATCATTCAACTCATGCAAAATACTAAACAGCTCCTCTGAGAATGTCTTAAAATTAGGATCAGGATGTCTGTATATGACACCAACAGCGTATGTTTTATTTTTAAGTTTTATCTCTATCCATGAAGTTTCACAACTGCAGTTTTTTATTTGTAACCTATTTAATATAATGAAATCTATGCAATTGTTCACATATAGGCCAACACCCCCAGCATTCATGTGAGTATCAACATGTATAAATTTATAACCCTGCACATTAACATGGTATATAATTGGCACAGTGTACTTGATTCTAGTTTCAGTAATAGCTATTATATCAGGAGCATACCTTATCTGAGTAAGGAAATTTTCTAGCTTATATAAATTTTTAGACAGACTTACAATGTTCACATGAATAATAGAAAGACTATCTTTGCAATGCTGTTCAAAAGTGGCAGTTATATGTAACTACAAGAAACACACAAATCTAGTGCAGTCTCGAAATTGTCTGTGGTATCATCACTTATTTCCACTTGATCATGCACAGAAAACATGGAATTATTGAAATAATTGCCTTTTTTGATCAGACAATTAAGGCAAACATAGAACAAGTCATTTCGCAAAACAATATCATTTTTAACATCTGAATGATGACAACCACTATCAGACCAGCAGTTACACAAACTGCACAGAACAGCATCAGAGTGGCAGGAATTACCATAATCTTTACACTTCTCACTTAAGCACAGAGACATTGCAGTTGTGAGTAAAAAATTACATACAAAATTTAGGCAATCTTGTTCTACTTACGTCCTTTTCCATCTGATGGTAGGTCTTCAAATCTTTTAATAATAGTGGCTTGATGGTCTTAATCCTTTTTTAAATATGTGACGCCATGGTTTGTCCAAACATATATATAGTGTGTTACGGTCACTTCGAGTAGTTGCGATTGCTCTAGGCTTTTTCGCCGATTGGCGTCATCAAGCGTGCCTCGCGACTCAATGATTAGAAGTAGTTCACTCATTTTTTGTGAAGAAGGCGCAAATTTGGTTTATTCTTGAAGCCACAAGGCCGATTAACTTGTATTTTGCTGTGTGAAGGCATAAGGCCGATTTACTGTTTCTTCCTGTGTGAAGGCAAAAGGCTGCTTTATTGTATTTGCGCTGTAAAGGCACAAGGCTGATTTACTGTTCTCATTTCGTTTGGAAAAGGCATAAAGCCTGTTCGTGCGGTTAAAGTAACTGGTGCTGTGATTTTAGAAAAATCACACGATACTACTTCGCTGAAGTGAATGATTTGCGTCACTGATGGTTTATGATCGATGTGAGATTAAACGAGTACGATTGATAGTAGGCTAGTAGTGGTGCATTTTTCATTTTCACTGAGGAGTTTACGTAACAGAAGGTTACATAGTGGAAACTCATTTTGAAGGATAATGCAGCCTTAAACTTCTTTACTTGCTTTCGTCAAACTCTCATTATAAATACTTTGAATCCATCATTTCCAGTCTTATTATTTATATCTATTAGTTTCCATCTCTTATGGTAGATAGTGTCTCTTAATTTTTGACTAAGAAACTTGACAATAATAGCAGGATTTTTATTTGAGTCGTTTGGAGGGGCTAACCTGTGTGCTACACTGATATCTGATCCTGTGATGTTATTACCATGTTGTTTGACCAAATAAACACCTTCTCTGTATTTTCATTGTCTTTGTATGGAATTCCTTGTATCTCTACACAACATAATATCTCTTGCTGTATTGTTCTAAATTATTCACTTCAGCTTCTGTTTCTGCGCTTTGTTTTTGCAGTGAAGCAACAGTTTGTTTCAAAATTGCATTTTCATGTTCCAAATTTATTGATATTTTGCATAGTTTTCGGTTCATCTTTAATTTCTTCATATTTGCTGCCCAAGTAGCCCTGGCTTTTTCGAATTTCCTGCGTATCATTCATCATTATTGGTATCAGTCTTTTGCTGAGCAATTTGCAGATTACCCATACATTTTTCCCATTTTTCTGACAGTGCAGTCACAGTTTTATTATTATGAGGGGAATTGGAACTTTCTGACTACGAGGTCTTGTTGTACCAGGACCAGGTAAAATAGATTCTAGAGACGAACGCTTGATTCTCACACAAACGTTTCCACAAGCTTTGCAGCAGCTGTGCAACGGAGGATTTCCGGGGCACGAAATGGAATACCGAATTTTTTGAGTGCAAGTTTCAGACGATTTCTCGCCGTCAAGTATTTGGAACAGACTTCAATAAAGTGGTCCACCGTTTCGGGTATTTCACACCGGGCACATAGTCCGTCTGGATGGAGACCAATACGTGAAA
>Ga0210059_1013336_pt1 | contig 12308 bp, 7 predicted proteins | sample Ectturendosymbi2_FD_188042 | JGI IMG/M metagenome (GOLD analysis project Ga0210059, IMG submission 188042) | Ecteinascidia turbinata endosymbiont from Florida, USA - Sample 2 (SPAdes) (version 2) | ecosystem: Host-associated > Tunicates > Ascidians > Unclassified | place: Key West, Florida...
GACAGCTATGGGCAATCAACAGGCGGTCGAGCCAAGTTCCTGAACTTGGATGTGCGCAACAGCGCTTTTGATTTTTTCCCAGCCTACCTCGCAGACTATTTGAGCTTTGCCAAAACATTCTTCCGTGCCATATCTTCATTGCTTTCCAGCAACATCGTAACACGTCTAGGTCTGGGTCAGTCACAACAGCATTTGCATGCAATTTCGGCCAGCCACTTAAACGCTCTTCCTTCCCGCTGTCAGAATTCGATGGGGCGAATTAAACCTGGAAACTTACCTTCAGCAGCTGACCGGCAGCAATCACACATTAAACCTCGCGCGATCGTGCGAGAGCAAATCCATCACATACCACGCATCACTGGTAAACAACCAAGTTCCCGCGATCTTGCGCGTGTCCTGCACACTGTTTCCTAGATACCAATAAAAAATGTATGAGAAGCAACCACACAAATTCGATTCACTGCCACGAAAAGCGAACTGCATTCAACAACGTCCTGCCCGCGGGTGAAAGGCCTAACTACCGCGTCTGTCGAAACAACCTGATTTCAGTGACCGCCCACACTTCCACCAGTAAAACAGACAATTTGCCGGTGGGTATATTCCAGACATCTTGTAACCAACATTAACGTTTTGTCCGGTGTTCGGTCATACTTTCGACCAGTGTTCAATAAGACCTCCGAATGATTAGTGGGAAAAATGACAAGGGAACATTTCCCTGACCTCGTACCTCCAAATGCAAACAACTGCGCACAACACATACTGGCTAATACATGACCGAGTAGAAAATAGCTTGGCGTTTAGCGACGACACCATCACTCACTGGTAAGCCTACTAGTTAGACAAAATCATGCACGTTACGTCAAAAACGTTTCGACTCGAAGCTTTCTTCGGCGACGACCACGTCAGAACTGGGGCACCCGAGTGCCACACGCTAAAAAGCGCTGCCTGTACAAGACACTTGAGGCGTTAGCTGATAGCCTGACTCCTTTTGTTCGGCGGATCTGTTTCCGACGGTCACTTTCAGGCGGGTAATCGTTATTGGATGACTGAACATACTCAACACGACCGGATCGGAAACGCGCCGTGGTTAAGATACAACAAGATCATCTTTGGAAACTATTCCGCGACGATTTTGCTGGCATAGCTCGCGGCAGAACGCATGGTGTTTCTTTTGCTTTGATTACAGCATAACGTGCTTGCATGACTCAAGGTTGCCCACATAAATATACCTTGCGGTTTACACAGAAAACACTGGCTTGAATAGAAACCGACTTACTTTAGAGCTTGACGGCTAAATTTTGAAAAGCTGGTGCATTGCGCACTAACCAATCAACTTTGTTGAACAACACCGCCGTTTGGCTTATGCTGTATCAAAGTAAGTAACACATACTTTGGAAGCATAAAGACCTTACCGATATAGCGTGCACCCTGTTTACCCATCCACGTGAAATACACCAAGATACTACTACGTCTGTTGGCTTTTTGCCTTGAGATGCCACCCTGACTTGAGCGCTGCTCCCACGAACGCCACCACTACTTAAAAGTTCGAAACACAACAAGAACGCAACGGGACGCGCCTTTCACGAGCGGGCCAGCGCCGGCACGGCCCAGGTCGGCAACGCGCAACGTTATACTTTACTGCTCACGCTGAAAAGCGCGAGTCAGCTGATGACACCCGTCGCGTTGTTTGTTCGTCTTCAAATATTGACTCTAACATGCGCGTTTCTCGAACCCGAAGGCCAGCTGAGATAAAGGTTCGAGTTAGTGTAATGATAATCTCAACTAAAACCCAAACCGTTTTCATAATGAAAAGCTTGTTAGCGAAGACAAGAAGTTACAGGTAAATGAAGGAAAGGATTACCTTTTGTGACGATATGTTAGATGTTCAATTATTTTTCCACACATCAATCATTGTGTAGTGAAACGAACTATGTCGTAGACGTTATAAAGTTTCTTCTTTCACATAAATTTGTTATTGTTTCAACTTTTAGGGTAAATTCAACATTCGTTCAACTATAAATGCTGTTTTCACGTAATGGGCTACTAGGCTTGAGTATTATTTCCACAGCTTTCTTGTCCATGAACTCCATGGATTATTGGCTATTCTGCACCTACTGCATTCAAGATCTTTTCTTTTCATGCCCATTTAAAAGAGCTCGCTGCAGCAAATCTGCACGCTATGATAGAAAAGTTTCTCGATAATAACTTTCTCGATATTGATGTAACTTAGCTAATCAGCAAATTTACCTCTCCAAGCAAACAGACATGCAATATACTTGAAACCAAAGGCTATTCATATGGGGTGCTAACAAAATCCAACTTTGGAACGAAGTGAACCTTGGAAAACAGCGGTTCATCGCGAGCAAACATCCATTACGCCCAACTAGATTTGTTATCGTCGTTGCATTCGTTCGTCACGGAAGCGTGTACAAAATTACCCCTAAACATAAGCAATCGCTGAGAAGTGTTTGGGATTTCAGATGCTATAAATCTTGACGCTTGTAACGAAGCGACCTCCCTAACTTGCAGGCTATGTAATCATTACTGCGCACAAAAATAACCAGCATCGGAAAAACGACGTTTTCCAAAAACAGTCAAAAAGTTGTTCTCTACGTACGCGAGCGAAACACTGTTCCAAGGGGAGCACAATGTTTGTGATGGCGGTAGCGTGTGGGAATGGACTTCACATTTTACACCAACCAACAAGCGATCGACAATGAGGTAAGTCAATTAAAGACGATAATGAACACAGGGTTTAGTTCAAGGGTGGGGAACCTATTCACTACCATGGACCGTTTCATTTGCGGAATATCGCTGGCAGGCCCACTAAAAATATTAATTTTATCTTAAAATTTTACTGTTATATACGTGAAGGCGATAAAACTATGAGGAGTAAGAGAGACGTCTCAACCTACTGGCGAAGTATCTGCTTATCATTAATTTCGTTTTGAAGCAATGTTGTGTTCTAACTTGGTTAACAAAAATTCTAATGCGATCCGTACTTTAATATTCACGCGGGAGGCTGATCCCCAGCCTCTGATTCAGCTAAATAAGTGGTGAAACATGCGGTAAGATGCCAAATATTCTACCACGCCAATACCTTCAAGTTTTGATATCTAACGCCACTGAACGTGGACGAAAAGGCAGAGGCTCGACCGCATGAAATGTTTCACCGCCATTGCCTCGTCAACAAAAATTTACTATAAACCGAAGCTTCCAAAGCAAGGTCCAGCTTACAGTTTCGCATTATCACATACACAGTACTACAACGACATAGTAGGGTCCTTCGTGACCGATTTTCGCAAACTTCATTTTACACACACGAGACAACTGGAGACAAAATGGACACTAGGTGTCCTTGTAGAGCTACATTCAAGGTTGGCAAGCGCGATTACAGCCGTTCGCAATCTTCACAGCACCATCAGGTCTTTTATTTAACATTGCATGTGTTAACCAACATCGGTAGCAGCGGTTTTGCACAGAACTAACATCAAGTAGAATCAGAAGAACAGCAAGAGAAGTAGAAAAAATGCTGAAGGCCAATCAATGCTATAGCGATGTTCCACATTACCAAGAAAATGCAAATGATACGCACAAATTCAATCAGAGTACACAGCAAGTTCAAAACTTCTGTAGTAGCGGCTGCGACAGTTTGTGTAACAGCTTCCGGTTATTGATATGAAAATGGAGGCACAGAATCGGGCAGCCTCGATTTACTCGTTGCAATGCTTGTTGGGACAGATAATCTCGACTGCTCTGTCGAAAGGTGCACTTTATTTTATGCTTAGGCTTGTCGTCAACCAACAGCTGTACCGCTGCATCTACATCAGTATAGTGGAGTAATGGTCCATCTAGGTTATAGGCAGAAATTTGATAAATGAAAAATTGAAGGGTAGCCTAATTACTCCAGTTTTGATAACCTCCGACAGTGTAACGGGCTCCTCGTGCCTTTACTTGGTCAAGCGTCACTGCCTGTCAGCAAAATCGACACTGCCTAACTTTTGCCAAAATTGCCAAAAACGTTGAAATTCGGCAGGCCCACTTTGCAACTTTGACAAATGATCCCAAAATAAAATCATTTAGGCTACCTAAAATCAAGAAGCAGCTTTCAACTTTTCAAACAAGGCTACAGGCTAGCATATTCCAGAACTGACTGATTGCATCACGACCACCACTCCCTATGCGCACAATCCATCCGCTTCTCTTGGCCAAAAAGATACCATTCACTTACTCTAAGCCACAAGTTATACGTCTTATGTCACAAATCCCTCAAAGACATTTCCCCAAGGATAGGTTATCACAACAAGGAAATACTCGCAATACAATCGCGAGCTACTGGAGCCAGACATCGACATGGTAAATCTGCAAATCAAGCCTTCTCCAAGTGGAAACACTGGCCCTCAACAGACGGTGGCACGCATGGGCCACGACCACAAAACTGATGCGATTTTTTTCGATTTGTTTCACGAAGTGTTTCCGAAACAAAAGTGAGTGTTTCCGAAAAGAAACTATTTTTTAAAAAACGAAAATGCCTTAATTTAAAAAACATTTGCGAAATGAAAGTGTTTTCGAAACGAAAGTAGAATTGTTTTTGTTTTTGAAACGAAAATATTTTAATTTGCAAAGAAAAGTGAAAGTGTTTCCGAAAAGAAAATAATTTTTTTTAAACGAAAATGTTTTATTAAGAAAACATTTGCGAAACGAAAATGTTTTCGAAACGGAAGTCAAATTGTTTTAGCTTTTGAAACGTTTTTTTTTTTTCTCAAAAAAGTGCTTGAAACAAAAATTTCTTAGGGTGGCGCGCATGGGCCACTATAGAAATGTCCGCGCACTGCGTAAAAATTCTTAAGCGCGTGTCTTTCGTGCAGGTTCAACATGTGCGCTTTTTGTTTTGCAATAGCGACGCCTAGCGTCAGTTGCCTACCTAATGCGTAAAGAACCGCAGATTTCTATCAGAAGCTTCGTTATACAGTGTGTAAGCTGTAGCGCTGCGAAGCGCCGTTGATATCATTACTCGTGGTTGACGTCTTTGGCGCGTTTTGCAGAATCGTTCTCAGGTGAAGAAATGCAAAACAGCCGTCTTCAGCACCCTCGTCAATGCCACTCTGTTGGACCCTTGCAGATTCCAGCAAACAGCTTCGTTTAGTTCGGCTCGCTGTCGTTGTGAAGCGTCACTGAGTTACGGGAAAAACCTGCTACATCAGTAATGTTCTTCTTGTTCTCCTTCATCCTATTCGCATGCACTCCACCTTAATGCCGAATATCACTGACGAAGTAACAACTCGTTCGTATTACTTTTCTGCATTGTTGAAGTCTTCGCGCGTTGATACAAGCGACTCCGCGGAACCGATTCGGTTTCGCATGTGCGAGTATGATGTCCAGCAATCTTTGACAAAGGCATTTGATTATGCGTGCCGCATTACAATTCCTAATCTTCCGCGAGAGTTCGTTTGTGCCTCCCAGGGTACAAAACAGTCCCGAGGTGACCAACGATCGCAAAAGGTTGATCGTCAAGCTCAAAGCAGTTTTGTACGCGTTAGTTGCCATATCCCAAACAACTGCTAACATGTCAAAAATAGATGCGGAGGCACCGAGTCTATGACGCCATATGACGTCACGTCACATTTAAAACATGTTGGTAGCCTTTGTTAACAGAGGCTTCAGGGTTTTTACGCTAACGTTGGTATACTCTCTTGTACAAAAAAAAACTGCCCTTGCTGTCAATTTCAGACAAAGCATTTCGGTGTTTGAGGAACCCACACAGTTCCGCGCGCGGCTAACGGAAGTTGCGTTCACTCTTTGTTTCATAATGCATGCGTTGTCCAACGCAAAGCGTATTGTCATTCCGCAACAGCAGAGTATCATGCTGCTACAATAATATATCTTGTTTTTTCAACAGTATACGTTAATCAAAAATCAGAACCAAGAAGTGATGGTGGCAAATGTAGGATGAAACAAACAATTTTGAACAAGAGAGACGCAGTCACAGTCAAGTCGTGACATCCGATCCAACGGTGTCTATACATAAATACATGGGAGGCAATGGAAAAGTTCTTAGGTTAACACAACATTGGAAACAAGTTCTGATGCAATAACAAGTTTTACCGTACACAAAAATTTCAGACCGGGTATACTTAACAGTGACATGTTATCTTCGGTTATTTCTGTGTTGTTTGCCGAAACACAAAGCAAAAAAGCCTTGGAGATGAGTTAGAATGTAACAAGATTGCTGTACGTTGGGAATTGCAATCGTGTGTGTGTTTCAATGTAATTACATAGTTACTCTGGACCGCAACATTGCAGCTTTGTTTCATTCAGAAAAACATGCTCGATTCATGTGCACTGATAGGAAGGACGTTCTTGCATGGAATCTTTTGAAACCTGAAATCTAGAACGGTAACCTAAACGGGACAGGCGACAGACACCTGAAGACAGCAAATCGAGCTGTAACGAAAATAATCTCAGAAAATAACGAACCAAAGCATCAAATGTTTCCATGTGTCATCAGCACGTGTTTACCGGAAATATCTAACACAAGAATAACGGCTGGCTAGCTCACTGAAAACCTATAAAAACCACGAATCCAAACATTTTGGCTGTTATACATTTCAGGCTTTACAGCAGTGCAACTAACCACATCATCGTAAGCGACTCTAGACCTGATGTAGGGTGTTCCAAAATTCTAGTGCGAGTAACAGACAGTTCTGTCTCAACTTTAAGCAGTAGCGAACCAAGTAGTCAAGAATTTTAATGTTCTACCTGGTAAATGACGTGCAATAAAAAACCTTTGCCATGAAACAGCTTTGCGTCTCAATAACAAGAACTTGGCAGTTATGATTCGTTGAAAATAATGTTTTACAAGATTAGCAAGTCAGCACGCCCAACAAGCAGCCGCAGTAGCTGTCAGGTATCAAGGGCACAAATGGTTTTAAAAGGAACAGTACTGCATGGACAGCAGTTTTCAGGATTATTTGACGATTTGGAGTGAAAAATATCGGTTTTCATTGATATGTTGAAAAATGTGCCGCTTTTTAACACCGGGTGCAGACCGAAGTGCCGCACGTGAACGTACGATTTTCTTTAGCAATGGCGTGCGATTTGAAGAGGCACAGCCTTAGAAAGTAGGCCACCCAAGTCGTCTTTCAGTCAGTTTTATGTTCTAACATATAAGTTTTTAAATTGTAAACTCAGGTCTTTATGAAAAATATGCTGCTTCTGCATAGAAGCATGGAAAGGATAGTTGGTGTCATCACAATCTCTAAAACCTAATTTTCGCCGCTTGTGGAGTCGGATCAGTCTTACATACACTGTCGAGGTGGGAACAAATGAATACAATTTCACCAAGAACCCACGGAAAATTTCTGATGGAATTGTACGAAATTCATATAACGCAAGTAACATTCTCAACTATAATCACAGAGCATTGATCTAAAAGAAAAAAGCATTTCCGTTTTTCGTAGCTCCGTTTGTCTAGCTCTGATGTTGCTACATAAATGAGTACTATAATCACTTTAAACTTTTCTTTCGTTCATACGTTTTGACAAAAGGTAAATCAATATATTCTGACAGCGTGTCAGAAAAATTGGTTGTATAAACAGTGCGAATGTAAATATTGACAGTCAAATGAAACAAAACAGGTAGTGTGATTACATCTCAGTCCTGGCTTGGTCCCATCTTGATAGGGTACCAGCAGAACTATCGGAAATTGCTGAAAACCATGAGGTGTTATTATGTTGATTTCTAGGAATGCTGACCTCGTAAACTTCCCCTGAGGAAAAGCAGGTGTGAAAATGAATACAAAATCCTGATGACAGCACTTAAATTCATCACGTAGCAACGACGTAAGTAAAAACCAGCGATGCCTAAGATTAAAAAACATGGATGGCCCGTTGAGAAGATTCTCATAATTTTTAGGCAGCTACGGATATTCTATTCCATGATCAGGCAAGTCAGCAAGTAGCAAAATACTATTAGTTAGCGACTCTTGCTTCTTTAAAGCGCGCAGTTTTGGTAGCAAACAAACCATACGACATCACAAACAACCAAATTCGTAAAAGGGAACTTGATGCTTGGAAAATTTAGAGGTATGACTTGGACGCCTCGGAAATATTATCTTTACCCCAAACAGGTCCACTAGAACAAACTTAATTCAATTCTAAAATGGCATTTTTTCGCGGGTATGACGTACCAGAAATTCGACTTTGTTCATTTAAGCGGGCTTTATGCGTTGCACAATCATGAAGTTAAGTAAAATACTTCATCATAAAAAATTTCCAAGGTTACGCCGGCGTCATCAAAAAGTTTGATAACGGCAGAACTACGTATTCTGGCGACGAAAATATGTATATTTCCCCAATCACAAGTGTAGAAAGCAATCAAAAATTTGGCTTTCGGAGTGGAATATTTTCAGTATTTTAGTATTAATGAGTAAACGATGCATAGCAAAAAATTCTGGAAAAAATTTGTTTTTCATCAACAAAAGAAATTTACTTGTGAAATGTTGTTTAAAGACCGGCTTGAATGACAAAAATCCTATACCAGAACCTATATTTCACTTACCAAACTTTTTCCAAGTTTCTTGGATGACGTGAACGCCGATTGCAAAGGCAAGTTAGAGTGATCTAAATCCATCTTTTCTTCTTCCCTGTTAGAACACTGCGAGTCTGGCATTTTAGAAAACGCGTTGTGCTCTTGCATGACATCACCGATCATCATTTTCGCACGGCTTATCTGTCCCCTCGTAATGCACCCCGATGAATATAGCGAGTACAAGCTGAGTTCTTCATCGGGAGTTTCGGAGGCTGATTCTTCCATGCCAACAAGAGCAACTTCGTTTTGACGCATGCTTCTGGTTTTGACCGGAGAAAATGAGGTTTTCGTCGACTTCATGTCTGCGAAATGGAAAACGCGGCCTGGTAACGCAGGAAGGTGGTAGGTTACCAGTAACACTGAGCCTGACTTTTTTCGTCCGATAGCAACGTACATGGCTCAAAATTGGAAAAAGTCGCAGCAGGCCCAATGTCGCCAATTTAGCTCGCCAACAACATTCAGTAACGCCATGCCGACGGATGCGTGTTTTATGTCACACGCGGTTCGCCCAAAACTTCTCAAATATGGCATTTACGCAGAGATTCGCAAAGTGAAGCTCATCAAATAAACCATCCAAACAATACCTATCCTTAAAACCAGCGTTTACCAACGAGAAATATACTGAGGGGAAAACCATAAAATAACTTGCTATCAAGGCCGACACAAACTAAGCTTTTTCATGTAAAATTTTTGCCTGGTATGGAGATCAACAAACAGTACTTTGGAGAACAGTCACGAGCTATTTGTAAGAAGTTGTTATTCTTGACCAGTGCCAGAAAAAATGCATATTTCACGGGAATCTAACTTTGATTTCCCGTGAGCTGTCGTGGAGTTTTCTTTACTTACTTCCCACTATTGTATAAGTTTTGCATGAGCTGCCCCTTCAAGGTTGCTGTTTTTCTAAAGAAGAATTGTCAACATTTGAGACTTGATGCATCAGCTGTCATAAAGCTCTTATCCACCTCCCTCGGTTTGCATTTCAAGCGCCGATGTCTGAAACGCCCTGTAATCTATTGCGGTTAAACGCAGACAAAGGGCAAGGCGTGATCAAGACAACCAACTCCTCTGATACACAGAACGAAATAGCATGGAACAGAAATTGAATGACATTGAGTACACGTCGTGTTAGCATTAATGAGTGAAGACGTGTCACTCAATAATGAGTTTACGAACTATGCGTCACGGTGCCGCAATCTTCGCAAAAAAAGCTAGTTTGTCGGTGGAGCGTTACTCTTGTGACTAGAGGTTAACTTGACTTGTGACTTGAGGCTAAACGCTGAGTCGTATGACAGGTACGACTGAAACACTTGTACAAATCTACTGATAGAAAGGGCTAAATCATTACTACACACTTGAAAGCAATACAAGGTTGAAGTACAATAACATGGTGTTGCTGCAACAGTGACATGATGAAGTCCGTCCAAAAAAAACGAAAAAAGACCAAGTATTTAATGAAAATTTCATTGCACAGTGACAAACTGAAAAAATGGCCAAAAGAATTGCAGTGCATTGCAAATTTGCAATGCACTGGTGATGATAACAGGAGTTATCGAAACGTTTGCAATATGTCGTTGACATCGTTGTCGTTGGTCGTGATTTTCATGGAAACTATTTAGTACTTGCGTTTTTCGTGTAACAAAACTAAATTTTATTTTTACGTATAAAGCAAGTAAGTTTATTTTGGTAGAAAAGACTTCCAATTTCCAATGATAAGCCATGTTCACCTTTCAATGACACCATTGCATTAATTTTGGTGACCGCTTGTCGAAAATGGAAGAAGCGATTTGGTGAATTATTAAATTAAACATTCACGATTGTGGATTTTCATTCGTGGTCTTTTTGTACACAGCATCGTATTTGATCACTAGTAACTTTAAACCTGTCGTGCTGTTTAGTGCTTCAAAGGTAAATGCTTAGGAATCGTCTTTAGACAGAAGTGGCGTTGTACTGTAAAATAATTAGTTTTTCTGGCCTTGGAATCTGTGTAGATCAAATATGGGATCGTTATTGAGTGCTACAATTAACTGTAATTTGTCGAGTCAATTTCTAGAAGCGTTGTGGAACTTAACAAGATCAGTTTGCTTGAATAAAAAACCCTGGCCCATGACAAGGTTATTTCGCAGCAGAATGATAGAATTTCCTATCGCAGAGCAGATATCCACGAATGGTGAAGCGACAATGAATAGGTTACCACCAAGAAACAAAAGAAGGTTTGTGAATCTGTCCACGAATCACACAAGTGTTCCTGGCAACAATGTTCCCTCAAAGGTGCGCAACTGCATAAATGCACAGTACCACACCATTTGTGCAGTCAAATCTCCTTCTCACCCACTTGCAACATTCCAAAAGATCGGAACAATACGAAAACAAGAAGCTATTTGAATTAAATGTGCACTTTGTTCGTATTTTGACAAGCTTTTATACCTATTCTAATAATTCACAAAGTTAGTAACTCATTTAGAACTCAGTCTTAAAATATTCGTGCTCACTAAAACAAACATTTGCTCAGTGGAAAATTTTCTTAGAGGGAACACTGCCCGGCAATATATTACTAGACTTATGACATCGCCGCTTTTACTGATCCCACATCTGATGATGCATTGATGCAGCCCGTTTTTTGAAAAACATATATAGCAAACTTCGGTTCGAAGGAATATATAAGTGGAAAGACGAGACTCCAGTATTGCATAAAGTTTGGTTTCGCATGCAAATAAAAATGATTTGAGCGTAACTACAAACAATGTGGCTGCATGTGAACTTCAGTTAGACTTCACAGAAGCAACGGCATACAGCACATTGCGATTTACGAGCAATGACCGAAGTCGCTGGATGGCAACCCATTTGATTTGAGCCACAACTACTGGATATACTAATGATGGGTAACATTACTGTATTTGCGGGCCACTTTTATGTGCCTAGGGCACTTCTGTGGGTCATTCTGTTTTTGGTACGCTTTACACAATATAGCTTTTTGCCCTTCTGCAATCATTTCCGACTTTTGATCATGTCCGGGAACAAAGGACTATAAAAAGGTTACTCTCTCAACTTTTCAGCGTATTTTCCAGGAATACAAACTCTTCGCATCTATTTCGGGTTGCTGCGGCCGTTCCTATTGGTTTACAGTCCACATCAGCGTAAGTGCGCTGCCGTAGTTGGCTACAGGCCTGTTGTTAGTCCATACCAAGGATTAATCAATGTGCTTCATAAAAATACCACGAATGCAAACATATTCCACACCAGACAAGCGGGGGGGGGTTAACTTGTGTTTCCTTACCGCTTGGCAAAATTCAACGATAAGAATAAATCCCAACTAATTTTTCTTTATTCACTTCTGCAAATGCAGATGATTGGTCAAGAGGTAAAAATGATTTTTGGAGTAAGGAGTTGACATAAAAGTATAATAAAGCAATCAATATTATTTTTTTCTTTTGTCAGTAACTTATGTCCTGAACATGAATAATGCAGCACACACGGGTTGCTGAAGTAAAACCTACTTGCGCAGAGAGACGTGAAAAAAGCATAATGTCAGTATTAGCATAACTCTTGATATACGAAAGCAACGCTTCTACTTTTTACAAAATGAGCGTTTGCCTTAAATCATGATTCAACAAATTTACCCTGGGTGAGCAAAGCCCGAAACCGGTGACAAGGACAATCAAAGCCTCATACAACTTGGAAAGCAGTTGTACTACTGCAAGAGAGCGGACTATATTCAACTA
>Ga0210059_1013337_pt1 | contig 12307 bp, 22 predicted proteins | sample Ectturendosymbi2_FD_188042 | JGI IMG/M metagenome (GOLD analysis project Ga0210059, IMG submission 188042) | Ecteinascidia turbinata endosymbiont from Florida, USA - Sample 2 (SPAdes) (version 2) | ecosystem: Host-associated > Tunicates > Ascidians > Unclassified | place: Key West, Florida...
GGGCCCCACGTGAAATTTCGGGGGGGGCCTCACTTACCCTTGCCACGGCACTGTCGCTAACGATTGGCTTACTGCATGCGATGGCTTTTATGATGCTTCTGCTTGTTGGCTGAGTCATATGAAACAATAAACCATTGACCATTGACCATTGAATCACATATATTGTGTCAAATGTCGTTAACTTACGGAAACGAGAGACGTGAAACAGAAAACGACCAAGAACAACCGTCAAATGCTTCAAGGCATCTGCGTTGTTTGTGGAACGAAAAAGTCAAAATTTATAAGCGCAAGTGGAAAAGGGTTTATCAATGACACAATTAATTCTTTACCATTTGAAATGCACATGCCAGGTCACAACTTCACAGGACCAGGCACGAAATTGAACAAACGACTAAATGAGGATTTGACTCCAAAGGCATGGTCAAATCCTATCAACAGAGTCGACAAGGCAGCTTATCACCATGACATTTGTTATGTTAAAAACAAAGACACAAAAATTCGCAATGAAGTTTGTGATAAAAATATGTTGACAGAGCTTAATGGTATTTATAACCCCACACTTCGATAAAGGATGGAGAGAGGTGTTGTTTCTACGATTATCGGGACGAAAAAGCGCTTCGGATGGGGGTCAAAAAAAACGAGCGCAGCGAGAGTGTCAATTGGAGTTCGCAATTAGCTGATGAACTTCACAAACCTATCATCAAAAATTTTCCAAAACGAAAAGTGTATGTGATAGAATTGATAAAATTTGGGCTGCAGATCTCTTCGAAATGCAAGCATTTTCAAAGTCCAACCGTGGGGTCAGGTATCTTCTCACAGTGATTGACGTGTTTTTAAAATATGGTTGGATGCTTCCGCTCAAAGACAAAACTGGAAAATCTGTCACAGACGTGTTCAAGGAGAATTTCAAAAAATCAAAGCGAAAACCAGAAAAGCTTTAGACAGACAAAGGCCGAGAGTTTTACAACAAACATGTGAAGGAGTTGGGTGTAGAGCTTTACTCTACTGAAAATGAGGAGAAATCGTCAGTGGTCGAACGTTGGAACCGAACGATGAAAGAAAAAATGTTCAAGTATTTTGCAGCAAACAATACCAACAAAAATATTGGCGTTCTTGACGACTTTCTTGAGAGATACATCAACACAAAACACTCTAGCATAAAAATGACTCCTGTTGAGGCAAGCAAGAAAGAGAATGAAGTGAGAGTTTATAGAAATCTCTATCCAGACTTAACAAGACGACCCATGAGAGCAAAATTCAAAACTGGAGATAAACTCCGAATTCAAAAAGAAGAAAGGACTCTTTGAGAAAGGGTTCACCCCAAACTGGACGGAAGTAGTCTTCACCGTTTCAAAAGTTCAAAGAACCGATCCGATAACTTAGAAAATAACAGACTACAACAACGAAGAGATACGATGGACTTTCTATGAACAAGAGCTTCAGAAGACATCACAAGAAGTTTACAGAATTGAGAAAGTTGTGAAGAAAGACAAAACAAAGTCGTTAGTTAAATGGAGGGGCGATCCTGAAAGTTTCAACATTTGGGTTGACAACAAAGATCTTATTGAACTTTAATATAATATGTCAAATGAAAAACAAAGTCTTGGAATAAAAAGCTCAACAGTCACTGCATTTCTGAACGACAAGTTCACACCAGAGCAATGTAAAGAATTGCACAAAAGTATGAAACGTGATCCATAGCTCTATAGAAATGTATTCATCTATCGAGGTTAATTTGAACCCAGTCCAAATACAATTTGAACCCTATCCAAAATTTAAACATATAATAAATGTCATTTCTAAAAATAAAAGACCCATCAAAACGTGACAAACTTGTCGCTGAATATCTCAAAACCAAGAACAAAATTCAGAATGATTTTCACTTAGAACGATTGGTTGAACGATCACTTTATGAAGATTTTGGAAAAATATTCAAGCCAATAACTGAGCAACATAAAAAGTCATTTGAAGAAATTGTTTCAAAGTTTGCTCCACTTCAAGACGCGATTGAAAATATGCCTCCAGCATTGCCATGGGACATGCCTCAACCTGAAGCCTTGCCAGACGCTCCCGCTCAAACTCCATTGCCAATTAATATTGATCGACTTGCTGAACAATACCTACGTGCTCATATGGAAAGGATGATGAACATTCACACTATGGGTTAAGGGATAAAAATGGGCAGTTTTATATAGGAAAAGATCCGATTGAAATACACTGAAACAATTTAGTTATTAACGGCAAAAGTTATCATGGGACCCAAGGTCTTTGGCAACTTACCACAATGAAAGAACCAGAACCTGGTTTTCCAACAAAAGAAGATGTGAAAAATTATGGAGAAATTATGTTTAAAGCTGATGCAATAAGACATCCAGACAATCCAAATACGCCTTACGAAACAAAAAGCTTCAAATGGAAAAAATTCATAAAACCCATTTGGGATGAATATGCAAAAAAAAAAAACAAAAAGCAAAGCGAGAAGCGAAACGTCAACAGAAAAAACACAAGGTCAAGGCTTTCTCCTAAGTGACCCAAACGCTTTGTGTGAATGGTTGGAATTGCTGATGGCTTCGAAACAGGCAGGAAACACAGGTCTTCGAAATGAAATCGTTAGCATTTGTGATGAACTTTTGAGACAAAAAATTTTGTCTTGTGATGCTTATAAAAATTTAATGCTTACATTAAATAAATGATAGTTATAAGAAGAGGATATAAAGGAAAATACGAAGTCGGCGGCTCTGGGATTTTTTCAATGCTCAAAGACTTTTTGTCAGGATTCATCAGTAAAAAGCAAGTTGTCGACACCGCTTTGAACATTGCTAGAAGTGCTGGGCAAAAGGCTGGACAAAAAGCTATTGATTTTGCGAGTTCAAAGTTGACTTCCAAATCACAACAAATTTTATCAAAACTTGTGTCTTCAACACCTCCGCTTGCACCTCAAGGAGCAACACTACAGAAGGCACAGAGGGTGACAACACCTAATTTAAATAACTTGATAGTTGGGTCGGGGCAGCGCGCGATCAAAATACAAGACCTTGTCCGACGGTTGAATAGAAATACATATAATAAATGAACAATTTTGAACAAATCAAGGATGTTTTTGAAAAGCTTGAACCCCTTAAAAACAATATTGATTGTTGTGGCCAGTGGCCCAACTATATGGACAAGTACGTACGGACTGGAACCAGTGCTTTGTAATAGACTGCTCATTGAGCCATCCGGCTGGGCACAAACCGTTCACATGTTCACACAGCGTTTTATGCAACACGTGACTCAATATTCACGCCGTCCGTTGAATGCGTTTTTCTGCTCGCCTTTCTGTGCATGTATTTACGATCTCGCGGAACCTTACTTGTTCTCTTTTCGTCAGTAGTGCTGTGAGCGAGTTATCGTCTGCCTGATCCATTAAAAAAATTGTCTTGGTATGTCCCCCATGTGCTTCCTGCGCTTGAACAAAATCTTGCGTTGTATAAAACATTTGAGTCAAAGGAAAGTCTCCCAGTCGGGTATTGAATGATTCAATGTGACTCTATTCCAGTCCCCCAAGCGAGAACATTCACCTGTCGACTCTCGGTAAAATCCGCTCCAGAAAAACTTTGCTGGATAATTGTAGCGTTTCAGACAAATAAATCTGGAAACCAGGAACACAACCCGTCAATTTTTGACCAATGTAATCTCACCAACATGTTTGTGATTCTCAACTCTAGAAGATACCCTGAGATTGATTACGATGGAAACAATTTCACACAACAAAAATTCTTAAGGGTTTATGGAGATGCCGCCGCTTTTCGAACAAAATTTTACAGACTAGAAGAACTGGTTTCTTCCTCAAACATTCAACCCTCAGATTTTAAAGAGTTGTTCCCAATTTTCGTTTTCGATGTCTCAAAACAATCGGAAAAACTCAAAAACTCTGTGACTGACATTCAGATAAAGGCTCAGTTCTCAGCAAACGTAGCAGCAAACACAGAAGCTTTCGCGGTTGTCATCAGTGATAAAAGCTTGATTTTCCAGAGTGATGGGCAGAAAATGCGAGTAGAATATTAAGTTAAAAAAATATATTATTTTTTCAAAAACTGTCAATGCTTTTGTGAAAATGATTGAAATCAGATGATGTTTACAGTCTTCAAGGCTATAAACATATTTTGACGAGAGTACTTTGTCACAAATGAGTATCACATCTTTAAAGTTTGCTTTTTTCACAAACTATTAAGACATGAACTGCCCATCTTTGGACAAAGCTCAGGCAGATTGAAGCAGCCTCAAACAAATCTCACCATTTGGTGGCATTAAAGGATTAACACAAAGCACCTCTTTGAACAAAGCTTAGCAGAGATGTTCACTATCCGGTTTGCTGGTTGGATATCCGGCAGGATAGTGAGTTTGCAACCGGATACGGATATTCAAAAACGGCTATCAAACGGGAACCGGATACGGATCCGTATATCCGAAACGCTTTTTTCGATATGTTGAAGATTCAGATTTTTGGAAAAAGTTGCATATTGCGTAATCATTCGTTTATTATAAAAAATCAGAAGCATCTTTTCAGCCTTCTTTGCCATGACTCCGAGCCTGCCTTTGGTGTAATCACTGTACCGTAGCGTAATCCCATTCCCCCTCTTAACCTTTATACGCACTCGTACCTTCTGAGTTTTCATAAAATTTGCTCGTACCCCTTGTCTGAAATCAAATAGTAATTGATAGTAACACACCTTCATCGCTACGAATATAACGATACAATGAACTTACGAAGTACACCAACAATCAAACATGGTTAATGGCTTTTTTGTTGTTGTTTTTTTTCAATAATCATGCTGTAGCAAGACTTCGTTTGAGATAGCCAATTGCATGTCATCATCGGGCTCTTATAGATTCCTCACCTTAGTTTTGACGTGTAAGAGAGTTGAGAAATTGCTTTCACGTAACTAGGTTGTTGCAAATGGCATAAGGACTTCCAAAGATATCTTTGCTAACTGCGGGAAAGTGTTGCGTTGTGTGCACCATGAGGTACTTAACTGTATTGAATGGAACTTAATTTTAATTTTTCTACTGGTTTTCATTTCAGCTTGATCTTCCTTCATGCCATCATTGTCATCCATACAGTAGATTTTAGGTCGAAAATAACTGGGTCCTTCATGCTGCATCCAACCCTGTAAATCAGAAACCTTTCCTGGATGAAAGTATCACTGGAAGGACTGTCGTAACACCTGCAAATGCTTTTATATTTCAATGACGATGAGTAACGATATTTTTCCTTTTTTTGGAAACTTCATCAAGTTGTGGAAAATTAGCATGGTAGCCTGATCCAATGCAACTAATGCAGATTGAAAGTTTATTAGTGAAGACAGATATGCTTTTCCTAGCTCTGATCATGTTAATCGCTGTTCCCTGGATAGAGGTGTTCAAGTCGTTGAGGTGGATGAATATATCTGCAAGGTATGCCGGTGACATAACGAACTCCCCATTTTCAAAGTGCCCTACTCGATTTCTAAGAAACTGCTCGATTTCTTTACACAGCTCAAACATGAATAAGCACTTGACCACAGGATAGCCATCTCCTTTCTATGTGGATAATAACATTGTGTTGATTCCCCATTTCGTTACAAAAAAACTTTGAACAGGCGGTGATTCAAGGCTTGGCCTCTGACAAAGTTTACTGCACTCACAACAATCGACAAAACATTTTTAAATTTTTGGTCGTGTATGCCTGAGTTTAAATTTTCAGGGCGTGTTTCCCAGAAAAAATTTGGTGCTTCGTACCCCTTGTTTTAGTGCTTCGTACCCCTTGTTTTAGTGCTTCGTACCCCTTGTTTTAGTGCTTCGTACCCCCAAGGGGTACGTGTACCCCCGGTTAAGAACCGCTGATTTAATGTAGTCATTAAGTTTTTGTAAGCATCACGAGACAAAATTTTTTGCCTCAAAAGTTCATCACAAATGCTGACGATTTCGTTTCGAAGACCTTTGTCTTCTGCTTGTTTCGAAGCCATCAACAATTCCAACTGTTCACACAAGGCATTTGGGTCAGATGGGAGGATGATACCATGTCCAAGAGTTTCAAGCTCTTCTTTGACGATTTTTTTCTTTACGAATGGTATTATGACATTTCTGTTTTTATTACTTCTAGGCGCTTTTGGAACTAATCTTCCATTTTTATTCAATGTAACCGTCACGCCTGTCTTTTTTTATTATTTTGAGATAGTTGTCTTTGTCTTCTTTTGTAATTTTTTTAAAGTTTGGTTTTTCCATTGAAATCAACTCAAAAAGACCTGGTGTTCCTTTGTAAATTTTACCACTAATTTCTAAATTATCTCCTTCAAATTTTGCCCTTGAATTACCAATAAAAAATACATGCCTTTGTTTTTAAACCCAAATGTTTTATCACCATACCCATCTCCATATGATTTCATCAGATTCTTTCCAATAGTTGGTCCTATAATAATTGGAAGAAGAGGTTCAGGAAGTGCTTCAGCCTGTGATCCCCAGGGCAATGCTTGCAGCGCTGGTGAATTTTCGATTGCTTCCTGAAGAGGTTCAAGTTTGGAAATAATATCTTCCGACGACTTTTGTTGTTGTTCTGTAATTGGTTTAAAGATTTTTCCAAAATCTTCATAAAGTGATTGTTCACCCAATCGTTTTGAGCGAACATAATCTTGAATTTTTTTCTTGGTTTTGAGATATTCAGCGACAAGTTTGTCACGTTTTGACGGATCTTTAATTTTTAAGAAACTCATCTATTGTATGTTCAATTTTTTGGACATGTTTTGGAACATTTTGGAAATTTTTGGACTTAGCCTCGATAAATAAATACATTTCTATACAGCTTTGGATCAAGGTTCATAATTTTTGCAATTCTTTACATTGCTCTGGTGTGAACCTGTCGTTCAGAAACGCAATGACTGTTGAACTTTTTATTCCAAGACTTTGTTTTTCTATTTGACATTTTATATCAAAGTTTAATAAGATCTTTGTTGTCAACCCAAATGTTGAAACTTTCAGGATCGCCCCTCCATTTCACCAATGACATTGTTTTGTCTTTCTTCACAATCTTCTTAATTCTGTAAACTTCTTGTGATGTCTTCTGAAGCTCTTGTTCATAGAAAGTCCATTGTATCTCTTCGTTGTTGTAGTTTGTTATTTTATAAGTTATCGGATCGGTTCTTTGAACTTTTGAAACGGTGAAGACTTCTTCCGTCCAGTTTGGGGTGAACCCTTTCTCAAAGAGTCCTTTCTTCGTTTTGAATTCGGAGTTTATCTCCAGTTTTGAATTTTGCTCTCATGGGTCGTCTTGTTAAGTCTGGATAGAGGTTTCTATAAACTCTCACTTCATTCTCTTTCTTGCTTGCCTCAACAGGAGTCATTTTCATGCTAGAGTGTTTTGTGTTGTTGTATCTCTCAACAAAGTCGTCAAGAACGCCAATATATTTGTTGGCATTGTTTGCTGTAAAATACTTGAACATTTTTTCTTTCATCGTTCAGTTCCAACGTTCGACCACTGACGATTTCTCCTCATTTTTAGTAGAGTAAAGCTCTTTCTGGTTTTCGCTTTGATTTTTTGAAAATCTCCTTGAACGCGTCTGTGACAGATTTTCCAGTTTTGTCTTTGAGCAGAAGCATCCAACCATATTTTGAAAACACGTCAATCACTGTGAGAAGATACCTGACCCCACGGTTGGACTTTGAAAATGTTTGCATTTCGACGAGATCTGCAGCCCAAATTTTATCAATTCCATTCACATACACTTTTCGTTTTGGAAAATTTTTGATGATAGGTTTGTGAAGTTCATCAGCTAATTGCAAATTCCAATTGACACTCTCGCTGCGCTCGTTTTTTTTGACCCCCATCCGAAGCGCTTTTTCGTCCCGATTATCGTAGAAACAACACCTCTCTCCATCCTTTATCGAAGTGTGGGGTTATAAATACCATTAAGCTCTGTCAACATATTTTTATCACAAACTTCGTTGCGAATTTTTGTGTCTTTGTTTTTAACATAACAAATGTCATGGTGATAAGCTGCCTTGTCGACTCTGTTGATAGGTTTTGACCATGCCTTTGGAGTCAAATCCTCATTTAGTCGTTTGTTCAATTTCGTGCCTGGTCCTGTGAAATTTTGACTTTTTTCTTCCGGAAGCAACACAGATGCCTTGAAGCATTTGACGGTTGTTTTTTGTTGTTTTCTGTTTCACGTCTCTCGTTTCCGTAAATTTACAACATTTGACACAATATATTTGATTCATTTATTAAATGCTTTTATAAAATAAATGGAAATTAAAAATCTTCTGTGGAATGAACACTTAGCAAATGAAAACAATCACCCTCTTTTACTGAAGAGTCTGTGGGGTTTGATTGTGGGCAAATCAGGCTGTGGTAAAGACTACTTTGTTGCTGAATCTTCTTCTTCAGGCAGGTTGGTTGGACTATTCAAAATTGTCAGTTTTTCGTAAGAGTTTGTTTCAACCAGAGTATAAAATTTTGAGAAAAGGTTTTGAAGAACAACTTCCAAAGGTGATGATCATGAATATCTTTGAAAACCATGATTAAATACTGCGAGAACAAATTTCATGGAGTGTGTTGATTGAAGAGTTGGCAAAAGATCGAAAGAATCTTTCCTAAGAGCCAATTGAGTGCAATTTTTTGCGAATTGGCTGACGATGTTCCAGACCCAAAAAAAATCTCCCCTGAGCATAAAAATCTGATGAAATTTGATGACCTCTTGCTTCAGAAGCAAAACAAGTGTGAAGCATATTACGTTCGTGGAAGGCATTCAAATTGTGATTGTTTGTATTTGAGTCAAACTTTTTTCAAATTGCCTTGTCAAACAATTCGAGAAAATGCAAATTTCTTTTGTCTGTTTCCTCAAGACCAGAAAAATATTGGTCACATTTTTACGACCACGTGTCTCAAGACATGACGAAAGAACAGTTAAAAAACTTTGCAAACATGCGTGGTCGAAGCCACACAATTTTGTTGTGATTGATTTGACCTGACCATAGAACTGTGGGAATTACAGATCGGGGTTTGACGACTTTTATATCATAGAATAAATGAACACTGAACTTCTTGAACAAATTGATAGAAATACTTCTCCGAAAACGTGGTTTCAGAGAATTCGACAAAAATAAAGACGACTTTCAACCCACCAATCGAGTTGGATCGAACGGGAAAATATGAAATGGCTTTGGTGAATTTAGAGACGTATTATTCGTTTCCGAATTTGTCTGCCGAAAACAACGTTTTTCAATATTCTCCAGGTTTCACTGAGGTGGGGAGAGGTGGCGAGGATGACTCAACACGGCAAAGACAGTGGGTAAAAGTTCAAATTTCAGAAGGCAGTTACGATCTCATTGATATTGCGGAAACAATCAAAATTGCGATGAAACGAAATGGACATAACGACGAATCTATTAAAATAACGGCAAACACAAACACTTTGCAAAGCGTCTTGGAAATTCAAGACGACTTTCAGGTTGATTTCATAGCGCGAAATCAATTTTAAGCATTCTTGTATTTCAAAATCAGGTTTACAAAGAGGGCATTCACGAATCGCAGAATGTCATCAACATCTTATCAATAAATTCAATTCTTGTGAATGTGGATGTGACCGGAGGGTCTTATGTGAACGAGAAAATGCAAAACACAATTTACAGTTTCTATCCAAACGTGCCACCTGGTTACAAAATCGTTGAGAACCCGAGAGACCTTGTGTATCTTCCAGTGAATTTAGATAAAATCAATGAAATGGAAACAGTTGTCACAGACCAAAACGGAAAGCAATTGAATCTTCATGGAGAAAACCTGACAATCAGATATCACTTGAGAGAAATTTAATAACATGATATAAATGAGTTATACCAATGTGCATGTAAACATTTCTGAAAATCAACAGCAAAAATTGAAACATGCTGCTGATACAAAGAGTCCCGTGAGCATTCGTCTCGGCTACAAAGATTTGTGTGAAAGTGATGTTCTTGTTTTGACCAATTCACAAGTGAACAGAATGACAAAAAGCCTATGAGAATGGAAAAAGCATCACAATAAAAATAAGTAAACGTCAGGTTGTTCACAATATGAAAATTGAGGGTGGATCCTTGGGTTCCTTGCAGGCTTAGCCGCAAAGACCTTGCTATTTTTGTCAAAGACCGTTCTCCCAACATTGGCGACTGGGGAACTTTCAGGGGTTGGCCATGGGAAACGGACTGTATTTGAAAAAAGGCGCAAACATCGCAAGAGTCGAAACGGACGATCAAGGGTTGTATTTGAAACCATACAAAGGTTCAGGGCTTGGCATGGTTGGAGATGGTTTGTATTTGAAACAGGGGTGTCAAGTTGTTAGCGGCCATGGCCTGCTTCTTGGTCCAAATTCTTGGTTGGAGAATATTCCAATTCTCGGCTGGCTGCTGTGAAAGTGTTGTGAATTTTTTTTGGCATGAAATAAATGTGTAAATCAAAGGAGAAACGAATTGAGCAAAAAGTCACGCAAGATATCAACCAGCACAAAAATCAACGCATTAACCAAGCCGTTGGTGAGCAAAATAAAGGCAAAAAAGTAATATTAACCAGAAAATTTACCAACAAATAAATCAACATTTGAATCAACACATCAACCAAAATGTAAAGTAAAGTGATTGTTTATTCATTTAATGAAAACGAATAAGGGTCATTTATACAGACTTCAACAAATACATGAAATCGAAAAAGAAATCGATTTTGAGAAAATTGAACAAGAGTCAGTCGTTGAAAAGTATCATCGTGTGATCAATTTTTTTCATGTTTGTTTCATACTTGTTCAATTTTGTATTTTTTTGTTGTATGTCGGCTTGTTAGCCAATTTTCAAGAAATCATAGGCAACATTTCAGGAAGGATTTTGCAAGGATTAAACTTGGTTTTTGGAAGTGTCTCAATTTTTCTGAAGGTAATTGAAAAAGAACTTTTCAAGAAAATTTAGAAACATGAGAAGCAAAAAACTTTGCTTGAGAGCCAAATCAACTCGATTCGAAACATGGTTTCAAAAGCGTTGTCAAATAATGAAATTTCTGAAGGTGAGTTTGAAAAAATCCTTTTTGAAACAGAAGAATATAGTAAGAAAGTTGAAACATACAGAAGTTTTGATGAAGTGAATTTGGATTTTGATAAGATGTTCCCGAGACTGGAAAATAAATCGGAAAGTTTTGTTTAGAATAAATTATTCAAGTTGAAAATATTGTTCTTCCAAACAAACCTCTGAGCAACTTTGAAATCGAAGATGCGGTGAAAAATATTGGTTTGAAAAACTTTTGTGGTGCTTTCTTGAGAGACACTTTGCCAAAGAAACCCAAACGAAATGAGTGCGCAATTATGAACCTAGACGACACTTCTGGAGAGGGGACGCACTGGGTCGAGTGGTTCAAACGTGGTGATAAAAGGTGGTATTCTGACTCGTTCGTTTGTCCCCGCCAAATGAGTTGAACGACTACCTTGGTGATGTGTTCTAACCAACTGAGCAAATTCAACCGGGGCAAGAAGTTTTTTGTGGCCATTTTTGTCTTTTTGTTTTGAAAGAGATGCAAAAGGAAAAGGGATGCAGGAAATAATTAATAATTTTAGGTGATATAATGAACATGCCAGTTGATAAATTCGGACGAAGTCCAAAAACGGGACAAAATGTTACAAATTTGAGTGGAGTTTCACATGAATATGTGAACAGCAACTTTTTGCGAAAAGGTCAAGCCATTGACATGTCTGGTTAAAGCATTATGAATCTTGGCAATGCACAAGGATCAAAGGATGCAGTGAGACGGAAGTATGTGAACGAAAGATTTTTTGGAAAAGGTGATCCAATCGATATGAATCAAAAGACAATAAACAATGTATTGTCTCCAACCGAAGAAGGCGACGTGGTGACGAAAGGCTATGTTGACTCAAAAAGTGCTGGCGAAAGTGATTTGCATATGTGGGGTCATTTAGTGAAAAACGTGAGATGACCAGAAGAAGATCATGATTTGGACCTCATCGAAACGTTGGACCGGTCAACCAATGGAGGGTTCAATAGGTTAAGGAAATCTTCAAGGAGTAAACGAATTCTTTTTGTTTGCAGAGAAGAGGATTCATAGATTTGATGAAAGTCACCTCCAGGGCAGAGAGATGAAATGAAGTGCGAGCTCGAGCGAGGACAGAGAATTTGTCCTTATTGTAATGTAAGGCACATTCGGCGTTGTTAAGAAGATGTTGACCGATGGCGGATTCGTGAAATTGTCGGGGACTGGTGGCCTTACCAGGGCGGGGAAGGCTTTGACGGATGTGTGGGGTAGGAGGATTGGTAATCGATTTTG
>Ga0210059_1013338_pt1 | contig 12307 bp, 5 predicted proteins | sample Ectturendosymbi2_FD_188042 | JGI IMG/M metagenome (GOLD analysis project Ga0210059, IMG submission 188042) | Ecteinascidia turbinata endosymbiont from Florida, USA - Sample 2 (SPAdes) (version 2) | ecosystem: Host-associated > Tunicates > Ascidians > Unclassified | place: Key West, Florida...
AGGCAAAGCACATGGAGGTTTCACGTCAGACAACAGATGGTAAGGGAAAAGGAAAGGGGCACAGTAGGCAACAAACTGGGGTCCCTGGACGAAAGGGACACACGCCGAGCGGCAATCGAGCATCGTAAAGATCGGCTGGGGTGGTTACAAACGCGTCCACCGACGTGTCCAGTGAGATAAACGTTAGAATGGTCGAGAGAGGGCGCGGGAGCAGGGGAAACAGAAATCGGGCGCTCCGTCATGTATATTGCCACTAAGTTTATGAGCAGGCGGAAAACGTTCAACACTGACACCGAACGGGTTTCCTGTACCAATCGACAAAAAGTTTAAGAACCTGCCATGAGCCAACCATGGAACATCCAGGGAGTGCGGCTTGTGTACACTGGATATCATGAAGCGAGCGGGACCGTACCCCGCTATCACTAACAAATTGAGAAATCACGCCCTATGATGGCACAGAAAATGCACACTGAGCGGTTGCAGGCTGAGTAGTATTAATTACTAGCGAACAAATGCGCTAGGCAAGTTACTAGGCACAAACAATGACAACGTACCCGTTAGGGGGTTGAAGATTAAAGTAGAAACAAATAGTGAAGGCACTAGCGATACGAAATGTATGACAATGCTAAGGCATGATTCGAACGTAACTCACGGGAGTCAAAAAATAGCGAAACAAAAACGAGTCATACGTTTGAATGCAAATCGACCAATAAAAATCCTTCGCCAGCAGGGACAGCGCATGCAATCAACGAATCGTTGACCATGCCGTACACAATCTTCTGTTGAATGTTCGACAATATATGCATGTTATTCCACACGCACTCTCCTTACTCGTTATTGTGCAATGTGTCACTGAGGGGCGGAACCAAGGGGGGGATTGGGGCAATCGATCCCCCTAAAACCTACGAAAGTAACTTCATTCACCATGATTTTGTACAATTCATAAAACAACATTCGCGATATTAAACCATTTTTCCGTCCATTGTTTTGTAACAGCGGTGTTGTGATGCACACTTCATCTCTCTTATAGTAACGAACCCGTAATGAGGCTAGACTACCTGAAATCGCCCCGCCCCCCCTAACCGTACTGGCTGGATCCACCCCTGGTGCCACTATGTAATGAACATCAATTAGTATCCGCACTCCAAGTTAGGAGGAATGAGCAAAACACAGTACTCAACGCTAAGACAGAGCAATTCAAAAATGCAAAAAGATCCGGCAACGCGTTAAAGCAAGGAAGTAGAACACACTCAGTGATATGTCAACGCAGTTCACAACTGCAAAAATATAAGGCTGCGCAATAAAACAATGGAGTAAAACGCACTCAAGTTAACAACTGAAAAGACATCAGGCTTCACGAATGACTCGTCAAATAGCAGCCGAGCAGAGAAGGCATGCGTCTGGGATGGCGGACACCAGGGTTGTTGACAGTTACATTGCTAAACTACACAGTAATTGAGAATGCCCATTAAGTACCCAATAAAACTTTCGTTCTTTGTTTGGTTATGTGGCTGTTGTATGTACAACTACTAGGAGCAGAAGTTAGATACGGGATTTTATGCGCCGTCATGATCAACCCGCTTGAACTGTCAATTAATGACGAAGTTTCAAATAATGCACATATTACAAGCACAGGTGTGCGTCGTTATTAGCGCAGGGTTTTCACATCAAAAAACGAAACGGGAAATTAGTGATGCATCAACAAATCAGCTAAATCAAAGAGTTGGAATAGAACAGTTTTGAAACTTGGCTCAGAAAGAAAGCGTCTATAATTACCTTTCAATCCTTTTATGCGATTTTCCCTGAATTGCACGATCTGGAAAAGTTACATCACTATCATTTTGATTGGGTGTGCGCCGCATACCTAGAGTATAGGTCCCTTGTATTGAAAAATGTGAGAATTGTTGTGTTGGCATTTGAACACGTAAAAACTAGTGTTGACAAAAAACAAGCCTTAAAAACTTGAATCCATGCAGCATGTGTTAGCAGCCTTGCAGTAGGAAAAATCATCTAGTTAGCATTTTAATATTTGTAATTTCACTCTTTGGATGCCCCCCTGTCCTGGATGTCCGGGGCCGTCGACCAGTTCGCCCCCCTTTGCACGCCACTGAATGAGACCAGCTTTAAGAGCCAGCCTGTTTTCCAGTTATTACTTATAGTCTGCTGTTCTAATGCTTTTTCAACTCATCCTACAGTTCTTTAGCATTTTACTCGTAAGCTTTTTGCTTGCTATATTCAGGGTTGATGACGCGTATACTTCGTGAAACCCAATAATTTTCTGGTTGATTCGACTACACTACGTCATCATGACGGTGACTAATTGGTGGAATACATCGTTGCAATTTTGAAACATTTAAGTTTTATGTCTAACATGTTCGTTTTTCAATCGTTTGATGAAATTGGTGAACAACCGTGATGGAAACCTTTTGAATAATCATTCTTCATTTCTTCAAGGAACAGTCTCAGGTTCCACGTAATCAGGATCTTCGTCATAACCTGAGTTGATGGAGCCGACTGCGCAAAACAAGACTTGCGTAATAATTTTGTGGCATATACTCTCTAAAGGTATCTACAAGATCGACCCTCAAAAATGGCAATAAATGCCGATGAAACATTAGCTGGGTTTTCCATTTTATTAATATTTTATATTTTCACCATCGTTGTTAATGTGATATACGAAACACGTGACAGATATTTTTATTCATAAATTGTTAATATTGCAACGATTGATGAAATCTTTCGTGTTTTCGTTTTTTTATCACAGAACAAAGTACTGAAAAGCTTCATTAATTTTTTGAGTTTTTTTTTACGACGGAGTAAATTAGAGCTGGTTTTACATGTAGGTCGATGTTTGTTTGTTCATGAAAAGTCCAAATACATTTTTTGTTTTCACTATGCCCAAATGCACGTAAACGTTGTGACAACGCATGGGTATAGTGCGTTCTTTTTGATCATGTGCACCTCGTCATTTTTCTTTGAGCTCTTTACCAAATGCCAAATTGCAGCCTTGCAAACGCCTTTGACACACTGAGTCAAAATAGCAATTTCCCCGCCCTGTCAAATCAAAAGTGAGTGGTACAGAGAAAAACGAGTCAACAAAACAGCACAAATGGATTTTGGACAGCATGCACGAAATATGGCCGATCATAAAGACGATCGTGGAATTTCAAACTCCAAGTGGGGACCTTGGGCCCCTGTCCCCTACTCCGGCACCCACGCGCTGGGCCTGCAAGTTTCCCTTAAGGTTTCCTCTGATTGATTTCAACACCTAATATATTTGTTATGGTTTTCAAAAGGGCTAGAAAGTGGAGACATTGTAAAAGTTGGCTTTTCTTCTACAATCATCACGATAACAGAGCAATGAGCTGGCGACTCATGTGTTTAACGTTTGTATCAAACCACTGCACAGGACAGCACAATGCGCATGTTTACGAAAAGTGTTCATTTGATCATTTTTCATATTTTGTACTAAAGTAATTAGCAAATCAACTTTTCGTGGCCCTTGCATCCCACAACCCCCCTAGGCCAAACACCCCCATGATCATCCAGTTATTATGCCTCATAAGTCATAATCCTTACAAACTGTTTCACTGCCAAAAAACAGAAGTTGCAGTGTTTCCAAATTAGAAAAATATCTAGGTGCAAATCAGAGGTGGCCATGGATCCGAAGCGCCGGAGTCGACTCCGGCAGGTTTCTGCGTTTTTCTTTCGGACCCGGAACTGGAGTCAAACATTTATGAAAAACCGGACCCGGATTCATTTTTCATTGTGGATACTAGTGGGAGCCACTGTGGTCTTTATACATGTTACTGCTTAAAGACATTGCTGAATTTCGGTTGCATCGATGGTAGCCAGAGTCTAAACAGGAGTTGGATCCCCAAATTGGAAAATTTTTCAGCCCCGGACCTGGATCCGGATTGAAAAAGTTTGGAACCAGAGCGGAGTCCGAGTCTGAAATTGTGACTTCGTCCACCTCTGATGCAAACGTGATAAATCAAAGACTGCAGGCATCTGCGACCAAAAATCCGTTTCAGTGCTACACATTTCAAAAGTTGTCACTGATGTCCACAGAGGGCTTAAAAATGAACTAAATTCTTCCCTTCTTTCAACACGTAGCAAAGTTTTCCATAAAGCTGTCATGAAAGCTAATTGAAATTTACCCACAGTTAGAACTACGTATTCTGCTTTCTTTCGATAGAAACACCCGACTGCACTTTGCTTTTATCTTTTTGCAGTAATTCAAACTTGCACATATCTATAAGGAGTCGAACTGCAACGCTTTAATAACAAATCGATTTCACGCTGAGTTAAGCATCCTCAGTCCATACTCAAATAGAAATAGTGATTCTTTTTAAATAAGGGCTGGTAATGCGTAATTTTAGGTGAAATCAATTTCCTATTAAAAATTTACCTGTCGATTCCTTGCTTATCTCCATCGTGGAGAATGCATACTTGGAGTTAACCTAATCTCTACAACGTAAATGCAGTGCTATAACGATGAGTAGCATTCATTTTCCACGTAGATGCCGTTACCACTGCTGCATCCATCCTTAGTCCGCAAAGCAAATGGTTCAAGTTACTGGCGAACGGAATGTTTCAGTTTACTGAAAAATTTCAGATTCCAAAAAATTTTGATGATTGAAGTTTTGCAGAAAACAAAGTTCAGCTTTTTACGAAGATCTTTGAATCTCCTAAGTTCTCAAAAATTTACAGTCGGTTTGCCCAAAATTCAATAAAGTTTATGCGGAAATGGAGTAAAAAAGGGCGAATACTTGAAACAGATAATGAAAATGTTTACTTCTTCAAAATGATATAATCATCCGTCAGTCCACGTGGTCAACAATAAGACGTTAGGGAGAAAGCGGTAAAAATGTGCATGAAGAGACAAAACAGACTAACGCCAACACAAACACCACATAGAATGATCTTCAGCACCAGTGAAAACGAAAATTAAAATATTTGAACCAAATTATTTTATCTAAAAATGCAAAATATCCTCAAAGACCATCTCAAAGGAAATCGAGAAGCAAAATATTTAGTGTTGATCGATACCAAAAGTAATGATCTGATTTTGACAAAATGAATGAAAAGAAAACGGAAATACATTACTGTGTAGGCACACACACGAGCTTCAGGCATTTGAGGTACCACAATGTCAAAATAGTTTTCAAACATTGCAGCAAAACTGTTCGCTGTTTATGTTATTTTGTGTTTAATTTTGATTTTCCTACACCCAAGCATGTTGATTTTTAACACGGAAGTTCCCGGCTTAGGCCACAGTGTTATGGTTTGGTTCTAAATAAAGGAAGTGATCGCTTTTTCCTCAAACGTTTTCTGCGAAACAGTTCTGAAAACCCGATTGAGGATTTCCTATGACGCGCACCAGTTCAGGCGACAGTGGAACCGTCAGCGGCAAAACATCCGTTATACCGGGTAGTGACCTCTGCCGGATTTGCATCAATTTGATTCAAAAACAGTTTTAATGACTTATGGCTTAAGTGGATCATCAAGAACATTTCTAAATCAATTTTGAAACGAAGATGTTTCTTTTAGTAACACTGCTTTTCGGTAACGTTTTTATTCTGAACAGGCTTGTACAACCTAGAAAACGCGAAGGGCCAAAGTGATCAACGCAAATTTCCCACGGGCCGCAAGCATTTATTTCTTTGCTGTTTGGAAAAATTCTGGGAATCCTGATAACTTTTTTCGCCTTTATTGTGGGTCCCACTAATAATTAAATCAATAGAAGCATAGGTGAGAAAAACGTTCCTTTCGTAATGCAGTATTTATTGACCGCTTTAGCCAGAACGTGCGGCAGAATCACTGACAACAGAACTTTCTTTGTTGCTTTTTTCTGTAAAGCGCTTCAACCTGATATTTTAATCTTGCTTTAGTATGTTGATTATGTTATAAAGTTATCTAAAAAAGAAGAATTTGATTAGTTTCATAGTTGCTAGCAAAGAGAAAACAAGCGTTATGGTGACTATAGTAATGTAAAGGCAAAAAGTGGCATTATATTTTCCTTGTACTCTTTATCGAGATTCACGAGTGCCTACGGTGCAAATAGGCGGAGATGGGGGGCGCAGACCAATCGTGACATTCTCAAAAGGAATCGTGTGTTAATGAAATCGAATTTCACCGGCATTGCAACAGATTTACAATACGTAAACGTTTTCATGTGTTGTGTTTTCATTTTAAAAAGGAAGTAAGAAAATAAAACAATTTTGCTCTGATTGCATCGTTTTAAAGTTTGCTATGTTCAACTCAAATGTAAATGAATAAAGCAGGACGCAAACACATACACGTGAACAAAGCGTGAAAACAGATGCAAAATGGTACAAACTGATGCGAACAATGGGCCATTTCAAAACCATCCTCAGAAAATCCTAATTGTTTCAATTTTAGCTAATTTGTCAGTGTTTCATCAACCAGTAGTAGATTGCTTTGCTTACTGCAATGGATTAATTTTCGTATTGGTAAATGTTCTATCAATTTAGTGAACAACTGCAGAGTGTGATAGTTTGCTTGTTAACTGTGAAATCGCAAATACTCGTAAAAATAAAAAAAACCTAGACTGATTTTCAATGCTTTTCGATGACTGACATATGCTCATTGTCATGTAGTAGATATCTGTTAGAAATTTAGGCAACTATTTGAAAATACGTAGTGTAGGCATGGCAAAGGTGCAAGTGGCAGCAAACGGGAAAAACATTTGATATTGTTATCAAAGCTTGTAGCATTTTTCTTGTTTTGCTAGCCGTTAACTTGTGTTTTAAATCTCTTGATACCTCTTTGTTTTGATGTATGCATAAATTTCTCTTTGATGTGTTTTTCATCTGCATCCATTTGTCATGTAAGCTAAATCTCTTTATGCTAACTGATTTTTTATATGTATGTTCTAAAGACATTTCAACTTATTTGACGTGTGGCAGATCAGATAAAAGAAGCACAAAATTTATCAATTTTTTCATGAAAACATCCAACCAGGCATGCAGTTTAACTGGTATTGATGCATTTGCGTCTTTTTTGTGTAGTTCCGAAGAAAAACACAGGTACAGCTCACCGTAGTGGTTAATTTCTGAAGAAACGTCGAATGTTGCCAAGGAAATATCAAAAGTAGGGTTAGAAACCTTGAGCCAGTCTTTATTTTAACTTATTAGAATTGATTAAGAGATCTCTTGTGCACGTTCAATTCGAAAAAATGTTGTAAAATAACAATGCTTCAGACGTACGTTTGCAGTAATGTCCAAGCAATCAACACGAGGCCAAGGGTTGAAGTCTGTATTTATCAATTTGTTTCGTCACATATGTCTTTTTTATCAAAATTGTTTGGTCACATAAGACAGCAGTTGAACCTGACAAAGTCCTCAGCATATCATATATGATTGAGACGAGCTTTACAGTGATAAAGGTCTTTCAATGCAAAATTTTGAAACGAAAAATCGATTGAAATTACGGTTGTGCAATAATTTTAGTTGCTACATTTATTTCATATCAAACCTGTGTCTCGATTTGTACCGAGATTGACGTATGATATTTCTTGGGGAGGTTTACGAAGAGCTGAAAATAAATTGATGATGATGCAGTTTTAAAGGGAAATCCGTATCTATAATCTAGTAAACAACCACATAATTAAAATTAAAGCGAAACAACGGTTTGATAAATACTGATCACATTCTGCATATTTCCTCTTCTTAACAGCGTTGTTAATTTAGGTTTTGCTCAACATATTGCTTTGATATTTTAATAGCTGTATTTGCCATCGCGAAATAATGATATGCGATGCGGAAGCGTGAGCTTGTGTTTTGACCATATATCTTTTATCCACTCTTTCTGTTTCAATGTACTCGAATTTCTGCTCTCGTTGTATCGTTACGACTGGTCTGCGGCAACCAACTGCTTTTACTTGCGCTGGAGCCACGCGGCTACAGCAGTATTGCATGGCGGTCAGTGACTGGCAGCAAAGATCGTGAACCTTTCCTTTGCACCCACCGATTGACAAAGGGCACGAGGCAGTAAAATCCGCAAGTATTCCTTTTCTCCAGTCTTCAGTATGACGCGACCGGGACAGCAAATAACGTTTATAAATCTTTTTGGTACTTTTCGTCTGAAAAAGTATTAAACCGGCTGAGTGGCACAGTCTGTCGAACACGCTCTGTAAAAACGGGAAGGATGGGTTCGATTCCCGTTCGGGTCATAATTTGCCGTCTGAGGAACACCAAAAGTTTGGTGACCAAACTGTGCAGCCTCATCAATGCAGCTTTCACTATGCAGCAGCCAACAACGCGACAATCATTGCCAAGTATCCGAGTGACCACCATTGCAAGTAAAAGAAGGTGGACGCCGCGGACCACACGTGACATTGCAAGAGGAGAACTGATGCAAGTATAATTAAACTGAATTTGAATCTTTCCATTCTCGTGAAACGTTTGATGTTAGTATTTTACAACAAATGCAAGAAAACAAATTTATTCTTTGCCACTGAATATTCTCCACGCAAGTTTAAATTATATGTGTACTAACTTACAGAAATTTATTGAAAAATCGGTTTTTTAATAACAGAAAAAGCTGAACTGCGTTGTTGACAAATCAGCAGTTTATAAACATGGCGAAAAATCCAACTATTTACAAATTTTTCTACCACTGGAGCTTATGATAACAGATGCTATTTTCGTAGTTTACCACAAAAATAAACTTTTGCAATGTTCTACATGAGTGACCTGGACGGTGGATTTGTAAAACTCAGAAATGCGGCGAAAGACACAAGCCCATTAAAGAAGTTTCTTTGTTTATGCCCTTTTTGCAATCTAAATTCTATTAAAACCAATTCATTTTTGTCATAAATGTGTTCGTTGCAACTGCGTTGATTTCGCTAACCGTGCTGTTCACCGCTGCTTCTTTCAGTTTACGGATAGTAATTGCGACGGTTACACCATCGGAAATTCTCAAATGTTGGATAGCTTCATTTGGACAAGTAAAAGTGTATTAAATACCGCTCCAAATGAAGATTGATCTACCTTTTTCTCAATGAATTGCTGTCCTACTTTGTGAGATGGTTGCATTGCAGCTAGCTTCGTAATGCTTCCAGTAAATACTTTTGAAACTTTCTGCATATTCATTCTGGTCACTTAAGGTTTTGTGAAGTTGTTTTTGAAGCAGTCAACGGAGTTGCTTCAATCAGTTTTAACAAATTTTCAAAAATATTTCTTACTCCACTTGCAACCAATTTCAACCTGGTTTGCACACAGCCTGACACAAGTGTCGCGAATGTCTGGTGCACGTTAATGAAACTAGCCTTAACAACACAAAAGGTTCAACGCCTTAGAATGCAGCTACAAAAACCACCTATGTGCGGCATTGTAATTCTCAATGCTAAGCCTCAGATTAAGACGTGGCAGGTATTAAAAGTGCTCCATTAAGTTTGAAGACTTTTTTCAATTACCATAAACATTTTTGGCAAAGTTCTTATAATTGCATATCTTTTAATCTAGAGAAAGACATTTACCTAAGGCCAGTCCACCAGTGGTGGTATCTTGGTGTCTTGGAACATTGTTTTGAAAACCTGTTGCGTTAGCCATCCGATTTGACGAGAGAAATGTGCCTGGAATAGATGTTGCAAATAGTAATTGCGAATAAACATTCTTGATTCTGAAGATGCTTCAGAAAACACTCAGTTTCTTTTGCATTGCGACTTATCAATTGGAATTTTCATTTTTGTTGAAGAAACTAGTTCACGAGGTTTAATTTTTGTGATAATCAGATTATATTTTTGCAAAGTTGGCGTACTGTTGTTGCAATTTCTCGGTTGCCTCGGTTGCGTTGAATGTGTGATTCACCACCAACGGGATTTGCGTAGACAACAACACCCATGTGGCGCGAACAAGCGATCATACAGTGATCACGATAGATTGATCTTGGTGTGTAAGCTCTAACAATGGATGTCAACCTGTCAACCTGTTTGACAGTTGATTGTACTTCCTGATGGCGACGACGAGAGTGACCTCTATTGTTGCTTACTCCCTAAATGTGAAACTTTGCGCATTGCCGTTCGGGCTTTCCGATCGCAACTCTGTATAGTACAGTAAATGATCAGCTTTAGTATGATCGTCAAATAGCTGACAGGATGGGTAAGGATCTTGGTATGTATCTTGCAATCGCAAATGCTCTTTTCAAGGAGTTACCTGCTCACCTGCTTCATAAAGATTTCACATGAGCTCAGACGAAAATCTCAACACGAAGCGTTTTGATGCGATTACGTGCGCAAAGCCAGTTAACAACAAAAAAACTCCGAAAAAAACTTCAAAAGTCTCTTCAAATGTCGCAAAAGTCTTTACCTGTTCTACAATCCTTTTGGCGGTTCTTCCAAATTAGAACAACGACAATTGCAAGTAACAACACAATCACCAATCCACAAACGATTAGGGCGAGTACTGTAGCATCTAGAGGCTTCTTCTGCACAGTAACTTTGAAAGAGATCGTTAAAAATGTTTTTGGAAAAGGTTTTGCTTCAATGTGTAACAGGTACAGACCCGCATCATGCAAGGTTATCTGCAAACATGAAACAACCTTTGTAGATGAAAGAACGCTGTGAGTTTTATTTTAAAAGGAGGCGTTTTTGCGGTTAATACCATATCTTGCACGGCAACCAATATGTCAGAAAATTAGTTTTATTTGATAAAAGATTTAAAAGCAGTTTTCAAAAATAGTTTGTAGCCTATTTGCGCGGTTTGACTTGCTATATTAAAAACACTTTAACTGATGAAGACGTATTTGCGTTACTGATAGCAAGCCTTGTTTTCAAAACAAAACGTAAACAAAGAAGATGCTACTGTTATTTTCAGAACCTACAAACCATTAAAACTATGCTTGAAAACATCTTATCAACGTTTGTGAAGGCAATCACCGAAAAAACAGGGTCATGAAAAACTTAAAGCACTTGAGCATGAATAAGTAGTTTTCAAATGGGTTTGCAGCCTTTCACGCGGTTTGACCTGCTATATTGAGATAACTCTAACTGATCGAGACACATTTTAGAGTTACTGGCGACAAAAACCCTTATTTTAAAGTATATAAATTATTAGAGATATACAGTACTTTGCTTTCTCAACTTTTGTAAAGGCGGTCACCGAAAAAATGGGCGTCGTGAAAAACTTAACGTTTCTGATTATTAATTAATACGCACGTGACGCTGATAAAATTATATAATACCTGCTTCTTTTGGACAACAACTTTCTGTAAAGCACTTTGGCCTCTCACGAATATCAGATCAAAATTAGCAGTGAAGTTTTTGCCTAAATAAAGCATGGAATTAGTTTGTAAGTATTTGAATAAAAACGCAACCAACCTAGTGAAACCTTACCATATTTAGTGATTGTTGTGTTGTATGCTGGAGAGTTGGCAGAAAACACGACAGGACACGATCCAGTCTGACCAACAATCCATACTGGGCATTCAATAATTCCACTTCTCTTTCGAAATGGTGGATCTACCGTGTACATGTGCGGTATAAGAAGCTGATTTGAAACTCATAGTTTTCAGCATATATTTGTTGTTGTAAACTAAAAAAAGACAAAATACTGCATTGACTTACAAATCCTATTTAACCCTTTAACGACCGTTTACAAATCCTATTTAAGCATAAAGGCATTATGGTAAGAAAGAAAAATAGAGTCTGTGTTTGTGGGAGTAGAGGTAGCTCTGATATCTGTATTTTCTCGACTATTTTACTGGTTCTGCGCTGCTGACCGCAGAGGTTAATGTCGTTTAGACAAACGTTTGTTTTCAAGCAGTTGTTTCGTTGGCACTCTTTTACTTGTTATTATTACTTCTACGAACTCTCCGGATTCCACATGCATCCACTCGTCGCGTATCAACTGGAAACCAAAAAACTGCCCTGTATTTAAGAAACAGTCGCAAATCGTTATGCCTTCGGGGTGGACCTTTTCGATGGAGAATTAGGAAGTTTTGGTTTCTTTAAAGACATAAAAATTGCTTGTGTTTCTATCAAAGCGTTATAAAATACAATTTTTAGTGAATGTTTCAAAGCGCTGCAAATTCTTTCCCATTGGGGATTTTTTCATAATATTGTAAAATAATCGTGTCATGTATTTTCACCAAAGTTTCACTACGCAAGACGAAAAGAAAAGTTATCTCATCTCATCGACGTTTCTCCAAAATACAAGGGTGACCCAAAAAGATGCGTACCCATATTTTGTTCGATAAAAAACCCATTTTTTAACGAATGTCTTTTCTGTTGCAGGACGTGATAGGTGAATCTATGGATGATCGTTTGCAGCTATAGTTGCCC
>Ga0210059_1013341_pt1 | contig 12304 bp, 4 predicted proteins | sample Ectturendosymbi2_FD_188042 | JGI IMG/M metagenome (GOLD analysis project Ga0210059, IMG submission 188042) | Ecteinascidia turbinata endosymbiont from Florida, USA - Sample 2 (SPAdes) (version 2) | ecosystem: Host-associated > Tunicates > Ascidians > Unclassified | place: Key West, Florida...
GCCGTTGCGATCTGTGTTCGTTGAACAGTGTTGTAGCTGTGTTTAGTGGAGGAGTTACAATTGTGAAGAAATTTGTAATCTTCAATTTTTGTAATCTTGAGTTTTGATCTTAGCAACAGTGCGTATTTTTTTCTTTTTGTTTCATATGTCGACTGTTGCACAGGACTGAAGATGTGTAACACACGAATCTAGTTTCCTTACGCAATAAATTGCGATCGATTCGCTTGGTGTGGGTCACTGTTGTGGCTTTACAAATATTGCTGAATGATAAGTACAAGCTGAATCATTGCAAGGAGATGGGAGTAGAGCCAGGCAGGAGATTCCTCACACAGCCGGCTGCAAAGCTAGAGCCTGAATTATAGTTTATGAAAAATATCTGATGAAGCTTTGTTTTGCTGCATTGAGAACACATCGACTTGCAAAGAGTGGAAGAACATATGAAATCAATTCACATGTCCAATTTAGGTATTAACCTTTGTTTGTCAACCCCTAACCTTTACATTTGTAAGTAAATTGTACGTTTACCAACACAATACCTTGAAGTTAAGTGACACAATGTTTTAAAACATATGAAAAAAATCAGTTAGAAACAACCTTTTTTTAGCCAAAAAGCACTTTTTTAACCTAAAAACAGACGTAATGCGGCCGGCAATAGCTAAAAGGTTGTACACCCCTGCTCTAAACTAGTGTTTCCCATCCCGAGACCTGGGGCTTATTTGAGTCCGCGGAAGGCTCTGGATGAGTCCGTTAGCACTAGTGGCAAACAAGGTTGCTTTAATGCCACCAAACATTAGTATATTTAAAACTTTACTTTAAACAATTGATGTTTTTGTTCGTACAGCGATTAAATGCACCAACCAGCGTGAAAAATTAAAAAATTCTGCTGTTCCACATGGCATTTATATTTTTGAGAAAGTGTGGTTGGTAGCTTAAGCGTAAAGGTGTTACCTAAACTGCGGCTAGCTTGTAAATCGGCTTAGTTTACCGTTGCTAAGCTAAAGCAGGCGTTGCATATAACGACAACTACTTGAAACTTGGATTTACTTCAGTCGAAGTAAAAGGTGAAATCTGGCCACAGTGTGCGTTGCTTGCTTACTGATCTCTCAAAGAAGGTAAGCTACGTCGGCATCTCATGTAAAAACATGTAAATTTCCTTGACGAAAACCTTGGGCGTTTTGAAAATAAAAAAACGCCAGGTAACGTGAAATCGTACTTAACGTCCATCTACTTCAGGAGCAGGGGCGTAACGAGGTTAGATGGCGTCCGGGGCAAAAAGCAAGTTGGGCGTCCCCATATTCGAACCTGAGGTCTTTCGGAAGCAAATGACTGTATTGAAAAAAGCACTTACGACATTATTGGGACTTTTCGGCGCCCTCCGCAGTCACTCAGCGCCCCTCACGGTGATTCGGCGCCCCCATAGCGGTTCAGCGCCCGGTGAATTGGGCCCCCCTTGCCCCCCTCGTTACGTCCCTGTTCAGGAGTAAAAGCTTACTCCCATAGTAAACCACTGCGTACTTCTTTTTCTTTTGCTTGGAAAAATGCACGAGCACAAGCGCTATATGCATCGGGAGAGAGCTTGGTCAAACCAGCAGTCGTGAAAATAGCCAGGATAATGTGTAGTGATGCCGTTGCTAACAAGTTAGCAGTGGTTCTTTTGTCAATGAAAACGTCAAGTGGTGCATCCAGAAACTCTCAGTGGATATTTTACAACAAACTATTGCTGCTGTGAAGCGAAGTGGAAATCTTATTTGAAAGTTGTGTGAGACAACAGATAAAAGAAACTTGGGACAGTTTATGGTGTTAGTGCGATACCCTGCGACCGAGGGCTACGTGAAACAATTTCTTTTTGCCGTCCACTTGCCAAATATATCACAGGAAAGGAAATGTTTAAAAAAGTAGATTCTTTTACTAACGAATATCAGCTTTCGCGGACTCACTGCGTGTCTGTTTGTACCGATTGTGCTTCCGCCATGATGAGAGTCAAAAAGTTTTTTATGAGTACATGCAAAAGGAAGCAAAAAAATTTAGGTAGTTATTGTCTTCTTCATCGAGAATAAATTTGGCAGCAAAACACAATTTAAGAAGATTTTGCATTAGTTTCAAAATATATTTCATCTGTTGTCAATCACACGTCAAATGCCGTCCCTTATGCATTCTTGAATTTGGTGCTTTGTGTGAGGAAATGGGGGCAGAACACAATGGGCGTTTGCTTCATTAGAACATCCGTTGGCTCGTGGAAAAACCTGCAGAGAGTGGCCCACGCAATGATACCGATGCTTTATAAAAAGAAAAGAATCGTACCTTTGCTGAACGATAAAAAACAGTAAGTGGATTGCCAAATGCCTGGTTCTTAGGTGATTTTTTATTTGTTTTTTTTAATCAGTTAAATATCTCCATGCAGGGAAAAAGCAACATATTTTTAGATGTGTCCAAGACATCCTCGTGTTCAAAGGTAAAAACAGTTGTGGATCCATTGAATTGAAAATGGAATTAGCATTAAAGGCATTTGCAGAAGAGCTGAAAATTGATTTGCTCTGTATTTGTCAAATCTTACTTGGCCGCCATATTACATCTTTCCGAATTGGATAGGTATATCCCTTCTCACAAAAACATCAAAACATTTAACTGGTTTCAAACTTGTGAAACAAACTTTGAGACATGATTCTCACTGAAATTTGTTTTGGTTATAATTTTGGAAAGTCACAGATCTAGTCGTAGTTTTGCCGAAATTGGCTTTCTAGCGTTTGTGTTTCGAAAGGTATGGCCAAAACTCGGCAATTAATTAACCAATTCCCTAAGAACTCATTAGGTTATTAGTTAATTAATTTGTTGCTTTTAAACTATAACGTTCGAATGACAAATGCTGCAAAGTCAGTCAAGGGCTCTAAAGACGAGGATTTTCGACTAGTGTTTTCAAAACAAGCAAAAATTGCCTCTTGGTCCTGATGATATTATCCAAAAAATCCTAAACCTATCCCGCTTATGATGTCACCCCCACAAATCTCAAATTCAAAACTTCCGCTTTTTTTCATTCGAAACTACAAGACTTTCCTCAACTTTAGAGGGTTTGAACAGCTTTCTAGCTCAATCGCCAGGCGAGTTACGATGACCCAATTCTGTGCAAAAAAATGACGCACGGGGACTCAAAGGTTGGTAGTTTTTACAAAATCCTCATTTTATGGTAGGCTTTTTTTCTTTACAGCACCACCAACTGCTGCAGCAGTCAACTTGTCAAAACCTGCCTTCGAATCCGACGGAGTCAATCTTAATATTATGTGGACGATGCCAACCTACAAGTATGTTGTCACTGGTTTCAACATCACGTTGTATTCATCTACACGAGAACGAACTGATTTGTCACTGGCTTCTCTTGTTCACCCATCTTGCTGTTCATATACCGTTACTGGCTTGATTATTGGTGAAACGTACACAGCTACAGTCAAAGCAATCAGCCATGATGTTGCAAGTCCAGATTCTGTGGAATCAAATGCAACAAAAGCGTGTAAGTTGCAAAGATAATGGAATAAAAGTGTGATCTTGTGCTGCCAAAGTTTCACTGAAACGTAAAATGTTTTGCAGACGTTGACCAGTGTTTTACCCAACCATGTGAAAACAATGGAACTTGCCAAAACTTTCTGATTGACTTTATCTGCCACTGTCCACCTGGATTCACAGGAAAGAATTGCTCTACAGGTGTGTTAGTGTGAATAAGTGATTATATCACGTGGAATTATAATTTAATAAAATAGAAATTATTGGCTGTAATAGCTTGCATAGAAAAAGTACATTTATAAATATGCGTATTATCTGAATTGAAACGCATGAAAAGCGCCATTCAAAATAAATTGATAAATTAATACCTAATTGCACATTTTGGAGATCACTGTTGTTTCGATTGCTGTTGAAGTAAGAAGGATTTTGAATATCTGCTACAGAAAAGTCTTCAGTACTTTTTTCCATCATGAAACTGCGCATTTGCTTTCTTTATTAATATACCGTATAATTAATATATCAACACACGTGATGCCTTTCACTAAAAAAAACTTCTCGCATATTGTAATTTGATGAAGAGACATGGTTGCTTGTACACGTTTTTGGCAACTTACCGATAAAGTTGTAGGAAAACTTGGATTTTTTAACGTTCACTGATATATTGTATGAATCAAATAAACGTTGGAAACGTTTTCAGCCACATTAAGTCTTGTTGAGGTTTTCACAATATTAGCTAAAAAGAGAGAGTTCCACAGAAAACATTTTTAAGGTCTCAACTCTACATAAAATTTTCGGTTGCTTTTGCTAAGCCAGATAGAATTGAAAACATTAAAATTACCTCTTTAAACTTTGCATTTTTGTAAAATTATTTGCAAAAGGTGGAAGCAATGGCATAACAAACAAGGTACTTTAGGGCAGTGGTTCTTAGCCTTTTTTACATATCTTATCCTTCTATCAAACACGGTTACTAGATTTACCCCAACGCACGGAATGGTGCTCATTTATTGAAAATACGAAATTAACAAACTCTTACAATTTAGAATGGTTTATAAACATTTTCAATGGCTGCAATTTATGATTCAGTAAATTTAGCTCCTTGGAAGATGAAATTTACTCCCAGGGTAAATTTAACCCAGGTTGAGAACCACTGCTTTAGGGGAAGGTAAAAACACCAGTGGAATTTTACAGTAAAGTTTTTATTCATTTCATCGGCAAATGCTACACCGATAGAAAACTCACAGGTTGTTTTAGAATGGAATAACTTTTGCCAGATGTAAAAGAATGCGACTCATCGCCTTGTCAAAATGATGGTTGGTGTACTGATCTCATCAATGATTACAACTGCACTTGCTCTGAAGCCTTCACTGGAAAAAATTGTTCGATTGGTGAGATTAAACGTTTAATACAGTTTATGTTGATGAAAGATACTGTAACAATACACGGAATCTTCTTATTGCTTGAAATGGCTTTTCTTTGGATACATTTACTTAGTATCAGTGTTTCTCTTTGCCAAATTATTTTGAAAAAATTAAAGAAGAAAATATTTGGTAAGAAGCGATTCTAGTCTGTAGAAGTATAAATAATATTTCTATTTTCACAAATTTTCTACAGACGTTGCTACCATCAAAACTGCTGACAAGAGTTTGAAAGCAATTACCGGTATGTTAATCGAGGCTGCTAAGACTGAAACATGTTTACTTACCTCGAGCGGAGTTGACATACGACAATTGGTCTCACGTCTCTGGCAATAACGCACTTCAAGTCGAATTTTTCATTCAAACTGAGCCATATTTTTCATTGTCTGTAGAGATGCACTTGTTAAAGCTGTCTCGTCGTGATGTTATCAGCGAATCAAGGCATTGACAACGTGCTGGAGGGGTGTATTTTGTGAACTCCACTGAATTTGAGCATTGCAACACGAAAAGTAGGAAGTGCACTCCGCACGTTTTATTTATATCAGCAAAAGTGCCGTTGCACTAAAAAAATAGGATTGATGAATGTTTTTTCAGAATATTCACGGTTAGTGCAACATTCCAAAAAATATGTTGAAACAAAGTTAAGGACAAATTGCTTTAAAAAGTTTCAAGATATCAGGCCAATTTTTTGCAGATGGATTCAACCAATTGATCAGCATGGTTATTGGAAGCAGCGCAGTGCTGGCTTTTTTACTCCTCTTGTCATCACTGATCCTTTGGTGAGTTTTGTTTCGAAACAAAATTAGCAAAATAAATTTTGTGCCATTAACTGCACTAGGCTCACAAATCCCAAGGTACTATTGAGTTCGAATTTTTATGCCGTGACTGGGTGTCACTCGCAACATCGTAGAAATGAAGTACTGTAGATATTGCGTTTGTAGCAAACGCAAGATTTACTGGAACTACTTTCTGGTTTCAAGGTTCTCAGTATGACCGGTACAGTTTGTACAGAGACACTTTTTACTATGTCATTATCCATGTGCCATATGCAGACGCGTTTTGCGAAAATCGAAAGAGAAATAATTTTCAATTGCGTTGTCACTGAACAACATACCATACACCTGAAATTTCTGTTGCCAAACCTCTACACACAGTTTGCCCTAATTTGACGTTTTATTGACTATACAAATGCAATTTGTTTAAGGAAAATATAAACTTGCGATTAGCTTTTCAGTGATTACGAAACATCTCAAAAAATAGCTTTTTGATTTACTTATAAAAGCCCCATTGTGCTGTTTTATTCCTGCTAAAAATCTGCAAATGAGAATGGCAGTGCAGATGTGAGGCCTAAAGACTGTGTACTCATTGCAGTTTTATACCCGATAAAGTCCAGCGCTTTTCAGGCCCATAAACAGTTAAAAAATTGCGTAGAGGGTAAAATGATTCCAAATATTTACATGGAATCCGTGGTTACTGTCACGTGTCAGGATTTTTTGGATAGTTCTGCCCTGTTTTGTCCCAATAACATCACGTACAAATAAGAAAACTCTGCTAATTTATCTGCTGTTGCTCAACCACTTGAAGCCAAACAAAAATGTTGCATTGGAAAACCAACATTTTTCTCTTGATATTTCTCTCTTAGGCGAAAATTAACGAATTTCTCTTGATGTAACACACATCGCCACGCATAGCTTACAACTGGTTAAAACGCAAATATGGAGATGCCTGATGGAGTTTTCTTCAGTTTTAAGCAAGCTAAGACATTGCAACACAAACTTTCTCTCCCAAGAAAACCCTCCAGAAGATAATTATAGCTAGAGTGTATTTTTTATATCATATATAAAATCCCATTCCCATAATTTTTTTATCATCATAAGATTTCATTACATTCCTCGCCTGAATCTTAGCATTTTTTGGTAAATTAGTTTGCAATGACTTGAGCAGACTAAAAGCGTTAAACCGCATCAAGGCAAAGGCATAAACATCTTCGCCTGATTAGAAAGAACAGCTGTTTGTACAGGGCGTCTCCAGCACGATGAGACCAACACGAAAATAATAATAGGGTTTGACTTTTCCCTTAATATCAGAAAGCAAAAAAAACTTATAGAGCTCATCAACATCTGGCTTGAGTTCGTAAAATGCAAAAATCAAAAAATTCAAAAAATTGTCTTTTTCCCTGTTTCTTCTGCTCACTGAACACAACAACACGCCTGCAAAGAGAATAGATTGTAGACACTAGTATTTGACCTGCAAGTTGACCATCATGTTTCAGCCAATCTACATATTTTGTTCAAAAAATACCTTTGGGGGCACTCGCTCAGGCGGATATCGTTACTTGTTGAGGTTTTGGTGTATCCTATAACCAAACTGTAGATGCAATAAGACAAATGTGATATAGAGTTTCAAGAACAGTGACTGCTTGATTTAGCTGGGTGACTAATGTCATCGTTGTATGGCACAAGTCTTATATTGCACAAATACTTATACTTTCTAAACTGTTTCCGTCTCTGCAAGTTTTAGAAGATGCGATAAGATTGTGTTTTCCGGCTATTTTGGTCAGAGGTTGGAAAATGCGAGCGATTTTCCAACCTTTACTACCAAAGTAGAACAGAGCGACTTTAGTTGATAGATATGTTCATTTTTTTTGAGTGAAAACGTCGTATTATAACAAGGTACACTGCAAAACGTTCTGAAAGGTGTTGCGTCATAAACGATGCTTACAAACACGTTCGTGACATAGGCAATGTCATGCAAAATGCAATCGATCTTTCCTTTGTGAAGATTTTATGCTGCAACAGATCATCAAATTGGGATACTATACCCACATTTTGGATCTTGATCATTGCAAAACTTCTTCAGAAACTGAAAAAACGAAATGGGGTCCATAAAAGTAAAATGCAGGTACCCAGCTTGTCCGTATGGGAATCTAATGGAATCCTAATGGGAATTCTATGGGAAGGGAAAGTAAGCTTGAAATGTCATAGCACAATAAGTATTTACACGCTCTGTGCCATGGCGTAGTGATGATAAACACCCGGAAAAAGGTTTTGGGGCCTTTTATTAGATGGCTATACAAAATATCACCCAATTTTCATTTGCCCCTATTCGCAGCTTTGTGGTATTTCAAATCCGTCGCTGTAGATTCTACACATTATATATGAGTATGACATAAAGTACTTCGTGTTACTAGTTTTGTAGGGATCCACTGGAAGTAGCATAACCAGCCCAAAATTTTGGGAGGGGCCAAATATTTTCGACTTTAACCGAGCAACAGTGTTTGGTGTGGGACACATCCTCTCGAAGCACAAAATAACGAGATATACTAGAAATGTGGGGGTCATGGCTCCTTTGTCCCTCCTGACTACGTGTATGTCCAATAGGATGGGACATTCACAAGCTGCCGTGGAATGGGAAAGAGAAAAATCTCCCATGGGCATTCATGGCAATTATGGCAATGCCCATCAGACAACATAATTACAGTATATGAAAAAGGAAATAGTTTTCAAGTATGCACAAATGAACATTCGAAAATATTTGGCAACAAAATCGCGAATAAATAGCTTTAACTTTTTCCAAGAGTATAAATTGTTCTGTTGCTTGCAGACCAATTGACTTACATTTTCCTGCACCGAAAAACATACATTTTCGAAAAACACACATTTTCCTGCATCTTTGGGCATCTTAGAGACTCAACCAATGAGAGAAATATAAAAGAAATCTAATGTGTGAAATAGAAGGTTTATAGACGTGTTTTATATTTTGCAGGCGTCATGTCAAACAATCACTCTCGGCTAAGAACTTTGTTTCAGCATCTTTTACAACAAAAAGAGAATCTTTTGTGGTTTCTGGGGCTGCTCCTGAACCAGTATATAGCAACAACTATGTGTTCTAGGAGGAAGAGAGATAAATTGACTGCAAAGTTGAAAAACGCTGTTCTTGCGTTTTTTAAATATGTCATGTGTTCAAGAAGCTTAGTGATGTATCATAAATCATTAATTGAGCCAGGATGTTTCTTTATGAATGAGCATATTGTTTGAGAGGATTTACATTTTATGTGAATGGAAGAAGAATGTGTATGTTTACATTTTTTTTCCAAGAACAATTTATTCAGAGAAACCGTGCTCTAATAACAGCAAAAACTACCATTTGCGAAATAAAATGTCAAAAAATTTGTTCCAAACTTTTCAACATCTTAATATCTAGCACTTGCAATTCCTTTACGTCATCAAACTAATGAATGGATGATCGGATTCCTGTTACATATTCCTATACAAAACATATCTTGCCTTTTTTGATGCCGCTTTGTTGTGTCAAGTCAAAGTAAAACGCTGTGCATTTTTTAACTTTGTCATGCGTAACAAATGTAGTGTTGTGATAGCCAGAAATGATTAAATTGAGAATTATTTATTTTGCAAAATGTTTTAACGTATGGGCAAAATAATTTTAAAACAGCAATCACACTTGCATCGACAAATCAGACGTTCATCTGAATGTGCTTTGAGTTGATTAATTTCTATTAAAGATCTCCAAGTTGAATTCCTTAACTGTAGCTTACAGCAGCTGTGGTGGAAAATTGATGAAGAACTTGTTGCTTGTGTGAGCAGTTGTAATACTTGTCAGTACATTTCTGCAACATCCACAGTCACCATTTTGCTGCAACGCTCAAAATATTGTTTACCCAATTTGCAAGTAACATATAATACATCTATCTGCTGGAAATATAAGCGTAAAGTTTTCTCAAGCGCGTCAGTATACAATAGAATCGTGTTATGACCACTAACCACTCTATCTGCTTTCCACTGATTTTCTGTGAAATCCAGAAATATTTGCTCATTATGTTAACTTCGCACGTTTTGAAAGTCTCCAATGATTTGCTGACGTCCATCTCTGCATATCTGCGCCTTAGGTACGCTGCGAAAAACTGAAAAGACACTTATAATGTAGACTATACTAAATATTTTCTTCCAACCATGCCCTTCGCAACTTCGGTAAATATATCTTCGATTTGTGTTTTGCATGATTCTGGTAATTAAGGTGCTTTCATTGTTTGGGTTAATCACTAACTGCACAAAGCTCACATTAATCATGTCACGAAATTCACTGACGTATATTCTGTAACAAAAGTAAAGTTCAAGTAACTTCACTCCGCAGGGGAAACAAACAAGGAATCAATCACAAATTTTTAATAGGAAATCGATTTCATGTAACACTACGCATCCTCAGGCTTTAAATCTACAAGCAATGTAACAGGTGTGAAACGTTGAAAGACTAAGGCAAGGTCAGAGAAAGTAAACAACCTTAAGACTGTAGTAAAACATAGCACAACACCAATTGCGACAATTAAAACTGGAAATTACGTCTTACTCAACTGAAAGTATTCGCTGCAACTTCAAAACTTACTGCAAAAGTTACATGAACTTAATAAAACTCAACGCAAGCTACAATGATTTACACAATAGAATTCATTTTCAGATAAATGCAACTACTGTCAAAACGGCGCTTCCAGTTTATCTAGAAACAACACGCCTTAACTGCAGAATGCGTAAGCTAAGCTTGTACAGTATTTAGTAACGATGGCAACCAAACCTCAGCGGGCGCATTTGAAACGCTGTGACTGACGAGAACCAAAACTCCAGTAGGCTGGCCGCGATAATCAAAACACATCAACGTTCAATGCAAAAGGGAAACAAAAAATGTTATCTCGTGCGCGGGAAGATCATGGCTGTGAATAGTAATTTGTGCGCCAAGCTGGTTGTACCATATATCTTCACAGATATTCAGAGAGTGAAAATTCGGTTGTTCAACAAAAGTTACGGTGTAAGCTTCATGTATCGGTGGTTTATTTACATGGAACAAAAAAAGTAAAGTTCTGAGATTTATACGCTAAAATAGTGAAGTGTAGTGCAAAACAAATATTCAGAGGACAAACTGGCAATATGGGCAAATAAAAAGTCTTAAGCTTGAAGCGCAATCAAGGAAAACAAACAATCAAATCAAGAACAAGTCCATCAAGTCGATCGATCGAAGTCTTGCCATCATATGCTCATGATCTAGCCACAAACGTCTGCAACAAAATCAAGGTAAGCTTTCTTATAAAATTGAGGAACATCTGCGAAACACTTTAATGCGGTCATGCACCAACAATTTCTGAAACTTTGTTACTATATGACGCAAAATGAAACGCTTTACTTTTAACGTACAAAGAATTTAAGCTAGTTGAACAGAGCAGCGGTAGATCTGTCGCCTCTCAAGTGGTAAACTGGGTTCCAGACCGAAGAATTAGAAAACGGTGGTTGATTTCTTTTCAAACAGGCACACAGCGATAAAGAGCAGGAACATGAACAAAACATACTGTATACTGTTTTGTACCAATGAATTGCAACTATTTCAAATTTCACTAAAGCATCTGCGCAGTCCAAGGTACAAGGTTTTTCAAGATGAATACTCGGGGACCATTTGTAAAGCCCTACAACTGGAGGCACAAAGCCAGTATAGCGTGTTAAAGAACCAATTTGTGTATTTACTTAGGACTTGAGTCAGTTTCTTATAATGCTTGCCAATTGGAAAGCAATCCAACTGACAAACGTTTTATTTCGTAGTCCGCCAAAGTGTTTCGCTGATTTTGCAATGCTTCATAGCATTCTCATTGTTTCCGAAATTTCATGTTCCAAAATCTTGCGAGAGCTTCATTACCTCATCACCCTAGGACCAGTGCTATCAAATCACGTCGATGGAAACGGGCGGTAACTTTCAAGTCGACGCTATCTTCAACGAGATTGCCCAGATAGTAGTATCAGGATGGTTTTGCACAAATCGAAAACAAAGATATTGGAAGTTACTTTTTCACGCTATGGAATGTTTATACAACGTATAACGACTTCACACCTACACACAAGAAAAAATAGCTCGCTCACACACAAATGGCGCTAACAAGGAACGTACACGTACCTGAAGAACACAAACATAGACGAAGTGGGGCTAGCGCAGAACACACGCATGATGGCGCTAACACCGTTACTTTAATACAGATACCGCTTGCACCGCTGTATGCCGCTATGATGAAGTCCAGATGGAGCATTCATAACACGTACAGTATGTGGAAGGCTATGAATGTCCAGGGGCAATTTAGGCTCCAGTCCTCCTCAAGTCGAATCTAATTGAAGGGCAAAGCGAACAAGTCTTTTAGTCTTGATTATAAGGCTGCATACGCGTAAAGCATTTATACGATTAATGGAGTTGTGTTGTTAACAAACCGTAAATGCACCCAAAAGTTCGCTGCCAGAGGAATTACCTTAAGATTGGCTCGAAGTTTTTTGATAGGTTTCACGTATATTATAGATATAGGGTGGCAGCTGGTGATGGAATTGTGCCACGAATAGTTGGGATTAGTACAGCTT
>Ga0210059_1013342_pt1 | contig 12303 bp, 8 predicted proteins | sample Ectturendosymbi2_FD_188042 | JGI IMG/M metagenome (GOLD analysis project Ga0210059, IMG submission 188042) | Ecteinascidia turbinata endosymbiont from Florida, USA - Sample 2 (SPAdes) (version 2) | ecosystem: Host-associated > Tunicates > Ascidians > Unclassified | place: Key West, Florida...
CTGAGGAAATCATAGCCACATGACTGGGATACAAAGTTCTCAAAGTGTAGCTAGCCTATACTGAAGTCATCCACTTCCAGTATTAGGCTACATATTTTGCACAGAGGTTGAATCACTCAACTATACCGCGGTATAATGAAAATCTATTAAAAATAAGTATTGGGGTAATAGTCCTTCAGCCCAATATCTGATGTCTTGTAACCTACCGAATAATCTTCCAGTTTGCTCAAACGATTCAATTTCGCTGATTGTTTCCCTAACTAGGTGTAGTTAGCCTACAGGCAAAACTACTACATAAATTAATCCGTTATTTTTGCTACATATTAGCTTTGATAGGCTAATCTGTTCCACGGTAGTGGTTTTAGAATCAAACAAGTACAGAAAATGTTGCACAAGACTACAAACCACCCAACCTCTTTTCCGCTCGAATCCCTTATTATCGGATTCCCAACCTACCTCTGCTAGTTGGATTCGCTGAATCGCATGTGATTGAAAACATGCGCGCTCAAGCAGCTCGGTGCGACACTCACGGTCGTGCTTGAGTGATTTATGGGATTCCCAATCCAACGCGAGCATGATAACAGTGCAGTGTAAAGAGGGTAACTGCCAGAGAAACCTCGCTGTTTGGTATTGTGTGATAATTTCAATGATGCACTCACTTATCTTCCTTTTCTAATTTTAAATCTTGTGAAACTGTTGTTTTATACATCATTTTGTTGGAAGTGGCCTGCAAGTTGTCACGTTTTTGCAAAATAGCCCGTAGGTCAAAAGTAGTTGGACCACACTGCCCTACGACATTAGCACATCAGCAAAAAACATTTTTTGAAAATAGTTTTTAAAATTTCGACAGCGTAAGCTATACTGTTTATTTCATGGCTACTGTGACTGTCATCACCAACATTTATCTTTGCTGAATAAAGCATACTAAGCGGTTGCGAAACACTGTCTAATCGAGGCTTGCACAACATACTGCCCGCGAGAGCTTTTCTCAATTGCAGAAAATGGTGCAAAAGCCCCACTATGGATAATGTCGTTCCAGAATTTCCTCCAAACTAGAACGAAATGAAATAGACTGTTGTGGCCCGCGGCAAATTTATGTTGATCAATTTGGCCCTTCGAGCTTTGAGTTGTGCAGATTTGGTACTCTAAACAATACTTACTGGCAAAGAAAAAGCACGCAATCAATGTAACAATTACAAAATGTTGATTTTTTGTACACCGAACTAACGACAAGCAAATTTTTCGTCAGTTCTTTCGGACTTGCCAACTCGGGCGTGAGGCTCAGACAGCGACCAAGGTTAAAAACGGCATCAATTGCAGACACAATGTCGAGCATCAACGTGCAACAAAGACGTTGCGGATTAACTTTTTACCGGTACTGCATGGATGACGGCATTCCATGTTCTAGCAACTACCCCGTTAATAACGAATTCATTAGTTTGTTCTCTTTTAAATTTTCAGCAAGGAAAGCCCCGCTATCATTTCGAATTTCAGAATGTCTTGCCATGTTTTCCCAGGCCTAAGTTCTTACTCACCGGAAGCGTTACATGATCTGTTGGGCCAAAAGTGGATGATTGTTCCTGGTGTTTCCGGTCATTTCTGCCTACGTGCAGTCGTGAATCTGTTTTCACCAATGTATCGAAACAAAGCTAAGGCACAAACAGTTGTAAACACACATTTTAACTTGTATACACATTAATAAAGCAAAAACTTTCAAATGAATGTTAGTTCAGCAAAATTCAAACGATATCAGGATAAAACTGTGGGTCACCATTAAACAAATGTAGGTAAATAGTTGTGGACAACAGCTTTCAGAATACCATCACTTGGGTATGCGACTTTTCAGTCAGGCCGTTTCGGTTTGGGACCATTTCGGTCGCGACATTTCTTTGCATAAACAACTGATTATATTTGTCAATTTAAATGATTATATAGGCAGGCGAAATGTCACGCTAGCTGGTGTTATACCAACTCCATTTAATGTTGCAGCGAAGTGACAAAATAGTCTGACAGGTGAAATGTCAAGCTAGTCAGTGTTATACCCAGTGGCGATTCTAAGGGGTACCCTGGGTGCGCCATGGCCCCCCGATTAACTGTTGGATCTTTGATCATGATTGTGATTTTGTTAAATAAAACCTTTCGTTGATGTAAGTACCTTTGCATTGAAAAAAGTTAATATGTAAGATTTCTGCAAGATTCCATAGTGTGGCCGAAATGTCTCGAAACCAAAACAACCAAGACTGAAAAGTGCGCCCCGTAACTGAAACGGCCAGACCAAAAAGTCCTGTTCCGCCATAGCTTAGTTCAGGTCAGATTTATTACAATCGCTTTCTATTCCTTTGGAGCGGCATGCGTGGTCTGCGGGTGCACATCTTTGTTTGTGCTGGAGCCACGCAGCTACTTCCAGAGCTGCATTGGTGGCAAGTAAATGGTAGCACTGCGGGCAAGGCTGTACCTTGCACCTGTCCACAAACCATCGAGCAAGTGGTTTGACAAGAGGCAAGTACCATTTTCAAGGTGTGACCCCACCGGGGATCAAATACCCTCTACCAGCTGTTGTGGCACGTGCTCAATCCTGTGTACCACACGATTGGTCTCAATAGCTGTGTGAAGACGTAAAAAAGCAGCTGTCCTAGCCACTGTCTCAGTGTTCTTTAAATTTTTACTCTCACTGGCGATGCCGGAAGCCTGTGAAGCAGGGTTGATAAAAATCATGATTTTTTAAAGAAATCAAAAAAATCAGATCTTTTTGATTTAAATCGGATTTTTTTATTATTTAAATCAGATTTTTTTGATTTTTATGATTTTTTTATTTACTGTGTAGAGGGTGGCCACCAAACAAGTAGTAATTTTTTATTTTAATTAAAGAGTTTGTTTTAATGTAAGTTTTTTGTGCTGTGTTTCTTCTAGTACAGCAACAGTTGCTATGATTGATAAAACTTTATTTGCTTTTATATCTTGTGTTGATATAAGAAGTCTCTGCCTTCTTTAATAATAAGTGAAACTGGTTAAAATACTAATTAAATGTGTCATACAAATCACACAAAGCTTTAAAACTGCGTGTGATTTTTTGCTTGTTTTTGTTCATTTTATCACTGATTTGAATGAAATGATTTAAATCAATCAACCCTGACCAGAAATAGCTGAACTTTCATTCAAACTTTTTTGCGCTTATGCAAAATCCCTTAATGCATATAAGTTCATAACACCAGTACCGGTGAACAAAATGAAATATTTATTGAAATGCCAATACTGAAACTGCCAGTTTAGTAATTTCATTGACACTCATGGCACACATGCATAAAATGTTACAGACCTATAATAATAATAAATCTGTTTCATGAATCAAAAATATGTTCTATAACTATGTTTACAGTAAACAGACTTCATATTTGATGGAATTTAAATGCAATTTTCACTTTATGCCAATCTACACTCTCAAACTTATGGTATTCTATTATGACTTTTGAATCTGCAAAGGTTAGTGATTTTAGTCCACATGTCATTTTTGCAGTTAAATGACATAGAATCTATGACCTTCGGTACGTGACTTTTCAGTCTGGCCGTTTTGGTCTGGCTGATTCGTTCTGAGCAGTTTCGGTCTGGGCCACTTCAGTCTGGGGACATTTTGTTCAGACTATGAAATCTTGTAGAAATCTTTAATGTTCACATTTTAATGCAAACATACTTAAATCAACGAGAACTTTTATTTAAAAAACTACGAAAATGATCCAAGATCCAACAGTTAATCAGCATCAACATATGATTTACATTATCATCAGGAAGCAAATTAAACCATTGTCGACATTTTGCAATTAAATATAAATTCTTCAAGGTCACAATTACAATTCAGATTTAATCGCAATCATGACTCCTCAAAGGGAGTTGGTATAACAACAGCTAGAGTGACATTTCGCCTGCCTATAATCATTTAATTAAAGGGATGTAAAGTTGTTTATGTACAGAAATATCGTGACCGAAATGTTCTGTGACCGAAACGGCTAGGCTGAAAAGTCCTGTTCCGTGTGACCTCACAGTTGCTATGATTGATAAAACTTCAAATGGTTTCAACTTGTGTTGTCATAAGAACTTTTGGCCTTCTACACTAATACTGTAGAGCAGAGATTCCCAACCAGGGGTACATTTGTCTATCTGCAGGGTACATTTATTGTACATTTGTAACGAATTAAATTGAGACATGAAAATGGAGTATACCTTTATAGTTTCAAGATTCTGAAAGTTCTATTAAAAATTCAGTAGAATTTTAGCATTTTACTCAAGCTTTTTGTCATAGGAAATTTTAGAGGTACGTGCTCATCTATCAAAATTCTAAAGGGGTACATGTTCAGAGAAAGGTTGGGAACTCCTGCTGTATAGGCAGATGTGAAAATCTATTAGAATGCTAATTAAATGTGTCATAGACATCACACAAAGCTCTAAAACGACATGATTTTTTTGATTTTTAATGTTTGATTTAAATCATGATTTTTATTGCTTGATTACCATGATTTAAATCAATCAACCCTTCTGTGAAGTTCAAAATTCTAGCATTCACCTTGAAAAGCTAGATTTTGTTCAAAGCGATGTGCACACACTCTACTCGGAAAAAGGTGGTTACTGTTGAAAAAGTTGGAAAAATGCTGCATCAAAAAAAGTAATCTTATTTGAATCAGGTTTGTTTAACACTTATGAGACAAAGTAGCAAGCAAACAATAAAATACCTAGAAGAATGCAGACATTATTTAGTGCTATTGCTCTGTGGTGACCTGTCTACGATATGTACAATTTTTGTTATAGTTAGAAAAATGACGACAGTAAACGATACTTTTCATTAATGAGCTCTGGTGTGAACTCATGATTTGTTGAAACAAAATTGTAAAGCAATGCTGTTAAACTATTTATATCTTTTATTTCTTATATTTGTTTAAATTTCATTAAGTTGTTTACCCCTACTAGTATGAAAAATGCTGCAGTAACAACCAAGCATGCAACATATGAATTACAACATGATTTATTTGCAAACTTCAATGAAAAACACTTTGTAGGCAGAGTTGGATTCAGTAACAAAAAATAATTCATCATGAAACTTTTTCTTGAAAAAATGTTATAGCAATAATTTTTTTTGTTTCAAAGAACTTGTTAATTGAAATAATTTTTTTCAAAAATAGTTATTTTTTCATTTTTATTGAAGAATTTAATTTTTTTCTTGAATAAATTTTAATAAGAAATAGGTTACAGTGAGTTTTTTAAATATTTAACAAAAATTTTACATGGGCCACCATACTGCTCCATGCCTGTTAAAGCTATGTTCAACAGACTCCATTATCAAGGATTAGACGGACACCAACAACCTAATACTAAAGCCCTGAAATCCAGTACAAAACACACAATATATATGGCAATCACTACTGTTTCTTTAGCATAGCAGAAGAACCTGCTTCAGTGAAAACAAATACACGGACCTGCTTCGGAAATTACAATCCGAATCCTTTCCTTTAGAAGCTTTGCCAACACCAAATCAGGTTCTGCTTGTAAAAATCTCAATAGCAATGAATGTTCAGCCATGGTTAACGTCACTTCATGAAATTTACTGTGCAGGGCAGGTATCTAAAAAAAAGCAAGGCAATCACAATTGAATAACAAAAAACAGCTTTGATTTCTGCTATTTTTCAGGAAAATGAGGAAGTAGCAGATGATAACTTGCAGTAGCTTGGCAATCCATACGAAAGACAATGAAAAACTTAGTCTTCAATAAAAAATAAAAAAAACATTATTTCAGTACCACAATCATCTAAAAGCTGTGCGATTACTTGTTGCTTTCACATTTTCTACTTCTCCAAAAGAAGCAATGAGTTATTTGTGATAAAAACACAAAAATCAAACACTTTCTGAGGTCCATAGTCACGAAATAAAGCAATAGTAGTGAATTGACTGACAACAGTCCAATTAAAGCTCTAGGTTTTCTATAGGCTTTATTAGAGGAATCAGCTGACTGGGCTCTGCTTTCATCTTTTTGCGATGATTCAAATTTGCACATATCTGTATTCAAGTAACTTCACTCCACAGACGAAACAAGCAAGGAATCAATCACAAATTTTAACAGGAAATCGATTTCACATAACACTATGCATCATCTGTCCTTACATCTGCATCATCATTGTCAGTCCTTACAAGTTACTTTTTCAATAAGTTTTGAGGATCTAGTGAATACATTCAGTTGAGTAAGATGTAATTTCTGGTTTTAATTGTTGCAGTTGGTGTTGTGCAATTTTCCACTACTGTCTTGAGATTGTTTACTTTCTGTTTACTTTCTCTGATCTTGCTTTAACTTCTCAACATTGCAACTGCCAGCATTGCTTGCAGTGGACACTGACACATAAACTCCTGAAGCACACAAATTCCAGCCATAGATAACGAAAAAGTCAAGCTGCAGAACCAAACAATTGTAAGCAAACCCAAGTCATGCCGTAATGTACACTAGTCAAAGAAACTTCACAAGTTTACTTTGCTCCTGGTGTGATGTGCAAATGCATCACTCATCAAAATGCTGTAACCTACCATAAACTGCTTCTTCAGATTATTTGAATCCAACATTTCCTGTAACTGAGTCAAGATTTTTGATGGCAATGTAATCTGTGTATCTTTCACAAAGTGTGTGTAGAATTGCTTTGCTTCAGAGTGACGGTCAGCCAAAACAAGTGTGAGAAAAGAATGAACAAATATAGAATGTAACAACCCTGCAAAAAGTAGAGTAGATTTGCCGTATTATAGTCATGGTTATCTATAAAACAATCTACCATCTAAATTTTCTTAAGGTTCAAACAAAATTAAAAATTGTTCTGTGAAAGGACTATTAACTGGTGTTAAAGTTTATCAGTAGCATTAACACTTTATGAATACATTACACGTACATAGTATTTGCCATTGGTATTATTGTGATTTTTTCAATCAAAGCACTTTACATATCTTTATTTCACTTTCAGACAGCGAACACTATGCATGTATAGTATATGTACCATGAACGTATGTAAATACCCTTGCATGTACAGTAGTGGTTCTTAATCTTTTTTCTATCACACCCCCTTTAAGTAGTTGTCGTTTGTGTCAAGCCCACTGACAATAAACAAGTTATATAAGCAAATGTATTTGTTGGTCAATTTCTTGATGAAACTTTCCATGTTGTAAAGCGCATAAGACTCACAACCCCTTGAAATCTGTTGACGCTCCCCTGGGGAGGTGCATCCCCCGGTTAAAAACCAGTGATGTGGAGGGTCACCATAAGATTATTCATTATTCAGACAAAGCTATGTTATAACAGCAACTCAAAAATGTACCATGAATCAAGTTATCTATTTGAGAAATGGAAGCAGGTTGGTAATGTTTAAAGGTGTATCAATGCTTGAACTAAAAAGTTTTATTAGGCTTATGGCAGAGTACGATATGGAGATGAGCACAGCAGCATTGTTGTACTATACATGCCACATAATTTAGTAATTAAACAATTAAAATCAGAAAACACACACATGACTTAATAACTACTTTCTCATGCAACAAATTGATGCTTTATCTATACAAAGCTTAAAGGATGATCATATTATGCTTGTGCTATGAATATTTTTGCAAATGCACCAATACACAGAGGTGGCCAAAGTCACATTTTCAGATTCTGACTCTGCTCCTGTTCCAAATTTTTTAATCCGGATCTGGATCTGCAATTTTTTCTAAGTTGAGAATCCCACTCCTGTTCAAATCCTGGAAATTACTAATCCAAGTAAAATTCAGCAATGTTTGTCCTCAAGTAATGTTATTTATAAAGACCAAATAGACTTCTGCTACTGCCGAAAATAAAGTGACTCTGGATCCAGGCCTGGATTTTCACAAATTTTGACTCCAGCTCCAGACATAGGTCCGAAAAAAATGATGCAGAATCTTGCCAGAGTTGACTCTGCCCTTTCAGATCCGTGGCCCCTCTGATAAACATACAGAATATGTTTTCTTATTGCAAACAATTAGCCACAAATATTGAATATCTTATTTTATTCAAATGCAATTGCAACACACTCAATGACATAATTTCTGCAAAACCTGTTTCAAACCTACAACTAACCAACAAAAATTGTTAGAAATAGTCTATTATTTTTTACATGAAACTCACCATGCGTCTCACTGAACTTATTTTCTGCAAATTGAGAAAAAATAAAGTTTCGTAGTCTTTCAAACGAACTGAAATAATCTTCAAGGTTGGTTGCAGTTAAAGAAACTGCATCCAATGCCCCAACACAGCTTTTATGGACAACACGAGCAGCCATTGCCTGAAAAATTGATTATACATTTACGAAAACAAAATCAACGCAGCTAATAAAATTTTTATTAGTTTTGTAAATTATTCACCAGAAGTTACAAAAAACACGAAGTGTATGAACAGCATTACATTAAAAAAATGTTTTTTCACATCCTACAATGACAGATAGTGATGGTCTCTGACAGCTACATATAAGTTGTAAATCCTCCTGACATTGATCAGTGTGGGATTAATCTAAATAATACAGAACAACTAGAGATGCAAATTTCAGTTGCTGTCTCATAGCTTGTGACAGTATGGAACTAAATTTAAAACACAAAAGAATAGTTGGTTCATCTACCACGTCAACAAACACATCAAAGCAAGCATTTGAACCATTTTTTGAAAATAACACTTTCCATTGCATGTAATTCAATAGCAATCCTTGACACTTTCGCTACCAGGTAGATTCTCTACGGTGATATCCACTGGTACCAGGTGGTTTACCTTGAAGTCCCACAAACACCACTGTTTTGGCAGAGTTCTGCAACACCATTAACACAGGTCAACAAAATTTCAAAAAAAATTTCTTTCTTTTATGGAAATAGTAATTTCTTATAGATTTTTGGGCGCTGAATCCGAACATGACAATAAAAAACTTTGATTAGCTCTCGTTTTTTGAATATTTTCAATTTTAGTGTTGTACAAATGCAAAGATTAACGCTAATGCAACAACAGAAACATGCATGTTCACAATCACTTTCTTTAGGTTTCTTGCTGTATGACAAATCCAGTTGATCTCAAGCAAGGGCCCAACAGTAATCAACTAACATTGATGGGCTCCATCTTCCTTAGCACCATTTTTTCATGACTGCAATACCTGGTGCAAACATTTCCCATGTTTGTCACTTATGTCACCACAGTTTGAAGGAAAAATTTAAGTGCAAATGTAAGTAGTGTATTTTCGAAGACATGTTGCACCCCATTTTTTATAGGAATCTATCATGTGTTCCACAAGTTCAATATAATTTGGAGCTTTTGTATTTCCAAAAAAGTTGTGTGCCACATCTCAAAATGCATTCCAGGCAACATTCTTCGTTCAAGACAAGGTTTGATCAAAGTCTTCACCCTTTAATAGCTTGTTGATTTGGGGTCCAACAAAGATACCATCTTTGAGCTTTGCTTGGCTTAATACAGGAAACGTGTTGCAAATGTTCTGGAAAACTGCTCCATCCTGATTCAGCTCTTTTACCAAATTTTTCATTAGGCCAGTTTAATATGCAAAGGGGGGAGTAAGATCTTTGATGCTTCAACGAGTGGAATGCACTTCACATTTATTGTACCTGCTTTCAAAGTGCTTCTCTTTGACCAGTCCTTTTCAAGGTAATGTTCACGCCTTACACAACTGTCTCATTCACACAAAAAACAGCAATACTTTGTATAACCAGGCTAAAATCCCAGGAGTATTGCAATTACTTTAAAGTCACCGCACAGTTGCCAGCAGTACCGTTCGTAATTTATGCACTGTAAAAGCTGATTCATATTCTCATATGTTTCGTTCATATGAGCTGCATATCCAACGGGATTTGATGGCAACATATTAACATTGTGCAGCAACAAAGCTTTTAGACTTAGTTTGGACGAATTAATGAACAGTCTCCATTTGTCTGATATGTGGGAGTATCCCAATTCTTGCCTAATGCCATCAACATCTGTGCAATATACAAGCCCCCCTTTCATGCTAAAAAACTAGGCCAAAGACTGCTAACTTGTTCGAAAACTACAAACATTGACACCACTTTGAAGCAAATTCCATTGTTTTAATCTTGAAGCCAATAGCTCAGCTTTAACTTTCAGCAAATCAAAATCCCCTCAAGGGGGCGTCAAATGATCTGTGAATGGGGGTCAAATGTAATAGTCACCACAGGCCTTAGAAACATGTGGTTATTAAAAAAGGTGACTTGGTGATTGTTTTGAAAATGTCTTTGAGCCCTGTTATTTAAATGTGATAAATTTGTGATTGAAACAGGTGTACAGATATTTGATTCAGAATTCCAAGGGGGCGACATGTCCCTTTAACATATATTGCTGGTGCCCACATCTTGAAAATTAGAGCTAACTGACAATTTTATGACTAATTTTCAGATTCCTCGCCCCAAAATTAGTAAAGGGCGGCTACTTTTGTCCCAGAAAGAAATTTTGTGTTGACCAGTGTAATTGGAACTTGGGGTTCTCTTTTTGAACAATTATAGCTTGTATATACTCTTTTCATTTTCTTTGTACCAAATTACCAACAAAGGCGAAGGCTGTTGAGCGTTAATTTGCATTAATGCCAACTAATAACATGGTAAATCTTGAAAATCTGATCTAGAAAAACTCAAGTAACTTTATTCCACAGGTGAAACTGAGAATCATTCACAAATTTTTGATAGGAAATGGATTTCATGTAACATTAGGCATGGTCAGTCCTTACATCTGTAAGCAACACTAACAGGTGAAACGTTAAAAGGCTAAAACAAAAGGTAGATATTAATTATTTCAGAAAGACATAATTTTGGGTTTTAATTGTCCACAGTTGGTGTTGTGTGAATTTCAATTATTCACTTCAATCTTGAGGTTGTTTGCTTTCTCTGTCCTAGCTCTTGTCTTGAGGTCGTTTCTCTGCACTTCTCTTAAAAGAGAAGTTTCTCTCATTCCTTGACAAAGTTTTCTTCCTTACTTTCCTTCGGAAGCCAAAGTTAGAATTTGTATTAATTTTTGTATTAAGAAAAAATGTATTAATTTTCGCAGCCCACCAATGATATTTCACAATTCATGCAGCCCGTGATAGTAAATAGGTTCCCCATGCCTACTCTACAGTACTGATATGTTTCCCGTTAGCATTCAAAGATTGTACTTGATTTGCAGTAAGCTAGAATGGTAAAATTTGTGCAAACTATGCTGATTTTCTTTAACTTTTCCTTGATATTAAAGATGCTAATCAAAGTAGTTGCCTAAATGCAATAAATCTCAGTAACTAAAGCTAGTTTTGTGACAAAGCAATAAAAGACCAGTGAAAATATATATGGCATGCAGAACAAAATCAAGCACATGACATCATGCACTCATGTGATTAATCTACTCACCGCAATATCTTCTTCAAACTTGAAATTACATCGAAAACTTGCTTCTGAGTCAGTAAAGTTTCTCTCTTTTAAGTAAGATAAAGTTGTAGATTGCACCAGTTCACTTTTAACTCTTTTCATTATTCACAACTTTCTATTAAACCAAGCATGTTACCTGAAAGTACACTATCCAGGGTTGACAGATCTACTTAAATTTTTGCCAAGGGGCCAAAAATCTAGTCGAGAAAAGAAAGAGCCAAACATTACAAGGGCCAAATTCTAAAACACGGGGCCAAAAAAAGGCCAACCATTTTTTCCGAATTTATCAGTAGTTACAAAGTCATATGAACCCATACTTAGCAATTTATTAAATGGCAATGTTCCTCAATCACAACTGTAGCGCAACATCAAAACAAGTACGTGACGAAAGATCGTAAGAAAACAACTTCATTTGGATAACACTAATTGGAGGGCTGGCGGGCCGGGCGGGCTGGAGGGCCGTGTACGTGTTTCCAAATGGAAAAGGTGAATTTTCGGCGGGCTGCTGCACTAGAGATATCAACCGCGCGTACGCGATGCGGTTTTGGAATATTTTGCCGCGTGCGAACCGCGCCGCGTAGGTTATTAATTTTTGCCCCTGTGTCAGCGCCGCGTACCGCGTGGAAATATAACATCTTAAAATGAGTTTTTGCAATACCAAAAGATTTTTTGAAAAAATTCTTGATGCTCACAATTTTTATTTCTGCGATTTAGCGCTGCTGGTGGTCGAAGATATGCAAATAGGATTTGTTGATATGGGAAAGAGTGTTTTCATGCGCTGGTAGAGTTTTTGAAGAAAGACGTACAAGGCTCAGTGCAGAATCTCTTGATGCTACAGTGTTTTTGCACAGCTTCTACAGATCTAAGTAATTACTTTTT
>Ga0210059_1013344_pt1 | contig 12302 bp, 7 predicted proteins | sample Ectturendosymbi2_FD_188042 | JGI IMG/M metagenome (GOLD analysis project Ga0210059, IMG submission 188042) | Ecteinascidia turbinata endosymbiont from Florida, USA - Sample 2 (SPAdes) (version 2) | ecosystem: Host-associated > Tunicates > Ascidians > Unclassified | place: Key West, Florida...
CGCAACACACTACACATCATTGCACCAGACCACAACACACTACACCGTCGTAGTGCTTCTTTTATCAGCTACCTGAAAATCGATTATCCTCAGCCTACTTTGACGTTCGCATAGGAATTTGTTTTTTGACAAAAAAGAGAGAAATAGTGCTACTCGCGTATTTAGCATAACTAGAAATGAGGACCAAACCCACTCCTGGCTGTTAAATAACGAAGTTACGTTTATACAAAAAAAAAATAAGGCATGACTTGATGGTTGTGGCATAACTCCTATGATGGAAGGGGGAAGAATGATACGCAGGACAATTATAACACACGCTCGCCCGTATATATGAAACTACCCCGTGAATTATGCAAGTGTTTCAGATACACCGCAGGTTGCAAACATCTTCACGGATCCGCAACGAATACATACTTAGAAAATACTTCCTTTAGAATCCAAATAATTTGCAGTCGCAAACGGGAAGAGCTTCTTCCAATCGTTCTTCAGTTCAAACAAGCGAAATAGGTATTTTTTTTTCATGTAATAACGAGAGTTGAAATGACCAACAACAAAATAGGAAACGTAGTACGCGGATACACTACAACAGTGATTCTCAACGTGACCTGGAATTTCTAGTGATCCAAGTGGAATTTGTAGTAGTCCACGCAGAGTTCCACAAGTCCTTGATAAAACGTTCCTGAAAATTGTGACCTTTGCTGTACAATAAATTACGTAACACCGCCAAAGTGCAATAAGGTTTCGACTAGACTAGTTGTTCATGAGGTGTCAGCACAGCAAAGTGATCCGTCGGATATATATTTTTTAAAAAGGTGGTCCACGGGCCAAAAAAGGTTGAGAACCACTGCACTGCAACGAAGGACAACGGCCCCAGACCTGCATTCGTGTGCTTGCGCCAGCGACACAAGCTCGACGGTTGCAAAGGGAAAGGTTCTTACCTTTTCCGCTTGCCGGGGGTGTCTTGGTTGAGGAGCAACTGCCTGCACTGGTTTCACCACCGCTCTGTTCGAATTGCCTGAACACAGTTCACCAATGGAACACATCTCAGGCACAGAGAACAACACACAACACGCACACAAGCAGCTAAAATGATTCGCTCTTACCGCCACCAAGTGGAGTGGATCTAGTGCTGGAGGCCGTTTCGTTAGGATGAGGGAATGACGACACGGAGCTGAAAAAAAGCCGTTTTGTTGCTTTGAAACAAAAGTAAACATATTGTCAAGAATCAGCAAATTCACGGAAACGAAAATTTGATCTTGTTTTTTTGCTTTTTTTTGGAGAAGCTTCAAACCGTTCAATGTACAGAAGGAGCAGGTTGTCTCTGATCTTCACCTCCTAGCTTGAAAAGATCTCGCGCGTTTCGCATAAATGGCAGTTTCGTAGCTTCCGTTGCAACAACAGTTAAACTTCAACATCACAACAGTTCGCGGTTGTCGCTGTTTCGGGCGCGATTCACCCCCCAACGTTGGTTGAGCGCAGCTTAGGAACCGAAGTAAGCGCACGGTACGTCTATTGGGGGCACAGTCGGTTTACCAGGTTCTTTACTTACCAAAGAAGGAAAACAGGGGCTAGAACTTACGAAGAGAAAATAAGCGCGAATTTTTTTTAAAATAAAACTTTTCTGTTAAAGCGATGCATCTATGAAAAAGATTTAAATTTTTCTGTGCGCGTACATTTACAACACTTCTGTCATGAAAATGGGGAGGTGAATAACGAGGGATAAATACACAACATGCAGGACAATACAGTAATGTTGTTACAACAAACAAAATCGTAAAACCATCCCGCTATTACCATGCAACGATGTTTTGGGGATGCTGCTGATACTGTCCAATATGTGACATGCTCATGTTTATGTTCGGATGAGTCTGCAACAAAAACAGAACAATTTAGAAGATTAACTCGGAAAGAACCGGCGAAACGATAAACCCGCGAAACCCACTTCTGGAAAATGTATCGTCACAAACTTACGTCGTGAAGGTAACACTTTTTTCTGTAGTTAGCGCTACTGCTAACACTACTAACGATCTACAGTACGTATGTCTAAAGCTCTTTAGCCAAGTGTATAAGTAATATATTTCTATACTCAATAACAGAACATCCTCTCTTGCATCGTTTATTCCCGTGCACGTAGGAAAAACAATAATACAAACACCAAAAGTCCTATCAACAGTTGCACTATCCTGGTCAGAACATTTCGAAGTGCCGCTGTAGAATGTTAATCTCAGCAAAACAAAAATACAATCCAGGTGGCCAGTGGCGCGCCTTAAAATCCTTAGAGGAGCGCACAGCTACACATAAACTTGAAGATCTGAACAATCAACCAAGTTATCGCAACCATGAACAATACAGGCACACATGCCCGAAGACATACCATATTCAGCGGATAGACATCGGGATTCCTAGTGATGACAGACTGAAACATTGGATTGACATTGTCGAGAGTGTTGTCTCTCTGTTGAGCCCTGCAAAACATTAATGCAGATTTTATGTTAATTTAATGTTTCCTCTTGAAAACTAGCTAAGTTTCTAGAGTAAGATAGTAATATGAATTGGCCAACAAGCGGACAGGATAAATCAACTGTCTCCTAGTCTGTGTGCTTAAATTTCACAGAAGATAGACAAGGACAATTTAAAAATTGGGCAACCGTAAACATCTATTCATCTGCATAAGGGAAAAAAACAATGTCATCTGGCAAATCACCAAAATGCGTATGAGTCTAAGCCCACTTACAACTGCATGGAAAACGAGCAGAACACACTCTACGCATTTTCAAGCAGTGACTGTGCTTAATTTTTGTTCACAATGAAATTGGCATGTAAATAAGGCACACGAATTTACTATAAATCCAATATTAAATATACAATCAAAAACAGTGTAAACACTTAGTAATTATGCATCCAATACGCACTTATTTTCCATAGCTGACTATTTTTGAAAACATTTGTGTTTCCAGTAAACGCTATATAGAGTGCAATACCAATATGCAAGTCTCACAAATAGTTTCATGAAAGATGTTTCAAAAGAACTTTTATATCATTACCATGATAATCATGGAGCATTATCCTATATACCATGATAATCATGGAGCATTATCCTATGTTCAAAATATGTTTAGTAAAATAGAACTCTAGACGTCAAGAGAATGTAAGCGAATCTCAACAGATTTAAATGTCACTTACTGGTCAATGCAGAAGGGAGCTAACAAGTGTAAAACAAAATCTACTGAAAAGTGAATGTGAAACATGTATTCAAAAAAGGCTTAACTACACAGCTGGTCTGCAAGAATTGATTTTGAGTTTGATCTTGTCACTATACAAAGTCTGTATCCTGCTTTGTTTCAAAAACACTCCACAAACTGTGCCAGTTGCACTGTGCACAGACCAACATTGCAGTAGCACAAATTGTTTCACCACAGTTCATAATCTTCTCATACAACACAAAATTCATTAGAATGACATTGAATTCACCTCTTACACCAATTAACATTAAATCTTCTATCTATATTTTCTTAATGCAAAAAGGATTTTGATGGTCACAAAAGCGCTCATGAAAAGTTGATGTGTCAGCTGTGACTTAGTTACATGTTGATTTAAATCCCTTGTCAGTACCAATAAGCAATCAGTGAATACTTACTACCCACTGCAAGCAGGGGAGAAACTAGGGGGACTGTTTATTCAGCATGCTAAGTCCTTTTAACATCTGTGATGGTCTTGCATTTCACAACAGCATTGCACATAAAAACTCAAAAAGGTAGCCGGTTGCATTGTAGAGCAGCTAGCCTAATTCCAGAAAAACACGAATGCATACACCAGGAGTGACTCCTGGTCAACAGTGTCACTCAGGCTCATCACATGATTATACTGACTGACACTAAATGCAACCACTCATGGCTTGTGTCACTGAAATTTCCTTTTTGCTTTCATTCTGGCTGCCACTTGCCGTTGCTGTGTGATGTCAGTGACGTAACAATGCATGAGAAGTTCTAATGAGAACTTGGCCATTGTTGCGTAACGCACATAACAGAGCAATGATAACGTCAGTTAGCCCTCTGCATACTAGGCTCATATCAGGCCAATCGAGTTGCTGGCCAAGTTATCGTTTGTTTGAAACTATTCTCCAGTAGGAACCGTCCATAGATTGGAATTCAACTCCCATGTTCTATGCAAATCCTTTGATTAAAAAACATTGAATCTGATTTAATTTATACTTTAAAAAATTTTTATTGTTGAGGGTAGCTCAGACTATAATGGATGAGCCCGAGTAAACCTCTGCATACTAGGCTCATCATTCATATTAGCCTGAGTTACTGGACAATTTATCGTTCGTTTGAAATTATTCTCAAATGGTAACTGTTTATTGGTTTGGTGTATTGGATTCAAATTCAAATCCTATGTTTTATGCAAAATCATCGCTTCCAAAAACATTCCCTATGAATTGTTTTTCACATTTTTAAAAATACTTAATTGCAGACGGCAGCTCAGGCTCTAGTGGATAAGCCCGAGCGAATGAAGTAGAGAGAACACATACTATGAATGATAATTTTTGATTCAGGTCACCTGCAACATGAACGCTGTGGTGACGTGATTACGACACATACCGGGGTTTTCCGGAAGGCCGCTAAGGGCCGTTAATAGGAAAATAGACACATTGGAAAAATAAGACGTGGAACAAATAACCGCCCGGGCTGTTATACGGCAATTGCATATTGCCTGTGTCTGAACTTTATTCACTAAAACATTGTGAATCATCTTGTATGTCACAATGGCTTTTTACATTGCATGTCATATAATGGCGCAAAATACAGTCTGGAGTGTGGGCACAAATATCTAAATAGTTTCAAACTCAGTATGATGTTGGACATACCGTGTAAGGGAGCAGGTACAAATAGTGTTCAACTCAAATATTAGCACCATACAAACGCCCACCTAAAATAAGCGCCCATGGGCGGACTAAAGACCGGGCAGCCTTCCGGAAAACCTTGGTATAACGCTGAATTCATAGCAGCAATAGAATATTGATGAACCTGGTCGAGTGGGTAATCTCTATTGCTGTTATGCTGATGGTCATAGGTTTGGCTTTCTCTTTAGTTGGCTCCTCAGGGCGACACAGCATCTTGGCTGCAACAATGTGAAAGGCCAGACATGGAACAAAAATATATGAACAGTGATGGGCGAGGCCCAATGAAAGGAGCCCAGTTTAACAACTTTAACAAGTGAAGCGGGTGGTGGCACAAAATATACATAGCAAACAAGGTCACGTTCTATATTATAAATCGTAATCGAAGACTCGGGCTTAGCCCAAGTCACCACTGACATATATTGTGTGGGATATGGCTATGGCTTCCTAAAATGTGACGAGCTTTCTGTGATGTGGCTGTGCACCTGTATGATGATCATATTCTACTCCCGCTTTGTTCTGTGATGTGGCATTGTATTGTATATTTATGACGATTCAACTGCACTTGCGACATGCTCTGGTTGGATGTGAGACTAAGTTTTTAAATGCGGTTTATCAGCTACAGGCCACCATACAATGTTAACTTCAACTTCTCTGCAGCTTACAGCTGAAACATGCTTGGAGAACTATCCGTAGGAAGTTTCATGCAGGTTTCCTTCATTTGAAGCACAGTTGGGTTTTTGGAAATATACCGTATATACTCATGTATAAGTTGGCTTTAAAACTCAACAAAAAAATTATTAAATTAGGGGGTTGGCTTTTACGTGCGTAAATCTGATCTCACGCAAACGAATTGACATGATTCCACTTCTCAGATCATGCCATACCACCAATATTACCATTCAGTCACACATACAGCCACAGAAATTGAGACTGCACTAAATAAAGTTAATTCTGACAAACTACAACTCAATTTTAATATTAATTTGAACTGTACCTCAAATAAAATGCAGCATAATCACATCTGATTAACCACAGTGCATTGCATATTGATACTTTTTTGTTATTAGCCCAAACAACACACCATGGTATCTTGGGAGTCGGCTTATATGTGAGTTTTTGCAAAATTCCTCATTTTGAGGCAATTTTTTAGGGTCAGCTTATACGTCAGTTTTCACTGCACTATGAAAGGCTCTAAACTCACAAATTATTGAACTTCCAATAACCTTACTTTACATCAAAAATTTGCAGATTTTTGTAAATATTGTAATTTTTATGTACCACTTATTCTGATTGTCATGCAACATGTGGAAATTCTCGCAGTATACCAGACTCCCAGCACAGAACAATGAGATTGTTACGCAACAGTTGCGACAAATTTTCAATAGAAGCAGCTAGGCTTCGTAACAGTACCATAAATAATACAATTATGCAAAAGAAGGCAAATTTGCAGCGAGAAACTAGCAGAGAAAGCACAACATTGGTCCAGGCACTTTGATCTTTATATCATCCATATAGTTAGTATGCTTGGACCAATGTTGCATTTACTCCACAGCTTTCTTGCTGACATTTTATCTTCTTCTTATTGGATAACTGTATTCTTTTTTGTTCCCGTCACCCAGCCTTCTTACTTCTGAAAATTTATCACTTCTTTTACGTTACAGTCCCATTGATTCAGTAAGATCATCGTTTGTCACTTTAGCTTGAGCTAAACTAGCCAAGCCTTGTTGAGTCTGCCTATTCAAAAATAGCATCTCATAGTTTGTTGCCAAACCCCTTTGATTATTTTTAGTAGTGCCACTGACTGCAAGAGTAAAATATAAGCATTGAACAATGGGCTTCATTTTCAAAATATAGTGGCACAGATATCAGAAACATGCATAGCGTTTGCACAACCTCTTTTACATGTGTGAAAAAGTTTCACATGGTGAACACAGTTTTGAAACAAAAAAAATTAACTCAAGGGTTTTGTCAGCACTTTTTAATAGTAGACAGACTAAATATAATTATGCACTAGTTCCCCTTGATTTTATGGAATGTACTCACAAACACCAGAATGTCGTTTTCAGTGGACAATTTTGATGAGAATATCTTGCAGCAAGTTGGTAATACTGCAAAAATAGCAATCAAGATAGACCTAATGTGAAAAGATAATGCAACCCCTATGCAATGCTAATCTGATGTTTGCTATGGAAAATTGTGCAAGTGTGAAATGTGTCTTCCAATTAACATAATGAAACCAGGCATAGTTCAGAAATTTTGCACTATAATTTCATAGCTCGATCAGTTGACGCTGATGATATTATGAAAAGGAGGCCGTCATGACAGCATGGCAAATGCTCTGGTTGCTGCTTTCACAGACCTTGCACTATTAATTCCTACTGGAATTACTAATCTCAGGTTAAGAGTAAGCAATGTGCAGCTATGTTGTCACATTTTATATATTATTTGTGTATCACACAAAAGCATACCGCTATATTTTTTCATATCTTCCTCATCTTTAATTAAATGCCTGTGACAAATTGTACTGCAGCTCAATGTTTGGTGTCAACATGTGTTATGTATACCCTTTCTTTACTTTGTGGTTTGTGTGTCACACAAGCACAGCTAGATGAGGTTCATTGAATTAGATACAAATGCTGGTATTTGAAGTGGTATTAAACACAAGGATGCATAGATGACACAGCTCAACAACGCACAAAACACAAGTTTCATTTCAACATTATGAACTTATGAGCAGTGTTTTCTTTAATTTTTACCATGCTGGCACAACAACCATACCTTACCCAACAGGAACTACAGACCTTGTGACATTTTGAAGGATTCCATCTCAGATTTATTCATATTTTTAATCCAGCCTTTGGCAATATTTGCAATAGGTTTGTAATGGAAAGGTTTCAATATTACCCACTTTATATTCTTATGCAGAGCGTTGTAAACAGTCTGCAAGCACCCAACTCCACTTATTCTACAGTGCAGAACATGTGACTATTTTTAGCTAATGCAGATCACTGGCAGTTCTATGCATGAAACTCACCATTATATCTGCACATTAATAATGTTGAGCATGAAACTGAAAATACTGTTTTTCAAGTCATCTGCATGACCTGATAAGGTATCAAACCTGTGTGTACTCTTGGCAAAATATATACAACTCAGCCACCTCAAAATGTTGTTAAAATTGCTAAGTATCAAGATAGAGAACAATTTTACAAAAATTTAGCATACATATTTATGATGAAAAATTAAGAGATAACCAAACCTCAAAAAATTTTCAAAAGTTTTGTTAGTAGACACTTGCAAAATGCAAATTGTCTACTTTGGAAAAAAATCATAAGAGATACAGTTGCATTTTCTAAATCGAGCAAAAAAACAAATACAGGGCTAGTAAATATATGCCAGCATGATAACATCCACACTGAAAATGAGAAGGAATGTTACATAGAAACTCACAATCTATATACTTTTTTCTGAAGTTTTTTAGCAAAACTTCTGAAAAATTTAACACTGCAAATTGATTTGATTAAACTCTTTGTTTTACCATGATGTTGCAAAACACTAGGGTTTGATTTTTTAAAATGTATTTCACAAGACCTTTGTACTCTAAAATATCTGTGTCACTTTCAATAAACACCACCATGATCAGCAGATATATATACAACAACCATTTTGCGCAAAGTGGAAACAAAACATACATGTTATGATGATCAGCTGGGGTAGACGTCAAACTGTCCACAATTTGTGAAACTAATGCTGCATCTGGAGTGCTGAGAATTCTTGCTGCTGCTTCATGCCGCCCATCTCCGTGTTGCATTGGATGATGAGAAGCTGTGTGTGTGCCCGTAAGTGGCAGTTCATCCACCACTATAAAACAACCACAATTGAGCATTCAATCAATCAATCACACAATCCAAACAACACGACTTATACTTACAATCAGAAATTCCAGGAATAGGATATGATGGTGTTATAGGTATCTTTGAAACATCATTATTGAAATTCATCTTTAACACCAAGTGAGACAAGGTATTGTTACATAATTTGCATTAAACCATCATATTCAAACTGTAAGGACTACTGGTTACAACTGTGACTGAGGAAATATATTAGTACAATGATTATTTCATTGAAAGTTGCATTTTCTAATCTCTGAAAAATGTTTATAACTGCAATGTCTATGCCACAAGTAACCTGCAAGTTACAAATACAGTATGGTATGTTAGAATATCTGTGGTACAAAAGAAGTAGGTAGTGAAACAAACTCTCAAAATAAACCCTTCATATTTTGGCATTATTACACTATTACTGTGTTCCTAAACTCACTACTTGGAAGCATGTAAGGAGTCCTTATGTATGCATTGTCTTCACTGATGCCATGGCTAAATCTGCATCCGTGTTTCCCAACCTTTTACGCAGCCGACAAACTTCATCAACTGGCCTAAATTTTTGCAGACTCAACAATGCAAAAGTTACTATAATACATTTCATAATCAAATTTTTCAAAAACTATTTTTCTGGTCTAAAATTATGAAAACTTAGCTACAAATCATGAGGCCCTAATACTTTAAAATAGCTTGCTGCAATTTGGACTGCTATCAATCAATCAAAACTGACAAAAAATCGCTTTTCCATATATGCAAAGTTTTTCTTGCTATTTCTTTTCCTCCAGTTTGCTAAACCAAGTGTTGGCAAATTCTGCCGGTTTGCAAGGTTATGTGTGGTTCTCAGTGTGGAGACTGCAAATCATACACATACAAAAAACAAAGCTTGGTTTTATCAATCAGCATTAACACCAGACATCTCAGAAGCGCTTATAGGCTTTAGCTAAATACTATAGCAGCAATAATTGAAATATATGTACAATTTATGTCATACATACATACAAATTTTTAATACTTATATACAATTAATCAATTTAATGCTAATGGACATGGACAGTTTGTCAATAGTCCATTAATGATCAATTCGTTCATTGTTCAGTGTTATTCTATTTACTAAAGATCCATTGCTTAGGCATTAATTTGATTTTTTCCAAACAAGCATCCACTTTCTTTCTTGTTCGATGTGGAAATTTTGGGCAGCATGGTTATATCAAAAATACAAAATGGATTTTGTTGTAAGCATCCACAAATCCATATTGATATGGATTAATCCAGATTGATATACTAACCAATATTGATATATTTAAACATAAGGGAGTTAATCAACTGTAAACAAATAGTTTGTCAACAATTGATCAACTCCCTTACAGTTAATTTCAAAGTAAACAAAAAATGCAGCTCCAATTTTAGTAACCCAGCATAGAATAGGGACTTGAAAACCATGAAAGCTGTAAAGCAGCTATGTCCAACCCGCCGCCCAGGCGAAGGTTTTGTGTGGCCCAGTGTAGGTTTTCGCTGTAGTGAAAGTATCCTACATACTGACAAACTGTCCGTAGTTTGATAATCTTGAATTTGACATTGGTGATGCAGGTTGTCCTCAGTGCCACTTTATCACGTCTGTTACCATTGCAGTCAGGATTCGAAGGCTTTTAGTACATTAGCTTAAGCTAAATTTTGTTTGCTGAGATCAAAGTAAGTCATTCAATCTGCGACCCTCGTTAATATGTCATTCAATCTGCGGCCTTAGTGTTAATATGTCATTCAATCTGCGGCCTTAGTAAACTCTTTGGCGTCCGGCTGCTTTCGGGGATTTTCGGAAAAAAAAACGCCTAAATGCATGTGGCTTTGCGCGAGAATTTCTCCAGTCTGGTATGCTCTACAGATCAGGTAAAAATCTCCAAAGACGCGGCAAGTCTTCTAGTCTGCACTCGAAACAAAATTTTTTGCTTGGGGGATGCAGGTTTTTTGTTAGTGACGTCATAAGTGAAAGACTTTTAGGCCACCTTGGCCCACTTTGCCTGGCCCTGGGCGCCAAGCATTAGGTGGTAGTATTTCACTGAAGTTTTTATTGGAAACTAGGCTACAATCCGAGTCTTTTGATACTTTGGATGACCTGATGAGGTTTCGGGTTCAAAAGTTGTGATGTAAGTTAGTAAAAATATTTGACTAATTAGCTAATTAATTTGTTTATTTTAGATCATAAATTTTGAAGCAGAGACGCTAGAGAGTCGTTCAAAGGCTCAAAAGACTCGGACTCAAGCTTAGTTTCCAATGAAAACTTCAGCGAAACACTTTGGCCTAGCGGTTGGGCCCTAGGCCAGGCAACATGAGCCAAAATGACCCAAAAACTACTTCACTTATGACGTCAGTCACAAAAAATCCGCATCCCACAACCACAAAATTTTTTTCGAGTGCAATCTACTAGACTGACCGATCCGTTTGAGCCCTTGAACAGCTCTCTAGCGCAATCGGCGGAGGATCTAAGGCGTTGGTTAGGCAACCGAAAACTGTTGTTTGCTAGGCCAAAATCGAAGTACGTATATATCGTAGACCGGTTCTCAAAGTGTTAAGATAGTCATATAATTTTTGGCTCAGTAAACCATTTGGGTTGGACATAGCTGCTACAAAGCATTGGTTCCCAACCTTTTTCAGCTTGTGGTCCACTTGCAATGATGAATATTTGTGTGGCACCCTATGATATTTGTAGTAAAATGATGATGAAATAGATGAAGATATGAGAAAGAAACAAAATAATAGGAACAGATGTAATTTTCTGTTAAAACCTTTGCTGCCGAGTTAATTCAAGCAGTTCCGTGAAAACAGTCGGATCACACATGGCTTTGCGCAGGCATAACTCTGGCACCGAAAGCATTAGAGAGCTGTTCAAAAGCTCAAAAGACTTGGCAAGCCTTCTAGTTTGCAGTGAAAAAAAATATTTTGGGTTTGGGTTTCAGATTTTTGTGAGTGACGTCATAAGTGGAGGGCTTTTAGGCCACCTTGGCCCACTTCACTTGGCCATGGCCCAAACCGTTAGATCAGCTATGTCTAAGTGTGGCCCAGTCGAAGGTTTTATGCAGCCCAGTTTAGGTTTTTGCCATAGTAAACGTATCCTACATACAAGTTGTCCTTGTTTCAATAATCTTGATTTAACAATGTTGTTGCAGGTGGTCCTCAGTGCCACTTTATCATGTCTGTTACCATTACAGTTAGGATTCAAACACTTTCAGGACATTAGCTTTACTAAATTTAGTTTACTGAGATCTAAGTAAGCCATTCAATGTGCGGCCCTCATTAATATGTTATTCAATGTGCAGCCCTGGTTAAGATAGTGACAGAATTTTTGGCTCAGTAAGCCATTTGGGTTGGACATAGCTATGTCAGATGGTACTATTTCGCTCAAGTTTTTATTGGAAACTAGGCTAAAATCGAAGTCTTTTGATACTTTGGATGACATGCTGGGGTTTCAGGTTCAAAGTTATGATCTAAAACAGGGGTCTCTAAACTACGGCCCGCAGGCCAAA
>Ga0210059_1013345_pt1 | contig 12301 bp, 5 predicted proteins | sample Ectturendosymbi2_FD_188042 | JGI IMG/M metagenome (GOLD analysis project Ga0210059, IMG submission 188042) | Ecteinascidia turbinata endosymbiont from Florida, USA - Sample 2 (SPAdes) (version 2) | ecosystem: Host-associated > Tunicates > Ascidians > Unclassified | place: Key West, Florida...
ATGTTGAAGTCTATCAATAGCATGAAAAAGCAAATTCTTGAAATATGGCTATTACTTAAACTACTCCAAATTTTTTAATTTTAAACTTTAATAAACAAACTTCACTTTGCAAAAAACTGTATGATTTTATTTACTTCAGTTACTTCGCGTGTGCAGGACATTATGGACACCCTGTATATTTTGGAAGTGACTACGGATACGCCTAGCCTGACGCAATTCAAATAACAGTGTCAGTTTGTCATTCAAACGGCGTGGATCTTGTAGCCTAGAGGTTATGCGTTACGGCTGCTATGCCAATGGATTTCGGTTCGACTCTCACTTTGACGACTTTCGTTTCGTTTTTTCTTTACTTTTTTTCAGGCTTAGGTGTTACCTTTTGAGGTTAGTGTTAGGTTAGGGTTGGGTTATAATATGTTAGGGTTAGTGTTAGGTGAAGATTAGGGTTAGGGCTATGATTAAGGTTAGGTTTTTCTTCTACATTTAGTTCGTTTCTACCAAGCCTACTGTACTCTCATCATGCATTACTGTTACGTCACAGGTGGCATATGAATAAGTTTTCAAATTTCAAGATCCACAGACATATCTGTAACCACTGCCTTATATTTTTGATCATGAAGCAGAAAACAAGACATAAAAATGTTGGAAATATCAGTTACCGGCTATCGGTCCATGAATGGCTGATATATCGGTATCGGCCCCAAAAAAGCCATATCGGTCGATCTTTAGTTGAAGAACTAGCACTAGACCATAAACCAGCATTTGGTATTGCATTTCAGCAAGCATAATGATTACACTTTGCATTTTGATATGAAATCACAAATGCTTTGGCAAAAGCCGTATGCGAAGTTATAAGCAGTTTATATATAACTCATTAATCCATCCCTACCTTGAAAGTTTTACTGGGGAAGTGCTTCAAGTACAACCGTTCAACCACTCATTAAACTCTAAAATTAAGCTATAAAATTAACAAGACCAACTAACCTGGCATCTCTGGAAGAATCTTTCCAGCACCTAAACTTCCCGAAAATTTCTCTAATCAGTAGACAGATTCATGCATTTTTATTACAACAAATTACTTCCAAACCATTTGAATGACAATTTTTCTTCAATCAGCTCAATTCATTCTTATTCCACAAGACTCTCCACTTCTAACCAAGGCTGTGGAGTCGGAGTCAGAAGGATTTTCAACCTGAGGAGTCGGAGTCACAGAAAATTTTAAGGACTCTGACTCCAGGCAGTCCTTTTGCTCACCAACTGTGACTGTTTGTGTCACAAACGTGCGTAAACGTCACACTTAGCAATTTAAGCAGCTTGATGTTTCAACAAGAGATGATCATGGCTATTCAGAAAGGCTGCAGCGCACTGACTTGCATACCTACACTCAGGGACCATTTCAGATCAGCAGGGTCCCTTGGGCTCATCACGCAACCTACACTGTGGGAATGCAAGCGTTCGCGGCTTGTAGACTTATCAATGAAATTTCCACTTGCTCATTCTGGCTGGCATTATCGTTGCTCTGTGACGTTAGTTACGCAACAATGAATGAGAAGTTCTCATGGGAACTCGACCATTGCTACATAACGCACGTCACAGAATATTGATAACGCCAGTTAATCCTCTGCGTGTTAAGCTCATTCATATTGGCCCAAGTTATCGAACAGTTTATCATTCGTTTGAAAGTATTCTTGAGTGGGTACTGTCCATTAGACTCATTGCTTCAAAAAAACATTACATTTGATATTAATTAAATTTGAAAAAATACTTAATTGCAGAGGGCAGCTCGGTCTCCAGTGGATGAGCCCGAGGAAAGCGCGAGCAAACGTATTCGAGAGAACCTACGAACATTATTTTTTGATTCACATCACCTGCAAATTGAACGCGGAAGGCCAACATGAAACGAAAATATATGAACACTGACAAGGCCCAATGGAAAGAGCCAGAGTTAACAACCTTAATCAGTGAAGTAGGTGGTGGCACAAACATGCAAAGCAAGCAAGCTCGCGTTCTACAATTAAAAGCGTAGTCGAAGACTCGGGTTAATCCCGAGTGCTGGAATCGCCACTGCCGACACTTGATTTAAATGTTTTTGCACAAAGACTTTGCCCTGCAAACATGTGCTGGTGTTGATTGACTTGTCAACACTCGGCACTCCACAGTCCCATTCAATTTGAATAAGTAAGCGGCAACTCAAAATAAAAATGCACTGTGACCTTAATCCCCAGTAAAATAGACACTCGGATTTCGTTACGATGTCAGGTAGCCGTGCACTTTATCACGCGGCATCGGTGAAGCATGATGACTGTCTGATTACAATCGACAATCCTGATCTGTTGTTTCTGGTCATACTTTTCCTACTGGTTTTCAATGATTTGATTCAATTAGTTGAAGACAACACAGCAGCTTCACTTGGTCTTCTAAGTACAGTAGCAAACTTCTTTAAAACGTTAAACAAACAAATAAGTTTCTTAAAACAAACAAACAAATATTCCTTAAAATGCACAAATGAATTTTGGTTCTTTTGTCGTACAATTCCAATCGTATTCGCTTGGAGGTTGAACTGCAGTGATTTTTGTAGCAGTAGGCTAATTCATGTCGATTTCTGCCGTTCTATCGCAACATTTTTGTGTTAAAAAATCCATGTTGATTAATTCTTAAACCTTGCAAGTTTGTTGTACCTAAGTGAAAGCAGGGTAGTATGAAGTGTTTAGAAAGCGAAGAGAAAAGCGAATGGTCCCAAGTGGTTAAGCTAAAACTTAAACTAATTTGTTTTACTTTCTTTCTTGGTTGGTAGTCTGTGGATTGTGACCTGTATAAGAGCTCACTTGTAACATGTTCATTTGGCCATCTAAGGAAAAATATAGCGACACATGTATTGTACGTTCAACAGAGCTAAAGCTTGACTGCGTTCGACCGTGAAAAGTTGTGTCAATGAAGTCATTTGCGACAGTATGCCCAAGCATGTTTATTAACCGCGTTGCGCAATATGTGCACATGCACATCGGTAGAATGCATACATTTTTCGATTTTACTTGTTTACTGATATCGTTTACAAAGTATCTGCTTTAATCGAGTATTTATCAGCCTTCTCTAATAAATCAAATTGCGGATATTTTGGATGAGTATTTTTTCTGTAAAATTGAAAGACTAACCCCTGCTTGATCATATTTTGCAAAAGTGAGACATCAACGAGCATGTACATCAATTTAAAACAAGTTTTTGTATTCTTGGAAAGTGCAAGTAGGGTTCATGGATTCATCTGATAATAATTATCACTTTAAGTAACTAATACAGCTGAAGGTTGGAGTCGGATAATCGAAATTGCTCAGAGTCGGATGACAAGACTTCGACTCCACATCCCTGCTTGTAACTACCTATTTCTAACTAGTGTTAACTCTTCTTCTGGAAAATATTCTGTTACATTTATTGGCCCAAAAGTGTGGTTGTCAATACCAGACTGTATGAAGTCTTTTACCATTTTACCTTGAAATGGAAACTTAAGACACACCTCTTACATTAAACAAGATACATAACTTTGTAGGTTAGCAGCAGCTCACTTATCAAAAACTAAATACTAAGAGTTTCAGTAATTTGAAGATTGTAATTATGTTTATTTTCTATGTATCTTTACTTTAGCTTCTCGTTATTTCTGTCGCCCATCCTACTTTTGGCATGAAATTACACTGCATTGTCTGTTTTTTTTTGTTTTTTTATTCTTTTGTACCTCATCAATTTTTTTTCTTTGTTCGAACATATTTTACTGCACCAAAAACGTCCCCAATTAAATTTGATCCACTCTTTTGTGTACATAGGCATGCTTTTTTCATCTGTAAATTTACTTTACCTGACCTTGTTTTATGTCGTTTGTTTGTTTTTTCTAACTATGTGTAATTGATCTTTATCGGTTGTTTGTCAACACTTTTCAAACAGTGATAAATGGTGGTGGTTGGCTAGATGCCTGCAATAGTCCTTCACTAATCATATATGACACAGTGACACTCCCTGTTTAAATTGATCAGTTATTTTGCCATTGTGTTTTCATTTATTCTAAGATTCACTGACAATAGGTTTCCTTACTGCACGATGGCTTTTTGTAGTGTTTCTGCTTATTAGCTAAGTCATATAAAATAACAAATCAATCAATCAATAACTGAAATCAGTGGTGCAGTCAAAATGAAGCCAAAGAGGCCATGAACCCCCGGAAACTAACTTGGTAAGATTTGTACTAGTGTTTTATATCAATTTTCAACTGTTAGAAAATAAACGGAAAGAACAATTGGACTCAAGACAATCTTAATGACTGACAATGTTGTTGACTAGCCTTTCCCAAACAAAATTCTTGGCTGCACAACTGACTGAAATGCATGATCAAAAGATTTTACGGCTGATTCTGCTGTTGCGATCGACACCCGAGCTGCATGTACGCAAAGCTTCGCACTGTGGCAGCAAGCAACAATAGAGATCATGCACTGCAATCTCTCTTACTATTGCTTATTCACACTACGTATATAATGGTGTTATTCTTCACGCGCATCCCGTTCGTGGTGAATCACACAATCAATGCAACGCCACCGGGAGGTTGCAACACTGCCACTCCATAGCTGTCCACTGACTAACATAAGCTTGGTATCTTCACAAAATCAATATTTTTTAAATTCTTCCTTAACGGAAATTGTTCATGATTGATTCCTTGCATTACTGTTTCATACATGAGATTGCAGTGCTGGAAGTTGTGTGAACTCTGAGTGCGTGATGCTTTTTTATCATCCATATTTGCTTTTCTAGCATCTTTTCTTCTGGTAACTTAAAATGATTTTTTCCAAGTTGGGCTCAGTTATATTTTCAATGAAATAAAATGCTTACATAGGGTTTATGGTGTGCCTGGACTGGATTCCATGGCAAATGTACAAAAAAATTATTGTGAACAAATTTACATCTGACCTAAAGTATCACATGTCCATGTTGTTGTTATGTTTAAAGAAAAATTGTAATGTTTCTGTTGCTTGAAAAGTGGTAAAATCGAAAGTGTGTGTCAGTTACGAATTTCTTTCCAAAACAAAAGTGGTAAAGATGAATAAAAGAGGTCATCACTTTTAGTACAGCGTGCCAGACTGATCAGAAACTATTGTTTGTCATTATTTTGCTTTTGAAAACAAATCTTGACATAGGCCAAAAGTCTTGGCCTACTCCAGATGGCGCACATGTTATGCATTAGCTCATTGCACTAAAAAGGGATTTCGTTGAATTGCCATGCCTAAAAATGTTTGCATCAAAAAATTTTTGTCAACAACTAATACAGAATCTTGACTGGGTTTGCACTCTTTAAGAATCAAGCAAAGTTAACATTTCATCCAACAGAGAATACCCTTAGTCATTGTGAACTTCTGTTCAGCTCTCAGTATCACAGAATGCAAAGCAAAATCCTATGGCATATGCCAAACTGTGTCTAACAGGTTGTTTGTGATTCATGATGTTAAAGGTTTTAGAAAATAGCCCTCATCCTTTTAGTGACAGTGCAAGCTGATATATCAGCTTTGCGGCACAATTTTTGCGCTATCTTGTGAACCACTGAAGTTATGTCAACACTCAGACATTGTAAGAAAGTTTTTTTCACACCGCATCTTTGAAGTGTTGACTATGTATTTCTGATGTCATTTGTGATATCAAACTGAGAAAACCAAAAAATTTGCATAGCCAAAAAAGCTGTAGGTATGTTCAAAAACATGTAGTAAAAGACCCATACATCTTAGAAATATTCATTCTACATAAAAATGTCAGCCATGACCCAAAGCCTGTAAAAAATTTACAAAAAACTGTGCCATTTTTGGGGGGTCCAGAGGAGAATTTATCAATATTTTAGAGCAGTTTTGTTTTTTTCGTGATGAAAAATTCATATTTCTGGTACTGAACACAAAAAAATCTGAAAAGTGCAGAGTATGTTGACATCCACATCTTGCAACATCCTACCAAAATTCAAGCAGAAATATTGACACCTTCAGGGCTGGTGTACAATATATTCGTACCTGGAAATTGTCTAAAACCAGCAGTTTTTGGTTGCCTTACCAATGCCATAGCTCCTCTGCCGATTGTGCTAGAAAGCTGTTCAAACCCTCAAAAGATTTGGCAAGTCTTCTAGGCTACAATGAAAAAAAAATTATGGTTGAGGGTTGTGGATTTTTATGAGTGGCGTCATAAGTAAAGTAATTTTTGGAAAATTTGGCTCAGAATGTTATCTGGCCTAGGGCCCAACTGCTAGGCCAAAGTACTTCGCTGAAGTTTTCATTAGAAACTAGGCTCGAGTCTTTTGAGCCTTTGATTGACTTTCTAGCGTTTCTGGTTCGAAAGCTGTGATTCAAAATAAACAAATTAATTAATGATCTTATTACTGTGTTTCCCCGATAATAAGACAAGGCTTATAGTAGTTTCCACTCTGAAATTTACACTAGGGCTTAGTTTCAGGGGATGTCTTATTTTGATATATCAAAAAATGAAGTTACAAAGTAAAAATTAAGAAATTTCTAAATAAACAGAAATTGGTCACATCAAACCAGTGTGTTAAGTGGTAAGATGCCTTGTCTGTAGACACAAAATAGTGAATTTCCGTTCTCATGCATGCATTGACAGCTAGTTCTTTTCCGCAAAGCATGACTGCGAGACTGGATCTCAACCTGCTTAAACCTTGTGACACAATTGCGGTGCTGCAGCAGTCTATAGCTTTTGATGCATTTCATCTCTATCATACACGAATATTTTTGAATGTGTAAAAAAGTAAATGTTTAATTTGACAACTTCAAACCATTTTCTTCTGGTGGCTTGGCTTTGCCTGCAATACATTTTACTTAAATTTACCGTATAACCGCATTACCCATATTGCATTTTATACCCAGAGCAGAAGACTTTTACTAATTATTATGCACTGTTTACACACAAGTTCCCTTTACACAATAAGCAGCTTCGCCCTTGGGAGGTCTGCAGCCTAGATGACCCTTGGTCCTTCCCAGCCTCCCACTCCCTCATACAATTGATAAATCGATGTACTCGGAAGTCATCGCAGTACTACATTATAATAAGCATGATGACGTCATTCATGTGTGTGTCTCAGAAGCTTGTGTTTCATCAAAGTAAATGTATTAGCGCCATCAAGCGTATATTCTCTACTACTGCCATGTATTTATCCGCGTCTTCATGTATTTGCATATTCCATGTTACTGCGATGCATGTTTAAAGTCTAGCGCCTTGCGTGTGGGAGTGAAGACGTTACGTTACACAATACAATGTACGAAAAACTATCTATATGTACTTATCATTAACATGTGCACGCACAACAATAATGGCCTCAATGGGTGAAAATGACGAGTGTTTGCATCGAATGATGTGATTGGCTGGGAGATTGAGAAAGTTTTGTCATCACCAGTCAACTAGGGTTTATTTTAATGGTAGGGGTTATATTAAAACCATTCTAAGAAATCACGCTAGTACTTGTTATCAGGAAAACACGGTATGGGATTAATTAAATATATTGTTTACTTCAGATCATAACTTTTGAATCCGAAACCCCAGCAGGTCATCCAAAGTACCAAAAGACTTGGATTTTAGCCTAGTTTCTAAAAAAAAACTTCAGCTAAATACTATCATCTAGTGGTTTCAGCCAGGGCAGATAAAGTGGGCCAAAGCGGCTTAAAAGTATTCTAGTTATGACATCGCTAAGAAAAAATCTGAAAACGAAAACCATAAATTTTTTTTCATTGCAAACTACAAGGCTTGCTAGCATTTGAGCAACTCTTGAGTGCTTTCAGCGCCAGAGTTAGGCTCGTGCAAAGCCACGTGCAAACAGGCTGTTGTCGTGCACCCCGCTTGAATTAACCTGGCGCTGAAGGTATTAACATACCAATAAGTGTCCATGAATTTTATAAACTGAAGGTTTGAGTATTATCATTTCAAAAAATTTTTGTTTTGCATACCAGTAATAGTGTTATGAATTGATTTGCCATAAAGAATATTACATAAGCACAAAGAAAGTTTGATTGAAAGTTCAGCTGTTTCAAGTTGCTATGCTTCAAGAAACAAAGCACGAAAAAGTAACCGTATTTTTCGGACCATAAGCCGCACCAGATTGTAAAATGCTATATCAAAAATTGAATGGTAGTTGTTCTTTTTTCATACATAAGACGCACCACATTATAAGGTACATAAGGCGCACTGCATTATAACGCACCGCACATTATAACTCCTGAGTTCCAAAGTTGCCACGGGGAGTTTAATCTGTCATTACATATGAGTGAGTTTAATCTGTCACACATGCCTAATCTGGTAAACACTAATAGAATAAAATAAATGTGTGCTTGTTTGATTCAGCGTGCACCAAGGTAGTCAGGAGCTTCGCAGAGTAATATAATCTGTGGTATGTGCTAGCAACTCTCAGCACTACATGTGATGCTCATTGCAATTGTTGTCTGTTTATTACATAACACGATTGCCTGTTAGCAAAAAAATTCTAACTAACAATTTAATAAATAGCACCAATTACCACAAACAATTAGTTGTAGATGAGAAATCACAACCAGATTCATACATTAGGTACACCACATTATAAGGTGCACTTTCGATTTTTAAGAAAATTTAAGAATTTTAAGTGTGCCTTGTGGTCCAAAAAATACGGTATATTAAAACAAACTATTCGAAATAAAAATTGGTGCATTAAATAAAAGAAATCATTGAGATAAAAGAATCCGATTTAATTTTTTTTAATCTGATTTTTTTGATTAAAAAAATTATGATTTTATCAACCCTGTTATCACTTGAAAATGACCGAAAAAAAACTGGGCTAAATATATATTCTGGTAACTTCATAGGGTATAATTTTTAGCTATAAAAGGATTTCTTTTTGTTGATATTTGTTATTTTGATTTTTATCAAAACAGATCAATATGGGTAAGAGATAACCTATGCAGGGTTAACAGCTTTTAATCTTTTTGGTTGATAAAATGAGAGCCGGGCTGAACTGTTCAAAACAGCAAAAGGTATACCAAGGTTCCATTCACCTAACAATGGTGTCATAAGCAGAAAATGGTTGACAACTACCATTCCAAGATTGCAATTTCATCTGTATTTTGCAATCACATTTATATTTTTTATAAATTTGAAGTCAGTTCTTAGTATTTGAAATTATGTTGATGGTTGAACAACAAAACATCTGTTAGTTTTTCCCACTGTTGTCTCATGCATTTATTTTCATTATGAATATTCCCATTTAATTTGAAATTAATTGCGTATGAATGAACAGTTGCTTTTTTGAACTGTATGATTATTGCAAATACATGAAACATGTTGTTTCCCTTCTATCTGTTCTTGTGCTACAATGCTTGGCATTAGGTTAGTACAATGTGTCTACAGTTGGTGAGAGTGGAGTGCAATTGAAAGAGGGCGAAACAAGACTTTCTCCGGCCTTTGATGCACCATCTGCCACAGCAATTGTCGCTCTCAAAACTCCTCCCCGCACTCTTACTCTGCAAGAACAAGGTTTTGATGTAAGTCTTACTTATGAGATTTGTGTCAAATGCTTTGTAATTTTTATCTGACAGTATAGTAACAGTGCTTCATTTTTATTGTCAAAGGTGCACATCGCACATGAATATTTTGAGGTGAATCTTGCAGTTGATCAACTTTTAAAATTTATTTGGAAACATCTGTTGATCAAAATTGTGTACTATATATCGATGAACTATTCCTTCATGTCATTTTACACTGACAGTCGGACATCTTAAAAGATATTTTGCAGTTCAATTTATTGCAGACTGTCATGTTAAACATGATATTAATGAGGATAAAGTATAAAATTTTTTATGTAACAGGAGGATGACAACAGGCAGATGCAAAATGATCAGAATGATGTTGTTCTCAGGTAACCTGTTGTGAAATTTGTGTAGCGATAGATTTTAGTGACAGTGTTTAGACATTGAACAATCTTAGATGCAGATTTGCAGTTTTTAAGCTGATTTTAAAAAAGTTGTTTTTGAACTTAATGTTGAAAAACTAGTCAGAGGTTTATTGATATCAACAAAAATTTTTAAATGTCTTGTAATATTGCTGTTGAAATGTGGACCTTTGCATCCAATCCATTTCAAGGTTATGGAATACTGAAGGGTACACCCTTATACTAGGATACACCCCTATTAGTTCTCCCTGAATGCTCTGATGTTAATGCAATTATTATGTTTTTATTTTCCATGTGACGTATCATTAACAAACGTCTGTGCTCAAGTTACAACATTTGAAAAAAGTGTATGTGTATTATTAAAGTGATTTGGAATCATCAAGGCCTTGTTCATCAGCAATCAGGCAATTTGAGTCAGTCAGGCCTATCTGTCTTGACTTGTCAACTCCTGAAAGAAATGAAGATTGTGGCGATGATTTGGTTTTTGTTGGAATACTAAAAAATCTTCAGAGTGAAACAAAGAAATTTTGCAATGTTTTGATGAGAAAACTAAAACCTTTGGCAAATGAAACCAGTGATACAAGCGAGAATGAAGCTGGGTAGCATAAATATTTTGTGTTTCTGTAGTTTGTGTCTCTGGCATAATTGTTGTGATTGTGAGCTTTTGTGAACAGTGTAAACCTTTGCTTCAGCAGTATACTCCGCATGTTTTGCATAGTGTTGCAACCTCTTGGTGTGCATGGCATTGAATGTGCAACTCACCATGAACAGGATGAGCCTGAAGAAAAGCACCAACATGAATGAGGCGTGAACAAGCAATAATAGAGCGATCGCTGTGCGTGATCTCTATTGTTGCATGCTGTCATAGTGGGGAGCTTTGTGCACTTAATGCTCAGGCCCAGGCATCACAACAAAATGGTGCTGTGACTGGGATGTGAAGGCAATGCCAGATGCAACCTTCACAAAAAGAATGTGCGATTGGTGCAGTTCGTTGAAAATTAGGGGGTGTTGTTGCAACCTCCTGGTGGGTGCAGCATTGAATGTGCAATGCACCATGAACAGGATTTGCGCAAAAAATGCACCGACATTCCATTCGTGGTGAACCGTGCATTCAGCGCAACACCAACAGAGTGGTTGTAACAGTAGCAAGTTAATGGTAGTGCTATGTGTGAATCGTTCCTTTGCACCCACCCATTAATGTCCAGCACAAGGCTGGACAGACTGCAAGAGCTGTTGTTCAAGTGTTTGGTATGACCTGACTGGAATTAAACCTAGCCATCTGTTCAACCCATTCTACCACTTAATCAGCCCCAGCCTAAATTGGAATATGATAAATACACTTGTTCTTGATGACCCTTTATCAGAATTTCTTAGTGAATCCAGAAGCTGTCATAGCAAAGCGATATGTTTATATATCCACTATTAAACAGCTATCATGGTGTCAGGCCATTCCTCATTGACAATGAGGATTTATCTAATATTGCATTGTGGTGGATTTGGACTATTTTGTTAAATTTATGCTAGAGTACTGTGAAAGAAAGTATTGGAAAGTACTGTTTAGTAGAAAAGAATCACCACCAGTCTTGAGTGATTAGTTTCTGATATCTGGCACTTGGCACAATTCATGTTTATGCAACTGATATCCTTTTATTCGTTTATGTGTGGAAATATGTTCAGCCCAGGATCAAATACCAGTCTCAGGATTGCCCTGTTATCCTCAAACATTTCGTGAGTTAGTATCAGCACTAATTTTGGCATCGTACTTGAATTTCCTTCTGGATGGTGTATTGTTACGGCGCGAACATTCAAAGTCAAAACCAGAGTACACTCAAAACCCGGAACACCTTCAATGTGACTGCCCCGGCACCAACTAACTCCGCAAATATGATGCGTGCAACAAAGATTGATAGCGAGCCGCCTCAGGCAAGAAACGCTGCACTGATTGCGAAGCGAGCGCAGTGCATTCCTCTACATCCACCTCTAGAAAGAAACATATACGGTCGAAACAAGTACGGATAACGAACGTAAAATCAAAAACATTGAGGCAAGCGATAACTGTACATTAACTTATAAATTTAATCGATCCGGCGCTTTTACTTCCCGGCCATAGCGTGTAAACACTGCACCATCATCGCGAGCAGAGGGACATGTCCGTCTCCTTCACGCTGCGCTGCTTCGTCCTCAGAGGGAACCGCAATAATATTGCGGCGGTTTCGCCGGAACGTCCGGCTTCCTTCACCTACGATGTACGAACGTGGCCCAGCTGCCGGAGCAGATACTTTAGTGTCTGTGAGTGAATCGTACTTTAGCCAAGCATAAGTTTCTGGCTGCAGCGGCGGCAGATTTCGAGCACGATGTCGTCTGTCAAAG
>Ga0210059_1013346_pt1 | contig 12301 bp, 6 predicted proteins | sample Ectturendosymbi2_FD_188042 | JGI IMG/M metagenome (GOLD analysis project Ga0210059, IMG submission 188042) | Ecteinascidia turbinata endosymbiont from Florida, USA - Sample 2 (SPAdes) (version 2) | ecosystem: Host-associated > Tunicates > Ascidians > Unclassified | place: Key West, Florida...
GCGTCAGAAGGGAAGGAAAGAGGGGCCTTGCCCCTCTTGATTTCAGAAATTTCAGCAAAAAAGGTTGTTTTCTTAGTTTCGTGTAGGAAAAACAAATTTCATAACTTTTGGCCAACCCTAGAAAAATTTTGTGAAAATCCACTAGTGGTCCCTCACTGGAAACAATCCTTCCGACGCCCATGAGTTGCAGCATCTTATTACGGCAATAGATCTCTCACTAAATCGGTGTCCAAGTATGTACTTTCCACGATGGGTGGAAGCAAGGAATCGATCAGCAAATTTTTAATAGGAAATCGATTTCACGTAAAATTACGCATCCTCAGTCCTTATTCAAATAGAATCAGTGTCATGATGACTTATGGGTTGTAATGAATTTGCAGGCACCAAATGATCGTTATTTTATTGAGGGCCGGTCCGCAAATAATATCAGGCTTGAACCTGACCCCAAGAGTAAATACGTTTGCCGACCCTGCCTAGGGAGATATCGTCTCCGACGCAAAAGATGCTGAGAAATGAGCTTAACATATTTTCGTCGCAACTGACGAGTGTTGTGCTCTACAAAAGCAAAACAAAAATCAGTTTTGATCATTTGGTAAGATGTCATTTAGGCATAAAGGCAGATACACTTGGCGAAAGCACTGATGTGGAACAAATCGCTGATGGATCCGTTGATTAATGCATAGGCGTAGCCAGGGGGGTCAAAGGGGCCATGCCCTTAAAAATTTCTATCATATCGTAACGTTTTTTGCTTCGAAACGCGGTGTCCAAAACCAAATACTGTTGCTCGTTTAAGTTCAAAATATTTGCCCCCCAAATTTTGGGCTGTCTGCGCTACTGGATTGGGGGTATGTTTGGTTCGATCGCATCACAAGTGACTTATGATTACACCGTGATTGAGTGATGGCAAAAGTTGTTTGCAGATGATACTGATAGTTTTTCAAAATAAAAACGAAAAAACAATGTTTCAAAAATGAGAAACACTTGAGAGAATTGAAAAAGTTTAAACAAAATTGCTTAAGCAGTTCTCTTAGCTCTCCTGAAAACAGAAAGAGTAAGAAAAACTCAAAAAGTTTTGCTGAAACGCAATTTTTGCATCTGACCAAAGCGTTTTTGCAGTAACATTAGAAATGTTATTTGGAAAATGTCTTGGGTATATCTAGTGATGATAAGGCAGAAACGATAAATCCATCATTACAACTGTAGTACATGAGTTATGATATTCCATGTTAATGCAGCGAAAACTTCGGGATTTTGATTTTAAATTCATCTTTTATTTTTTAAACTGATGGTTCCGATTATAATGTGATGTTTTGATGAAACCTGAAACTCAAAACATCCTCATTTGAGTCAAGCTGATGCCATTGGCATAATCATTTCCTTATCGTTGGAGCGAGTTCTTATCCACTGCTTGGCCACACAAGATCTCTGGGCCGATATTGAGCAGCCATTCGATTGTCTCATCGTCCAGAACCGTCAGGCCATGCAGTCCATGGGGAGGTCGATGGGTTGAACATTGGAGGACAACGTGGTCGACGGTTTGTTCTTCTGCGCTACACTCACAGGCCGCAGAGGAGGCCATTCACCATTTTGTGCCAGCAGGAGTGGAAAGGTCCGACACCAGTGCGGAGGGGTTAAGCCGGACCCACGCTGTTCTTGGAAGGGTCATCCCAGGAGGGTGGATGCTGATGTCGGGGATGAAAGTGCGGAGTCTTGTGGAGTCGTCCAACCACTCCGCATTCCATCGGTGATCCACCCAGTGCGCGCACTTCTGTTGTTGTCAGATGATGTGATGAGTTGTTGTGAGGCGGGTACAAATGGGTGTCTGGATTTGAGACGCCGGGCATTCCCACTTGGTGGACAGGTGAGCGCTGAGTCGAGCAGATGTTCAGGCCACAGAGGGTGGTATACTCCATTGACATAATGAGATCAATCACGTCAGTCAGCGTTATTTAGCATGAAGTTTAAAGTTCATGCCGAGGTTTTCCCTGCCGAGGGTTGTCACAAGCAGCAAACTTTGATTTTTTGTATTGCAATGATTCTCCCAAAAGTAACAAGCACCATGCTCAAGAACTTTAAATATGCGTCATTTGAAACCCACTGTTTGATTGATTTGTGTCAACAAACCTCTGCTTTTCAGCGTCTATTCCTACCTCCTCTGAGGTACGGAGTTATGCTAAAAATTGCTAAGCCCTTCGAATTAAACTATGTGCATGCTAACTTTTCTCCCGCGTTCCCAAGTCCTGTGGTAAATTGATTTTTTGGGGGGTCACATATTTCAGGTGGAGTTATCACGTTTCATTCCAATACAAACGATTTCTTGCTTAGCTTTTTGTGGGCAGTTTTTTTTTTATTACTGCTTGTTTACTTTCCGCTGTGAACAACAGATTGGTGGCATAAATCTATTATCTACACTCTCTCAGTTTCTTTGTGCACATCTCGCCAACGTCATTTCCTAAGGCAGGGCTCCAAACTACAGCCCGTGGCCAAATACTGCCCGGGAAGCCATTTTTACCGACCACAAAAACATTTTGTCAAAAATGCAAAAGTAATTTATTTATGAAAATTTTGTTGATTAATGTGGTATATCCTGAAACAATCACATTACGTAAAATGTCCGGCCCTCGAACTGTTGTGTAATAGCTTATGTGGTCCTCGGACAAAAAACACTGGAGACCCGGTGTTAAGGGAAAAAGTCCATTAGCGCAGTCAGACACCGCTACAAGAATTTCGGCTGGCTGCTTGAGAAGAGGCAACAAACACTTAGAGGAGAGACATAAGACATAAAAACATATTTTTGCAATATACTTTTGAAAAGCAAAAGCCCATGTAAAAACCTAAAAAGTGAAATAGGTACGGTTTTACCTTTCAACATTGTCCGTTCTGAACATTTTATTTAGTTGCCTGCGAATAACTTCGCGGCGGGTAAACACATTGGATTTCTGCCGGTGGTTGTCGTTTCGTACTGTGGCTTTTTCATAGTCTCGCAGAATCACAGACTGCTTCGGGTTATAAAAAGGAGAGGTGAAGACACACGAAAGTTTAATTCTGTGGAATGTTGTTGAATCAAGGCTTCTTTGATAAGTCGTCCCCAATTATTCTGGCCTGTGGCTAAAGCTCCAATTGAGAGATATTTTAGTGATGTTCGCTGTTAGAAAATAGGTAATAACTTAATAAGCCCCATCTGGATGTAACGGTCGCATTTATTGTATTCTGAACTGCGATGGTAGATTCTCCCGATATACTGTATCTCGAAACCGGTTATCATGAGACTCGTCGGTCTGAAAGTGGTCAGGTCTTGGTCTGGAGCCCTGTGCTTCGAAACTCGGATGTCTCCTGAACATGACCGAGGAAGCTCCGGCGGTTCATTTTCTAAAGTCTAAGCCATTTTCGTGTAATCGTTAGAGAAGGAAATCCAAAAATTTGGCAACATAGGATGTATTTAAGCTCAAGCGAATTCGATCATCTTTTTTGAGTGTTTGATTCAGGTACAAGATGAAAATCATCAGGTGTTGAGTCTCGGTCTCGAACACACCGCTCTCGGTCTTGACATTTTCGTAAACTTTAGGTGTCTAAGTTTGAACCAGGCTGCCATCTCAGGTCTCAGTCTCAACGGTTGCGGCCAAGACTGCATTATTTGCTAAACTGAATGCTGCGAGACTTTTGGCCAATGTTATTCTTGCACACAAACACTTCAGGCGATAAGCAAATTATTCCAATCCAGAAGGAGCTGTTGGTCTTTTTATGGAAAAACTACTTTAATTTCGGATAGTTTTGTGAATAAATATCAGCCGAGATTTGTCGTAACAGGATCTCCTGGAAAAAGGATTGCGTTTCTCTTCCCAGAAGTTTGGGTGCTTTTCCCGAACGCGGCAACGAAAGAAAAAGTTGTTCGGTGGTTTTCATTTCGACATGGACTTTGGTGGCAGCGTCGTATGTTCAGATGCATGTTTAATCATGTTACTTGAAATCCGGACAGACAAATTATTTTTGAAAAAAACACTAGAGATGTATCTAAACCAAGGATGGCCAACCTGTGGCGCATGCGTCATACGTGGCGCATTGGATGCTTAGAAGTGGCGCGTTACATCCTTTTGATGACCAGAAAGTAAGCCACTACTACTTTTTAATTTTAGCGATTTTATTTTTCTTGCACGTCCTTTCTAGCAAAGACAACTTGGCTTTCTAGAGGAAAAGTTCTAAAACGATTTTGGAAACTGAAACACATTGTGCTTGATTTTCTAGAAGAGAAAGATGAGCTGCCCAAAGAAAGGGCCCTTTTTAGAAATGAGCAGTGGTTGTTAGATTTAGCATTTTTGGTTGATGTTATCAACCATATAAATTACCTCAATTAGAAACTGCAGGGCAAGGACAAACTGTTTCCTAGCTTAGTACCTGCGCAAAAAAGATTGCTTGTTTTCGCATACTTTTTGCTTGTTAATTTGTCGACTTGATGCAAACACCACGGAAAAAACTTGCATGCAGATTTCAAGGAACATTATAAATGGGCCAAAAAGTAATAATATAGGTTTTGGTGGGAATCTGGGTTATCTTCTGCATCCAGAAACCATCTCACCACTTTTTGCAGACCTTTCGTTCACTACGCATGTTTAAGATTGTGTTCCGCGCTAGTTCACTTTATCCGAAACCATTATCTTTATTTTGTCTACTGTGGCTGATTAGCGCAAGCGCTGACCGCATTGGCTACATTACCAGCAGTTTCTGTAGCATGACAGAACTGCTGCAGGAGCTCAAAAACAGCAGTTGTTAACCTAGAAGCATTCAGGCATTTTATAATGTCTCAGCAGGGAAAAAGGAAAACTAAGAGTTTGTTGGACCTCTATACATAAAAAAAAATTGAAGGTGTTCTTGCGTAATGCGCATTAGCAATTCTTGTGAAGTTTAGCAAGATTCGATCTTGCAAACAGGGGTGTGCGCCAGCCAGTCCAGCTGCACACTTTCTATGCTCGATTGCTCGTATTTAACAAGACATTAGCGCAGCCACATTTTGCAGTTGTAAATTGCTCTGACGCAGTGATGAGTATGTTTTACTCCACTGTTTTAACACGCATCCTGATATTTTTGCAGTTATGAACTGCTGTGTCGTAGCGTTGAGTGTATTTTCCTCCGATATCTTAACCTGGAGCGCTGATAGTTTATATTCAGTTCAATGACACATAAATTAAGGGGAGTGCGTGTAGAAGAATGTGCATATTATGTCAACAAACTTCGCGAAAACGTTGGTTTGGAAACATGAATATGACGTCAAAATGTGACATCAAAAACAGCGCACACCAAATACAAATGACTACCATATGCCACTGAATGAAAATCCCCCCATGAAAATTTTTTGCATACGCCACTGAGTGCATTAATGCATTCAAGATGAAGTTGAAACTGTTCATTTCTCAGTTATAAAAAGGAATTTAAAAGAACAAGGTGAATGGATTGAAAATATTGTCAACTTTGCAGAATACATTGAAAAAATCAAATTACTACAAGAGGTCTTTGATTGTCGTTTTAGTGATTTTTCTGAAGAAGAGCGCATGCTTGCATTTATAAATTCATTTTCACTTAACATAACATTCTAAGATGCCTGGTAATATGCAAATGGAACTTATTGAACTAAAAGCAAATTCAGTATTGAAAATGAAGTTTGATGAACTTTCCTCATTGCCAAGTGCGTTGGAAATGATTTGTTTTTGGCGATCATTACCATGTGAACATTTTCCAAAAATCAGAAAATTTGCCCAGAGTTATGCTTGTCTCTTCGGAACTACGTGCAGATGCGAGCAGTTATTTTCTTTCATGAAAATGATCAAAAACAAACTGAGGTCGCGACTGTCCGATTCCAACTTGAAGGACTGTCTGTTGCTTTCAATTACGAATTTAACTCCTAATATCACTGGTTTGGTGAAAGCAAAGCGGAGACAAATGTCACATTAAAGTCATTTTTTTATTTCGTCTGTGTATAAAATTATTTTCATCTAAAACTGCTGATTGTGTTCATATATTACTATTACTACTTTCTGAAGTAAAATGATCAATGAAAATTAAAAAGCGTTGTGTGAAATCTTTTCCTCTACAACTGCTACATCTGTCATCATTATTTAATAAATTGGGTTAGCCTTGTTTGTGTGTTTGTTATATCAGATAAACATATATTTTTCAAATAAATATATTAATATATCTTCAAAATATGTCCATATTACCACACGTTTTACAGGACTGAAAAGAAGTGAATGTTTGTCTTGCGCATCTGAATTAAGCGTGAAAAAATTGGCGCATGGAATCAAAAGGTTGGTCACCTCTGATCGAAATCATTGGCACATTATTTTGCAGGAGCAGCACACGTGATACAGTAGTTTTTAATGAATTCGCTAAGTTTCCTCTGTTCGCCTTGAGCAGCAACTGCTTCACTTAGTGTCCAAGCTTTACTGCAACAAGCTGTTGTTATCAGCCTTTCAACATTTTTAGCCTTTCAACGTTTCAAAACGTTTTTAGCCTTTCAACGTTTCACCTGCTAACATTGCTTGCAGATTCTAGGACTGGCGATGCGTAGTGTTGCGTGAAATCGATTTCCTATTAAAAATCTGTGATTGATTCCTTGGTCATTTCACCTGTGGAGTGAAATCACTTGAATACAAATATGTGCAAGTTTGAATCATCGCCATAAAGATGAAAACAGAGCCCAGTCGGCTGATTCCTCTAAAGCTTACAGCAAACAATCGAGTTTTAATTAAAATTCTTTGTTTGTCTCACATGTGGTGAGTACAGTCTCTTGATCAATGTTAAAAATAGCAATGTATATTAGTTTTGTACAAGCCGCTAATTGCGCTGTCAAGTTGTTCCTTTCCGCAATTCTTCAAAAATGTGAGACAACTGATGTAAATTACTGTAGAATCAAATAAAACACCTGGGCAAACCTTTTATTTAATTTTTTTTAAAGAGCCACTTACACATTGTAAAGAATCCATACCTGGCTGTCTTAGCAAACGTTTCTAATTTAACCTTTTTGTTCAGTTTTAAAAAACGTAAAGTTCTAATCAAGTTCAGAACAACAAAATCTGATAATTTTTACGAACATAAAACGACCACGTTTCGTTGAAAATGTACCACCATTGATTAGAGTTGATTGAAGAATGAAGCGCTTTTCGTTGTGCGCAGGTGAAGAGATAATGAGTCGCCAAATCACTGAGCAGGTAACGGTTGTCGCAGTCTGGATCAGAATCATCGCACTGTAGAAAATGCAAATCACAAAGTAAAGCTTGTTAAAAGTCATTGTTCAGCGAAGAAGCAGACGTCATTCATTTGTAGAACGGTTCACTGTCTGGTGGTAATACTTGATAAGTCGATTACCCCGATGGTAGAGGCAATGATGTTAAAAACGTATGATGGTGCTATGTCATTATTTTGAAAGATCTTGGATATAGTAGAAAGCTATTTTGCTTGTTATTATCTTATCGCCAACTTTTGTACTTCAGTTTAAATGGTACAATTCCCTGTTTCTGCAACGTGTGCCACGATCTGACAAATTTCTCGTTTTTCATTACTTTCTGCTCCCACAGTGATGTCTATATTGATGTACTTGACAATTAAGTTTATTGTTTCGTTCATTCTGCTTCGGATTGGATTTTTAAAGATGATTGAGATAAATCCAAACCAAGAATATTTTCTAATGAAAAAATTACTGAAGAGATATTCACGAAGCACATCCACTTACCACTTCCGGATATTTTTCATGGATGGCAAACGCATCTTTTTTAAACACTGCAAACAAAAGTCGTTTGTATGCTGTAGCGTTCATTTTCTTGGTAAAGGCTTCTGCAATGTATATCATGGTTTCATCGGCTGTGGCTCCAGCCATGATAGGCTTTTTCTGCGTTTTTCCCTGTGAAAAATAGGACTTTTTTAAGCAAAGAGTTTCATTCTTGTTGAACTTAAATACCTGTGTTTAGAAGCTTTGCAAAAACAACAATGCGTCTCTATATGTCCCCAACTTAGTTGTTATTACCTCCCCCATACCATATGTGTATAAGCTACACTTTGTTCAAATGGGTGAGGCGGAAACAGCGATGTTCCGCACAAAGCTTGTGAATTTTTTGCGTAGTTTGTAACAGTTCGAAAAGCCGCACGCGTCCGCTCTATATGTTCTAAGCATGGGAAACGCTGTAAGACTTGCAGCTTGCGACTATGGGCACTGCTATTGTCACAAGGCGTGAAGCAGCATGATGCATGGCCTTCATCGAGAGCGGGATCTCAAATGGTAGCTATAGGAGTTAAATACAGTTTTACAAAGAAAACCTGAGATAAGAATTTATTGGAACAGTAGAACACCAGTGGATAAGAGTTGTAAATATTTAATTTATTGGAGCGAGTTAAAATTTGTCGCATGGATCTTTTTGTAGGAAAACTTTCTTAAAACTTAAGAACTGCGTTTTTTCTACCATATTACACCATAAAAACTTCAGTCTCAAATTAGATTTCCAGTGCCTTGTTTTTTGCTGGAAGAAACGTTTGCTCCTAAGTGAAAAATACATGAGGTTTTTCTGTTGTTTGCGTTCAAACCAATTCTCGAGTGCTGCGGTGCAGGTTCATGAAACCTGCCATCAAAATAAAGTTAATTCAATACAAGGCTTGCAAGCGATACAGTAATTGTATTGTATTCAAGCTTAGCCGCCAGTCAAAATTTGATAAATCACAAGAACATCACCAAAATGAAAGTGAGGCTGAGACATCGATAAACCCGAAGATTATCTTGTCAAGGTGTTCCTAAAATCGCGACAAATACCTTTGTGGCTATTACGACTAAATAACTATTAGTAGCTGACAGTTAATTCACAGGAAGATGTGGTACAGACCGGAGACAATGTAGCACAGTCAGTATTTAGGCGCCGATAGTGAGAAAAATGAATATCAGCAAGAAAGCATCAAAACAAAAAAGATGAGATAACAGTTCAGACGAAGAAACAAGTACCATGTAACAGATGACTTGAAGTTGCCGGAGGTAGTTGCGAAATGATATGTATTACCAACAGTCAAACTTGTAATGTACTATGAAGCGCGATAAGAAATTTTTTGTAACTTTTAGATAATTTACCACAAGAAAAACGTTTAAAGTGTTGCGGTATGCTTGACCATGCCACTGCTCCTTGATATGCTAAATGTCTTTTATCCAAAATAAGACAACTCTGGTGGTGAAGTTTTAATTTGCAGCTGATCTAGTGACGTGAGAGTGAGTTGCAGTATTCTTTTGAAAGAAGCTATTGTAAGATTGTGGTATTATATTGTTATAAAATTTGTGCATTAATTTAGATAATTCCAATTAATATACACCCTTTATTTAAAAAAACAAAGAATTGTTTATACAAAGGAGTTATGTGACATTTAACATGACTGAATGTGAGAGCGCGCAACACATTATTATGTATAGTATTAAGAGGTTGAAACACAGAATCGCAGGCTATCCTGTAGGATACAATGCAGTATTGCAGATGACCATAAACGAGACAGTCATAGATCAATTATACTTACAGCTGAAGAAAAAAAATAACTACAAAATTTACATTAATGATCTTGTGTTGCATCGGAAACGTCTCTGAAATATTCATCTACGTTTATTATCTCAAAATAATATTTTTAATGCTTTAAAAAACAAGTCCACACACGATGTACGTCATCCACGTATGTTGTTTAAAATCTTATTGCGTGAGACTGAGTTGTGTTTCCTGAAACAGCTGCGCATCTCCTGTAAAAGGTGCTGAAACGTTTTTGCTTTTAAGTTTGGTGTTCTACGGCAACAGTAAGAAAAATTGAAAGGTCTTTTGTAATGTTACATGCACTTTTCAAAACAGTATTTTGAACTGCAAGCATGTTTTCCCAAGCTTGTAAAATGGGGTGTCAACCAGGGTTGCGGGGTCGCAGGGGAAACACCCGACCCCGACTCTAGCTTCCAAAATATTCCGACTCCGATATCTTAACATAACGTGAATAAAGTTTGACCGTCAACAATGGCGAAGAAGCGAGTTGAAATTATTTTAGAAATAAGCGTTTTGTTATTGCCGCTAGTACATGACTTAAGGCTTTGAATGAATCCATTTATTTAAAGAATATACACTAACCATAACAATTCATTCTATTTGCTATGAGTAGCTACTATAAAGTGAATGAATTAAACAATAACAACATTAACATTGAACTACATTTAAGAAACCTTTGTAAGTGATATATTGGCAGAGCGAGTAGCTAGATTGAGAACTATTCTATATTTGATAATTTTTAAATTTTCTGGACAAAAAATAGCATAAAAATTATTAAGATTTATTTCAGCAGGTAATATTAATAGTACCCACTGCATACTACTCGCATTGTATTACTGGCTAAAGCAACAAATTCATTCGCATTACGTACCTATGGACAGTATGTTCAAAGTTTTTGTTGGTTTTCCAATTACGATGAATCGTGGTGCACTGCAAGTTTTCTCTGTTTCAATAAGAGTTTCCAAAAAAAATGCACTATCTCAACAGGCACTAGTTAGTAGTCCTAACTTAGGAGTGCGATGCAAAAAATGATTCAAATGGACTTCCGGAAACGGGTAAAAGATCCGACTTAGACTCTACCCAAAACCTCCGACTCCTTCCAAACCCGACTCCGCAACCCAGTTGTCATCTTTCAATTGCCATGCACGTACTGTTTACAACTTTGACCATGTTTTTAACGATAATCGATAACTCGTCCATTGCTTCTCAGCGATTTATATAAGAGCAGTTTAACTGGTTTGTTGCATCGCTGTAAGTGAAGGTTTGATAATGGCTGCGTGCAGTGTGCTAAGGTTCAACTTCAGGCACTAAAATGGTTGCGTGCAGTGTGCTAAGGTTTAACTTAAGGCATTAAAAGTATATCACCTAAAACTTTGTAAAAAAACTTCTTCCAAATACTTCCGATTAAGTCACATCTGGATAAGCGGCACATCGTCTTGTTAATACAACTCACTTCCATTGCGAGATTGCTTTTCTGATTGCATATTTTTAATAACAAGTTTACAACTTTTGTTTCCAGTTATCCTTCAAGAATTAAGTGTAAAGACCGTTTCAAACGAATACTGTAAACCAGTGGTTCTTAACCTTTTTTCTACCACGCCTCCCTTAAGCAATTCTCCTTTGTTTTCAAGCAGGGTTGCCGAGCCGGAGGTAAAACATCCGACTCCGACCTTTCCAAAATTTCCGACTCCGACTCCTTAACACAAAGGGAATGAAATTTGTGTGTTAAAATCAATGGAAATCGTGGTGCACAGCAAGAAATCTTTGTTCCAACAAAAGTTTCAAAAGAAATTCATCCATTTCAACAGGAATTCCCAATTGAAGAGTGTAATGCAAAAAATGATCTAATAGGACATCCGGAGTTGGAGTCGGACAACAAACTGACTCCGACTCCTAGTGTTGTTAAGAATCCGACTCCAACTCCACCAAAAAAACTCCGACTCCTTACGACCCCGACTCCGGCTCCGACTCCCCAACCCTGGTTTCAAGCCTTCTTAACTTGAAATAAGCTGTAAAAACAAATGTATTCATTGATAAATTTAATGATCAAACTTTCCATGTTGTAGTGCGCGAATGGACTCGCGTCCCCCCTGGAAATTTATTGACGCACTCCTGAGGGGTCCCGGGTTGATAACCGCTGCTGTAAACTAATACCTTCTTTTGTTGACTGTCTGTTACGAGATATTTTTCGTTGCCCAAATGTTTGCTTGGTATGCTGCAACTCTCTGCAGCATGTTTTATTTTACTTGGCAACTGAATCAGAGTGCTTATTCTATTCCCTGAAACTTTTAATATCTCCAATTACAGATATTTGAAACGTTGTACAGGGTGTCAGAACAGAGCTAAGCAGTGGGACATCGGGGTAAGAGAGGTGGAAGCATTGTTCATGTAAGCTTTAAAATTTTCTACCATGAGGGACATATAACCTGTGCAAGAAAAAAGTGATGTCATGAGATCATGACCTGTTACTTGCTTACGGCCGTCGAATCAAGCAGCAACGACTCATAACCATACTAAGCAATTCTAAGAGCCGAAGTGATTTTAATTACGCCGGATTGGGCTTCTGCGATTGCAAATGTTGGAACGATATAGATAGGGGGTGTGTTGAATGAATATGCGATAACTGCGAGTTCAATGAACACGCCAACCCTGTTATTTGAGAGAAACGTAAAATTTTGTGCGAGCACTCTCAATAAGACAATGATAACCAAAGGTAACCTGGATTTCAATCAGCAGGATTAGCAACTTTTGCGGGTGAGGCACAG